>JACCEE012844742.1_pt1 | contig 27662 bp, 28 predicted proteins | sample 7449931 | NCBI WGS metagenome assembly JACCEE01 (sample SAMN15323457, study PRJNA562643) | freshwater metagenome | isolation source: river surface water | place: USA:Blue River Watershed | collected 2017-08-19 | reverse complement strand
GGTAGACGCAGCTGGGCTTGCGGCAGGCCGCTTCGATTTCGGGGCTCTTGCAGCCCAGGCGGTACATGTTGGCGGTGGGCCCGCCGGGGTCGGAAATCACGCCGGTGAAGCCCTTGACCTTGTCGCGGATGTCTTCGACCTCGCGGATGATGGACTCTTCGGACCGGCTCTGGATGATGCGGCCTTCGTGTTCGGTGATCGAGCAGAAGGTGCAGCCGCCAAAGCAGCCACGCATGATGTTGACCGAAAAGCGGATCATTTCCCAGGCGGGAATCTTGGTCGCACCGTCGTGGCTGCCCTGCGCGTCGGCATAGCTCGGGTGCGGGCTGCGGGCGTACGGCAGGTCGAACACATGGTCCATCTCGGCCGTGGTGAGCGGAATAGGCGGCGGGTTGATCCACACATCGCGCGCTGTGGTCCCCTCGCCGTGCGCCTGCACCAGGGCGCGCGCATTGCCGGGGTTGGTCTCCAGGTGCAGCACACGGTTGGCGTGGGCATAGAGCACCGGGTCGGATTTGACCTGCTCGTAGGCCGGCAGGCGAATCACGGTGCGATCACGCGGGGGCACCTTGTGCGTGCCCTTGCCGCGCAGTGCGGGGTTGGGCAGGAACTGGATCGGCTTGGCGCTCTGGGCATTTTGGGCGTTCTGCCCATCGGCCACGGCCTGTGCCTCGTCCTCGCGCGCGCAATTTTGGCCCTGCGCCTTGGCCTGCTCGCTGACCATGAGGTAGGGGTTGACGTGCGCCTCGACGTGGCCGGGCGTGTCGACCTCGGTCGAGTCGATCTCGAACCAGCCTTGCGGGGTGTCGCGGCGCACGAAGGCGGTGCCGCGCACATCGGTGATCTGGGCCACCGGCTCGCGCGCGGCCAGGCGGTGCGCCACTTCGACGATGGCGCGCTCGGCGTTGCCATACAGCAGCAGGTCGCACTTGCTGTCGACCACGATGGAGCGGCGCACCTTGTCGCTCCAGTAGTCGTAGTGCGCGATGCGGCGCAGGCTGCCCTCGATGCCGCCGAGCACGATGGGCACTTCGGGGTAGGCCTCGCGGCAGCGCTGGCTGTAGACAATGGCGGCGCGGTCGGGGCGCTTGCCGCCCACATTGCCGGGGGTGTAGGCGTCGTCGCTGCGGATTTTGCGGTCCGCCGTGTAGCGGTTGATCATGGAATCCATGTTCCCGCTGGTCACGCCCCAAAACAGGTTGGGCTTGCCCAAGGCCTTGAAGGGCTCGGCGCTTTGCCAGTCGGGCTGGGCGATGATGCCCACGCGAAAGCCCTGGTTTTCCAGCATGCGGCCGATCACGGCCATGCCAAAGCTCGGGTGGTCGACGTAGGCGTCGCCGGTCACCAAAATAATGTCGCAGCTGTCCCAGCCCAGCTGGGTCATTTCTTCGCGGCTCATCGGCAAAAACGGGGCCGTGCCGAAGCGCTGCGCCCAGAACTTGCGGTAGCTGGTCAGCGGTTTGGCGTCGCGCGGGAAGAAAGAAACGTCGGTGAAGGCGTTCATGGACAGGGCTTGGGGGTAACCCTGTAGTGTAGGCGCTCGGGGGTGGGCTTGGCTTGGGCGCGGGTATTGACCCTGTTGGCCCCGAGGCGGCCGCTCAGGCCAGGGTTGGGGCCGGCGGCCTCATGCTGCGGGGTACGCAGAAATCGGCCGCCGGCCCCAGCCCTGGCCTGATCGGCTGTTGCGCCTGTTGGCTGATTTACAGGTCTTTTTGCGCGCGCGCGATCAGGTCGCCGAACACCGCCTCGTCGCCCAGTTGCTGGGCAGCGAGCAAGGCGAGCTTGACGAGGAAAAGTTCGGATTGGTCTTCGCCCACGGCATCGATGGCGCTGGCGAGTTGGTCGTAGGCGGCCTCCAGGCCGCCGATCGAAAGTCCTGCGGGGGTGTTCATGCGGTGGCTCCGGTGGTGGCTTGTTGCAGGGCGGCGTGCAGGCGGTGGGCGTCCAGCGTCATCCAGCGCGCGCACACATGCTGGTCGGGGCGCAGCAGGTAGGCGGCGCCATCGGTGCGCACGCCGTAGCGGGCGCGGGCACGGCCTTCGGTGTCCCTCAGGCAGGCATCGCCCCCCGGGCCCGATGTGCCCTGCCCGATCAGCAGTACGCGCAGCTTCAGGCCTTTGGCTTGCCAGGCCTTGACGGTGCGCTGCACATCGTCGGGCACGGAGGCGCCGAAGACCAGCAAATCAAAACCGCCCCCCAGGTGGTCGAGCAAGAAGTCATCGGCGCCGAGGCGCACATTGGCCGGCGGCGCGCCATGCCCTGGGCCGGCCTGGAACAGCGCGTTGTCGTCGCCGGCACTGTTGAGGGCCGAGTGCGTGTACTCGTGCGGGCGCGAGGTGCGCCAGTGGTAGAGCGGGCGCACAAAGGCTTCGGTGAGCGAGAGCGAGAGCACCGCGTCGCGCAGCAGGCGAAAGCCCCGGCTGGGCGGCGTCATGAAGCGGGTGCTCTTGCCGGCCTCGTCGATGATTTCCCAGGCCGCGCCCACGCGCTCTTGCGAGTAGCTGGCCAAGAGGCCCTCGCTCGCCTGGCCCGAGCAGACCAGGCCCAGGCGCCAGGCCAGGGCCTGGGCGTCCTGAAAGCCGGTGTTGGCGCCGCGCACGCCAAAGATCGGCAGCAGGTGGGCGGCGTCGCCGATGAACAGGGTGCGGCCCGCGCGGTAGTCGGGCAAGGTCAGCGTGCGCGCCGAGTAGACCGAGCACCAGTCCATCTCCCAAGGCGTGCCGCCATGGCCGATCAGTTCGAGCTGGGCATTGATGCGGGCCTTGAGCGACTCGGGGTCGAGCGCCTGCTCGGGTGTTTCGCCCTCGGGCAGCTGGTAGTCCACGCGCCAGATGCCCTGCGGCTCGCGGTGCATCAGCACAGTGTTGCGCGGGTTCCACTCGGGGTCGAAAAAGGCCAGGCGCTCGGTTGGCAGCGGCAGGTCGATGCGGATGTCGGCGATCACGAAGCGGCCTTCGTAGGACGCGCCTTCGAGCTTGAGGTCGAGCAGCGTTCGGATGCCCGAACGCGCGCCATCGGCCGCGACCAGCCACTCGGTCTGCAGCCTGTAGGGGCCTTCGGGTGTGTCGACCTCGAGCACCGCGTGGTCCGCGTGTTGCACCAGGCCCGTGACGCGGTTGCCCCAGCGCAGCTCGATCAGCGGGTGCGCCTCGCAGGCGTCGACCAGAAATTCTTCGAGGTACTGCTGCTGCAGGTTGACCATGGGCCAGAAGCGGTCGTTGTCCTCGTGCGGCGCTTCCATGCGGAAGACGCGCTGGCCCCGGTAGTAGGAGTTGCCAAAGCGCCAGGGCAGACCGTGCTGCATGACGCGCTCGGCCACGCCGACCTGTTGCAGGATTTCGAGCGAGCGGCGCGTGAAAACGATGGCGCGGCTGCCCTCGCTGACCTGCAGCTCGGATTCGAGCAGCACGCAGGGCACGCCATGGCGCGCAAGTTCGAGCGCGGCCGTGAGGCCCACCGGACCGCCACCCGCGATCACCACCTTGTGCCGTGGCTGTGGCCCGTGCTGGGACGCCAGCCAAGGCTGGTGGACCGTGTAGTCGTAGTAAATCGAGCGGCGCGGCTCGTTGGCGGGCTGGTGCATCCGTATCTCCTGGCGTTGGGGCCTGGGCGCGAGTGTAGAGGCAGGCAGATCGAAAAATGTCCCAAAAAGGGGACGTCATCAGTCCTGCGCGGCAAGCAGCCAGGCGACCAGCGCCTTGTGGCCCGACACCCCGAGCTTGCGGTACAGGCGCTTGGCATAGGTCTGCGCGCTCGCGGGCGTGAGGCCCAGGCGCTCGGCGAGTTCGGCGCTGGGCAGCCCCTGCAGCAAAGCGCGCGCCACATCCTCTTCACGGGGCGTGAGGGCCGGGCCGCGCAGCGCGAGGCGGTCGAGCAGCAAGGCCATGAGGTCGGCGCTCAGCACCTGGCCGGTGTAGTGCAGGCGCACGGCCTGCACGATCAGCGGCGCCAGGGCTTCGACCGTGGCCACATCGGCGTCGCTGAAGGGGCCATGCTCGAGCCCGCGGTAGAGCTTGACCGACAGCCAACGCCGCCCCTCGTGCAGCGAGAGGATGGCCAGACGCTCCGCCACCTGGGGCAGCGTGTAGCAGGTCTGCCGGTATTCGGGGTGCTGCACCTCGCTGGCGGCCTGGCGGTGCAGCACGATGTGTGGGCGCTGCGGCGGCGCGCGGCGCGCGGCGTCTTCATGCGCCTGCATGGCTTGCTGCGCGCCGTCGAGCCTGTAAAAACGCTGCACATAGGCCTGCGAGATGTCGGGCAACTCGCGCGTGCGGGCCCGGTCGCCCACGGCCACGGTGCGCGGGCGGCCCGTGCCCTCGAAGGAAAAAATCGCGCACTGGGCCAGCGGCACCTGCGGGCTGAGCAGGCGCAAGACCTCTTCGGCCACGGCGTGGCGGTCGGACAAGCCCAGCTTTTCGAGCAAGGCGCTGACGCTCGCCAGGGGCAAGTGCAAGGTGGCGGCACCGGGCTGGGGGCACACCCAAAAACGGCTGTGGGCCGAGGCGGCGGGCAAGGGCTTGGACATGCGCGCATGGTAGCGGCCACGGCCAAACGCTCGGTTATTCTCAAGCCATGCCTTTTTCGCTCGCCGCAGCGGCCCACCACGAACTTGTTGTCAAGAAAAGCCGCTTCATCGCCTGCGTCGAGCCCGTGAGCGGGCGCGAGCAGGCGCTCGCGCGCGTGGCGCAGCTCAAGGCCGAACACCCCGAGGCACGGCACGTGTGCTGGGCGCTGCTGGCGGGCGGGCAGTCGGCCGCCAACGACGATGGCGAGCCCGGCGGCACCGCAGGCCGGCCCATGCTGGAGGTGCTGCGGCACCAGGACTTGCAGGGCGTGCTGGCCACGGTGGTGCGCTACTTTGGCGGCATCAAGCTGGGCGCGGGCGGCCTGGTGCGGGCCTACACCGATGCGGTGGCGCAGGCCCTGTTGGGCGCCGACAAGATCCCCTTGCTCAAGCAGGTGCAGCTGAGCTGCCGCGTGCCCTATGCGCTCGAGGGCCTGGTGCGGCGTGAACTCGAACGGGACCGGGCGGTTTTGCTGGAGGTCGCACACGCGGACGTGGTCACCTTGCGTTTTGCCCTGCCCGACGCCGAGGCGCCGGCGCTCATGCGCCGCCTGGGCGACAGGGGCCAGGGCCAGCTGGTCTGGCTGGACGACAGCGCACGGGGATAATCGCGCGATGCCCGAGCACGCCCCCCTGAACCAACCGCGGTCCAAGACCGACCTCTTCCTCTCGTTCACCGTCCTCGCGCTGCAGGGCTTTGGCGGCGTGCTGGCCGTGGTGCAGCGCGAACTGGTCGAAAAAAAGCGCTGGCTCACGCGCGAACAGTTCATCGAGGACTGGGCGGTCGCGCAAATCATGCCCGGCCCCAACGTGGTCAACCTCTCGCTGATGATCGGCGGGCGCTATTTCGGCCTGCCCGGCGCGCTGGCGGGCCTGGCGGGCATGTTGCTGGCGCCGATGGCGGTGGTGCTGCTGCTCGCGATCGCGTTTGGTGGCGTCTCCGACAGCGCCTGGGCCCAGGGCGCGCTGCGCGGCATGGGCGCGGTCTCGGCCGGCCTCATTGCCGCCGTGGGACTGAAGTTGATCGGCGCGCTCAAGACCAACCCGATGGGCATGCCGGCGTGCATCGGCCTGGCGGTGCTGAGCTTTGTTGGCGTGGGGGTGTTGCGCTGGCCGCTGGCCGCGGTGCTGCTGGGCACCGGCCTGATTGGCTGCGGCTGGGCGTATGTGCAGCTGGCCAAGCGAGTCAGCGCCAAGGAGGCGTCATGAACCCCGCGCTGCAGCTGGCGGCCACCGATTGGCTGGACCTGTTTCGGCATTTCGCCTCGCTCTCGCTGCTGGCCGTGGGGGGCGCCATCACCACCGCGCCCGACATGCACCGCTACCTGGTGGACCAGACGCACTGGCTGGGCGAGGGCCAGTTCACCTCGTCGATCGCGCTGGCGCAAGCCGCGCCCGGCCCCAACATCCTGTTCGTCGCACTCATGGGCTGGAACGTGGGCATGAACGCCGCGGCCGGCGCGGGCGGCGGTCTGGCGCTGCAGGCTGCGCTGTCGGCGCTGGGTGTGCTGGTGGCCATGGTCGGCATCATGCTGCCCTCCTCCATCCTGACCTACACGGCCACGCGCTGGGCCCACCGGCACCGCGAGTGGCTGCCGGTCCGCGCCTTCAAGTCGGGCATGGCGCCGATCGTGATCGCGCTTTTGCTGGCCACGGCCTGGCTGCTCACGCTCACGCACGACCAGCCGGCGCGCGACTGGCCGCTCTATGCGCTCACGCTCGTGACCACGCTGCTGGTCTGGCGCACCCGGCTGCACATGCTCTGGCTGATTGGCGCCGGCGCCCTGCTGGGCGCGCTCGGCTGGGTCTGAGCCGTGGCCACGTGCGTCAGCCGCGCTGGCGCACCGCCTCGTACAGGCACACGCCGCTCGCCACCGAGACATTGAGGCTGTCGACCGCGCCGCGCATGGGGATGTGCACCAGCTCGTCACAGGTCTTGCGCGTGAGCTGGCGCATGCCCTGCCCCTCGGCGCCCAGCACCAGGGCGGTGGGGCCTTTCAGATCGACCTGGTAGATCGACTTGTCGGATTCGCCGGCGGTGCCGATGACCCAAATCTGGCGTTCCTTGAGCTCGTTCAGGGTGCGCGCCAGGTTGGTGACCATGAAATACGGCACCGTCTCGGCCGCGCCACTGGCGACCTTGGACACCGTGGCGTTGAGGCCCGCCGCATGGTCCTTGGGCGCGATCACCGCGTGCGCGCCGGCCCCGTCGGCCACGCGCAGGCAGGCGCCCAGGTTGTGCGGATCGGTCACGCCGTCGAGCACCAGCAGCAGCGGCGGGCCGCTGATCTGGTCGAGCAGGTCGTCGAGCGAGCGCGCCTGCTCGAGCGGCTGCACCAGCGCGGCCACGCCCTGGTGGCCATGGCTGCCGGCCAGCTTGGCCAGGCGCAGGCCATCGGCTTCGATCAGGCGCACCCCCGCCTCTTTGGCACGCTCGAGGAACTGGCGCATGCGCGCGTCGCGGCGCGAGGCTTCGAAGTAGACCTCGATGATCGATTGCGGCGCCACCTTCAGGCGCACGCCCACGGCATGGAAGCCGAACAGCACTTTGGAAGAAGACATGGCGCCGATTATCGTGCGCAATGGCGCGGCGGCGTTGGTGGCGGCGCGCGGCTGCCGCGCTCGGCCCGGCCTCAGACGTGCACGGCGGCCAGGGGGGACGCCTCGCGCAGGCGGCCCGCCACGATTTCCAGGCGCCGCTCGCAACGCGCGGCCAGCGCATGGTCGTGCGTGACCAGCACCAGCGTCGTGCCCTGCTCGCGGTTGAGCTCGAACATCAGTTCCATGATCGCCTCGCCCGTGGCCGGATCGAGGCTGCCGGTGGGTTCGTCGGCCAAAAGCAGGGCCGGCTGCGCCACAAAGGCGCGCGCCAGCGCCACGCGCTGCTGCTCGCCGCCCGACAGCACTTTGGGCAGATGCCCCAGCCGCTCGCCCAGGCCGACCCGCTGCAGCATGGCCTGGGCCTGGGCGCGGGCGTCGCGCTGGCCCTTGAGTTCGAGCGGCAGCATCACGTTTTCCAGCGCCGTCAGGTGCGGCATGAGCTGAAAGTTCTGGAACACGAAACCCACATGCCGCGCGCGCAGCGCGGCGCGGCCGTCTTCGTCCAGCGCGAACAGGTCCTGGCCAGCCAGCGCCACCCGGCCCTGGCTGGGCGTGTCCAGGCCGGCCAGCAGGCCGAGCAAGGTGCTCTTGCCCGAACCCGAGGCGCCCACGATGGCCGCGGTTTGCCCGGGCGACAAGGCAAAAGAGATATCGCGCAAAATGACGAGTTCTGCGCCGACCTGGGGCACCGATTTGCCCAGGCCGCTGACGTTCAAAATCGGATCTGGCATGTCTTCACCCTTGTTCCATCGCCGCCACTTTACCGTGTCGCTGCTGTCCCTCGCCGCGGCCGGGCTTGCGGCCGCGGCGCCGCGCACCCTGCTGGTGCTGGGCGACTCGCTGAGCGCCGAATACGGCCTGCCCCGCGGCACCGGCTGGGTCGCGCTGCTGCAGCAGCGGCTGGCGCAAAGCCACCCGGACACCCGCGTGGTCAACGCCAGCATCAGCGGCGAAACCACCTCGGGCGGTCGCTCGCGGCTGCCCGCCCTGCTGCGCCAGCACCGCCCGAGCCATGTGATCGTCGAGCTCGGTGGCAACGACGCGCTGCGCGGCCTCTCGCTCGAGATGACGCGCGACAACCTGGCCCAGCTGGTGCGCAGCAGCCGCGAGGCCGGCGCGCAAGTGCTGCTGCTGGGCATGCAGATGCCGCCGAACTACGGCGCCGAGCTCACGCGCCGCTTTGCCGCGCTCTACCCGGCCGTGGCCCGGCAGCACGGCGCGCGCCTGGTGCCGTCTTTCCTCCAGGGCGTGGGCGACGACCCCGACCCGCTGCGCTGGTTCCAGGCGGACCGCATCCACCCCAACGAGGCCGCACAGCCGCGGCTGCTGGCCAATGTCTGGCCCGAACTCCAGAAAATGCTGGCATGAGTGTCCACACCATCACGGCCGACGAGGCCATGGCCCGCTACGGCCAGTTCGACGCGGTCATCGACGCCCGCTCCGAGGGCGAGCATGCCGAGGATCATCTGCCGGGCGCCCTCAACTGGCCCTCGCTGAACAACGAGGAGCGCATCCGCGTGGGCACGCTTTACAAGCAGGTCAGCCCCTTCGAAGCGCAGAAAATCGGCGCCGCGCTGGTTGCGGCCAACATCGCGCGCCACATCCAGGCCCATGTGCTCGACAAGCCCAAAAGCTGGCGGCCGCTGGTCTACTGCTGGCGCGGCGGCAAGCGCAGCAACTCGCTGGCGCTGATCCTGGGCCAGATCGGCTTCCAGGTGCAGCTGATCGAAGGCGGCTACAAGGCCTTCCGCAAAGCCGTGATCGAGGACACGCCACGGCGCGTCGCGGCGCTGCGCTTTCAGGTGCTTTGCGGTCCCACGGGTTCGGGCAAGACCCGGCTGCTGCAGGTGCTCGCCGCGCAGGGCGAGCAGGTGCTCGACCTCGAGGCCCTGGCCAGCCACCGCGCCTCGGTGCTCGGCGTGATCCCGGGCCAGCCGCAGCCGACGCAAAAGGCGTTCGAGACGCGGCTGTGGGACGCGCTGCGCCGGTTCGATCCAACACGCACGGTGTTCGTCGAGGCCGAGAGCAAGAAAGTCGGCAACCTCACGGTTCCCGACAGCCTGATGGCCGCGATGCGCGCCAGCCCCTGCGTGCGCCTGGAGCTCTCGCTCGCGCACCGCGTGCAACTGCTCATGGAAGACTATGCGCATTTCGCGCAGGACGGCGCCTATTTTTGCGAGCGGCTCGAGCGCCTGGCCGACCTCAAGGGCCGGGCCGTGGTCGATGCCTGGCAGGCCCAGGTGCGCGCCGGCCAGACCGAAGGCGTGGTGGCCGAACTGCTCGAGCACCACTACGACCCGGGCTACGAGGCCTCGACCGCGCGCAATTTCGTGCAGTACGCCCAGGCCCCGCGCCTGGCGCTGGCCGGCCCCGACCCCGCGAGCCTGGGCCAAGCCGTGCGCCAGTGGCTGGTCGGCCTCGGCACGCGCTGAGCGGCAGCGGGGCCCAGCCGGCTCAGGACCGGGCGCCGGCTTCGGCAGCCGGCTCGGGCCATTCGACCGTGCCGCGGTAGGCATGCCAGCTCGCGTGGCCCAGCCAGGGCCCGACCACCAGCAGGCCCAGTGCCCAGGGCAGCACAAACGACAGCACCACCAGCGTGCTCAGCAGCAGGCCCCACAGCAGCATGACCGCGATCTCGCCGAAAAACACGCGCAGGCTCATGATGCCCGCGCTGATCGCGTCGGTGTCGCGGTCGAGGATCATGGGGATCGAGACCGCCGAAATCGCAAAAACCAGGGTGGCGAACACGCCCCCAACCACCATGTAGACGGCGACAAAGTCGAAATTCTCGGGGTTGAAGACGGCCTCGATGACGCCCGTGGTCGAGGGCATGCCGGTGTTGAAAAACACCGCAAACACCACCAGCGAGGCGCGCCCCCACAAGAGCTCGAGCACCAGCAACACCAGCACCAGCATCGACATGCTCTTCATGTGCCCGTCCCAGCAGGTCAGCGAGGACCCCAGGTCCGGCACCAGGCCCCGTTCGCGCCGGCGGCTGACCTCGTAGAGGCCCATCGCCAAAAAGGGGCCCACCAGCAGGCAGCCCGAGACCATGGACAGCGTGTATTCGGGCTTGTGGCGAAACACCGTGCCCAGCACCAGCGCCATGAGCCAGAAGGCCGCGCCATAAAACAGGCCGATGCCCGGGTGGCGGCGTAAATCGGCAAAGCCACGCAGCAGCCAGACCAGCGGCGCCGACAGCGACAGCACCCGCAGCTGCGCCTTCGGCCCTTCGGGCTCGGGGGGCACATAAGGTTTTTCCATGACCGGCAGCTCGGCGCTGTCGTCACTTGGGGCTGGATTCATGGTTTTCAGAACGGCAACAAGAACAACTTCAGGCTAATGCGCCCTGCCCGGCTTGGCCACTGCGGAAAACACCCACCACAGGCCTCAGCTCGGCAGATGCTCTTGCAAGGCCTGCGCCAGGTCATCCTGCAAGGCCTGTGCGGCTTCAAGGCCGATGGAAAAACGCAGCAAATGGCCCGCCTGCAACTGCGGTGTGGGCAGCGCGCGCAGGCCCGCCAGCGCATAGGGCACCACCAGGCTGACCGGGCCGCCCCAGCTGTAGCCGATGCGAAAGCGCTGCAGGCTGTCGCAAAAGGCATCGACCTGGGCCTGGCGGTAACGCGGCGAAACCACCACGCTGAACAAGCCGGCGGCCAGCCCTTCACCGCTGTCGGGCGCGCACAGTGCGCGCCAATGCGCATGCCCCGGGGCCCCGGCCAGGGCCGGGTGCAAGACCTGCACGCACTGCGGCTGCGCCTGCCACCAGCGCGCCAGCGCACGCGCAGCCCGGTCCTGCGCGGCGTAGCGCAGGCCAATGCTCGGCAGGGCGCGCAACACCGCTTCGACGTCGTTGGCGCCCACGCCCAGCCCCAGGCGCATGTGGCAAAGCTTGAGCCTGTGGTGCAGGGCCGCGTCGCGCGTGACCAGGCTGCCCATGAGCACATCGCCGCCCCCGCTGGGGTATTTGGTCAGCGCGTGCACGCTGATGTCCACGCCCAGTGCGCCATCGTCGAGCAGGTCAAAGGGCGCGAATGCGAGGCCGGCGCCCCAGGTGTTGTCGAGCGCACACAGCACGCCCCTGGCGCGGCACAGGCGCACCAGCGCGGGCAGGTCGGGGAACTCCATCGTGACCGAACCGGGTGCTTCCAGCCAGACCAGGCGCGTGCGCTCGCCGAGCATCGCCTCGAGCTCGGCCGGCCGCGTCGGGTCATAGCAGCGGTGGGTGATGCCCCAGTGCGCGAGCTCGCCCTCGGCCAGCGCCTTGTTGGGGCCGTAGGCGTTGTCGGGGATCAGCACCTCGTCGCCGCTGCGCAGCAGGGCCAGCGCCGTGGTCGCGATCGCCGCCAGGCCGCTGGGCACCAGCAGGCACTGGTGGCCGCCCTCCAGCGCGCACAGGCGTTCTTCGAGCGTGTAGGTGGTGGGCGTGCCGTGCAGGCCGTAGGTGTAGCCGCTCTTGTCCTTCCACTGGCGCGCGCGCATGGCGGCCACGTTCGGGAAATACACCGTCGAGGCCTTGAACACGCCGGGCTGCGGCGCGGCGAAATCGGCCGGGGGCGTGTAGGGGTGGTGGATCAGGCGGGTGGTGTCGGTGCGGTCGTGCGGCATGGGGCGATGCTAGCGCCGAATCCGGACAAAAAAATGCCCGGCACGCGGGCCGGGCACTGCAGGGGCGTGGCCGTCGGTCAGATCTTCCACTTCTCCATGAGCTTTTCGGGGCGCATGTTGTCATACGGCTCGAAGGGCTGGTGGATCCAGGGGTTGGTCGGCAGGAAGTCGACCGAGTAGTCGGGCTGGAAGGCCGAGACGCCCTTGGTCCAGATCACGGCCGAGCGCAGCTCGGTGATCGGCTTGTAGTTGTTCTTGAGCTGGTCCACCACCGCCTTGAGCGTGTGGCCGGTGTCGGCCAGGTCGTCGACCAGCAGCACCTTGCCGGCGATCTCGCCCTTGGGCGTGGTGATGTAGCGCGCGATGTCCAGGTGGCCCTGCACCGTGCCGGCTTCGGCGCGGTAGGAGCTGGTCGACATGATGGCCAGCGGCTTGTCGAAGATGCGCGAGAGGATGTCGCCGGGGCGCATGCCACCACGGGCCAGGCACAGGATGGTGTCGAACTGCCAGCCGGACTGGTGGATCTTGAGCGCGAGCTTTTCGATGAGGTTGTGGTACTCGTCGTAGCTCACATACAGGTGCTTGCCGTCTTCGGTCAACATGGGGGGACTCCGCTAAACAGTTTGGAAAAGGATGGGGCCAGAGATCAAGCCAGGAAGGGGTGGTGCATCAGGATCGTGTGGTCACGGTCCGGGCTGGTGGACACCATGTGGATCGGCACGCCGGTCACCTGCTCGATGCGCTGCAGGTACAGGCGGGCGTTGGTCGGCAGCTTATCGAACTGGGTCACGCCCACGGTCGAATCGCTCCAGCCTTCGATGGTTTCGTAGATCGGCTTGCAACGGGCGATCTCGTCGGCGCCCATGGGCAGGATGTCGATGGTTTCGCCATCCAGTTCATAGCCGGTGCACAGCAGCAGCTCTTTCAGGCCATCGAGCACGTCGAGCTTGGTGATGCACAGGCCGGTGAGGCCGTTGACCTGGGCGCTGCGCTTGAGCAGCGCAGCGTCGAACCAGCCGCAGCGGCGCGCGCGACCGGTGGTGGTGCCCTTCTCGGCGCCCACGGTGGCCATGTGCCAGCCAGGCGTGCCTTCTTTTTCCCACTCGAGTTCGGTCGGGAACGGGCCACCGCCCACGCGCGTGCAATAGGCCTTGGTGATGCCCAGCACATAGTGCAGCATGCCCGGGCCCACGCCCGAGCCGGCGGCGGCATTGCCGGCCACGCAGTTGCTGGACGTCACAAAGGGGTAGGTGCCGTGGTCGACGTCGAGCAAGGTGCCCTGCGCGCCTTCGAACAGCAGGTTGGCGCCGGCCTTGTGGGCTTCGTTGAGTTCGCGCGAGACGTCGGCCACCATCGGGGCCAGCTCCTTGGCGTAGGCCATGGCCTCGTTGAAGACGGTGTCAAAGTCCACCGGCGCGGCGTGCAGGTGGTTGACCAGCACATCGTTGTGCAGCGCGAGGTTGTCGCGCAGCTTGGCGGCAAAGCGCTCGGGGTACTTGAGGTCCTGCACGCGCAGCGCGCGGCGCGCGACCTTGTCTTCGTAGGTCGGGCCGATGCCGCGGCCGGTGGTGCCGATTTTCTCGGTGCCGGACTTTTCCTTGGCCGCTTCGCGCGCGACGTCGAGCGCCACGTGGTAAGGCAGGATCAGCGGACAGGCTTCGGAGACGCGCAGGCGCGAGCGGACCTCGACACCGGCTTTTTCCAGACCGGCGATCTCTTCGAGCAGCTTGGGCACCGACAGCACCACGCCGTTGCCGATGTAGCACTTGACGCCGGCGCGCATGATGCCGCTGGGGATCAGGTGCAGTGCGGTCTTGACGCCGTTGATCACCAGCGTGTGGCCCGCGTTGTGGCCGCCCTGGAAGCGCACCACGCCCTGGGCGCTTTCGGTCAGCCAGTCGACCAGCTTGCCCTTGCCCTCGTCGCCCCATTGGGTGCCGACGACCACCACGTTGCGGCCTTGTGTTGTGTTCATAAATCGTTTCTCAGGAATCAGATGGCTTGGATCACCCACTGGCCGGCCGCCTCGGTCAGCTCGCGGTCGCAGTGGAATTCGTCGATTTCGTCTTCGTGGCCCGGCAGCACGCAGACCACGGTCTCGCCGCGGGCACGCAGGCTGGCAATCGCCGCGCGCAAAGCGGGCGCGTCGCCCCAGGGCGCGCGAATGGCGCAGCGCAAGGGCTGCGCCGGCACAGCGGCCACCAGCTCCTTGAGGTCGAGCGAAAAGCCCACGGCGGGGCGCTCGCGTTCGACGCGGTGGCCAAACACCGCACCCACACCGTCGTAGCGGCCGCCGCGCACCAGCGCATCGGCCGCCTGGGCGGCATAAATGGCAAAGCGCATGCCGCTGTAGTAGGCGTAACCACGCGAATCGCCAAGGTCGAAACTCACGCGCACGCCCTGCACCTGGCCCGCGAGCCAGCGCAGCTGCGCCAGGGCCTCGGTGATGGCCGGCAGCGCGGGCAGCACGCGGGCGGCCTGCTCGAGCACCGCGGCGTCGCCGTACAGGCTGACCAGGGCCTGCAGCCCGTCGCGGCGGTCGGCGGGCAAGGCGGCGCTGAGCTGGGCCAGGCGCGCGGCGTCCTTGACCGCGAGCGCGGCGTGGATGTCATGGCGCTGCGCCTCGCTGAGTTCGGCGCCCTCGAGCAGGCTGGCAACGATGCGCGCGTCGGCCAGGTCGACCTGCAGCTCGCCCACCTTGGCCGCGGCCAGGCAGTCGAGCGCCAGCTGCAGCACCTCCAGGTCGGCCTCGGGGCCGGCGTGGCCGTAAATTTCGGCGCCCAGCTGCAGCGGCTCGCGGGTGGCGTGCGGGCGTGCGGGGCGCGTGTGCAGCACCGGGCCGCAGTAGCACAGGCGCGTGAGGCCCGCGCGACCGAGCAGGTGCGCGTCGATGCGCGCGACCTGCGGCGTGGTGTCGGCGCGCAGGCCGAGGGTGCGGCCCGAGAGCTGGTCGACCAGCTTGAAGGTCTGCAGGTCGAGCGCCTCGCCTGTGCCCGTCAGCAGCGATTGCAGGTGCTCGAGCAGCGGCGGCATCACCAGTTCGTAGCCATAGCCACGGGCGGTGTCGAGCAATTCACGGCGGAGTTCTTCGATGTGGCGGGCCTCGGAAGGCAGCACATCGGCGATGTGATCCGGCAGGACCCAAGCAGACATGGAGAAATAGGTAGACGGTTAAAAACGGCATTTTACCGTCAGCGCGGCCGGCCTCAGGCCAGCCACCAGAGCACCACGAGGCCCGCGAGCACCATGAACAGACCGAAAAAGCGGATCTGCCCGTCCTGCAGCTGCAGCAGCTGTTCGAACAGCCGGCGCCAGCGCGTGGGCGCCAGCATCGGCATCAGGCCTTCGAAGACCAGCACCAGGCCCAGCGCGAGCCACCAGACCTCAGCGGACAAGGCTCACTTTCGCACGACCGAGGCGGCCGCGGCCGGCGCGTTGCCGCGCATGACCTTGAAGAATTCCGAGCCCGCGGGGTCGAGCACCATGACATCGCCCTTCTTGGCGAAGCTGGCCTTGTAGGCCTCGAGGCTGCGGTAGAACTGCGCGAACTGCGGGTCGCGGCCAAAGGCCTCGCCGTAAATGCGCGCGGCCTGGGCGTCGCCCTCGCCTTTGATTTTCTGGGCGTCGCGGTAGGCGTTGGCAATCGTGATTTCGCGCTGGCGGTCGGCATCGGCGCGGATCTTCTCGCCTTCGGCGGCGCCGGTCGAGCGCAGCTCGTTGGCCACGCGCTTGCGCTCGGCTTCCATGCGGCGGTAGACCGATTCGGTGATGGCCTCGGTGTAGTCGGCGCGCGTGATGCGCACATCGACGATGTCCACGCCCCAGGGCTTGGCGCCCGAGGTCACGGCCTGCAACACCTCGCGCTTGACGTCGCCCATCAGCGCCTCGCGTTTGAGCGAGAGCAGCTCCTTGACGGTGCGCTTGTTGATCTCTTCCTGGAAGGCGTTGCGCACCACGCGGTTGAGCTGGTTGGCGCCGGCGCGCTCGTCCAGGCCCACGTTGCGGATGTAGGCCTGCGGGTCGGTGATGCGCCAGCGCACATACCAGTCGATCACCACACGCTGCTTCTCGGCCGTGAGCATGGGCTCGGTGTCGGTGCTGTCGAGGGTGAGCAGGCGCTTGTCGATGTAATTGACGTTTTGCAGCGGGGGCGGCAGCTTGAAGTGCAGGCCGGGCTCGGTGATCACTTCCTTGATCTGGCCCAGGGCATAGACCACGCCGAACTGACGCTGGTCCACCACAAACAGGGTCGAGCTGAGCAGCGCCAGCAACACCAGCGCCGAGCTGACCCACAATCCCAAACGGTTCATCTTCGACCTTCCTTATCGGGCATCGCGCTCGCGCGAGCGCTGGTTGTCTCGGGCGCGCGCATCGGCCGCATTGCCCGCCGGGGGGGCACTGGGCAGGGCGGTGTCGGACAGCGCTGCGCCATTGGCCGCACCCGCCGGGCCTGTGGCTTGCTGCAGGATCTTGTCCAGCGGCAGGTACAGCAGGTTAGAGCCCTGCTTGCTGTCGACCAGCACCTTGGTCACATTGCTGTAGACCTGCTGGAAGGTTTCGGTGTAGAGGCGGTCGCGCGTGACCTGCGGCGCCTTCTGGTACTCGGGCAGGATGGCCTTGAAGCGTTGTGCATCGCCTTCGGCCTGGGCCACGATGCGCGCGCGGTAGGCGCTGGCCTCTTCGTTGAGGCGGGAGGCCGCGCCGACGGCGCGCGGCACGACGTCGTTGGCATAGGCCTGGGCTTCGTTCTTGGCGCGTTCGCGCTCCTGGCCGGCCTTGAGCACATCGTCGAAGGCGGCCTGCACCTGCTCGGGCGGACGCACGCCGCCCTGCTGCAGGTTGATGCCCACCACCTCGATGCCGACCTTGTAGCGGTCCAGAATGGTCTGCATGAGCTGGCGCACGCGCGGCCCGATTTGATCGCGCTCGTCGGCCAGGGCCGAATCCATGCGCATCTTGCCAACCACCTCGCGCACTGCGGTCTCGGCGGCCTGCACCACGGCTTCGGTCGGGTTCTTGCTCTCGAAGAGGTAGGCGCGCGCGTCGTTCAGGCGGTATTGCACGGCGAACTTGATCTCGACGATGTTCTCGTCCTCGGTCAGCATGGCCGACTCGCGCAGGCCGGTGGACTTGATCACGTTGTCGCGCCCGATGTCGACCGAACGGATTTGCGACACATACACCAGCTCATGGCGCTGGAAGGGCCAGGGCATGCGCCAGTTGAAGCCCGCACCCACCGTCGACTTGTATTTGCCGAACTGGGTGATCACGGCCTGCTGGCCTTCCTGCACGATGAAAAAGCCAGTGCCCAGCCAGACCAGCAAGGCCGCGCCGAGCACCACGCCCAGGCCCAGGTTGTTGAGGAAACCGGGCAGCTGGGGGCCGCCCTGAGGCAGGCGCGGGCCGCCGCCCTTGCCGCCAAAGAGCTTGCCGAGTTTCTGGTTGAAGTCGCGCCACAGCTCGTCGAGATCGGGCGGACCGCCAGCTTGTCCCTGCCCGCTGGGCCGCTGCTCGGGGCCCGGGGGCGACGGGGGCTGCTCCGGCTGGGGGCCGGCGCCAGGCTTGTCGTCGCCACGGCCCCAGCGCGGATCGTTCAAATTGAACATGCCTCGGATGCGCTGTGGCCATGCAGCCCCGCGGAGGACAGGCAAATGGAAATTCATGGTCTTGTTGTTCGGTGCTGGAAGCTCACATTGTGCCGAAATCCGGGGGCTGTTCCGGCTCGGGCGCCGGATAATCCCGCGACAGGCCACGGACATCGGGCTCGGACCCAGGCTCGGGCGCCAAGCGCTCGGCCACGGTGCGCGCCAGCGCCTGGCGCAGGCGGTCCAGCCCCAGCCCGGTGCGGGCGCTCACAAAAACGCGCGGCACCGGCCGGCCATCCACCTCGTAGACGTCCTGCAGCGCCAGCGGCTGGCGCTCGGGCGGCAAGGCATCGGCCTTGTTGAACACCAGCAGCTGCGGCACATCCTGGGCGCCGATCTCAGCCAGCACCTTGGCCACCTCGGCCATCTGCTCGGGGAAATCGGGGTTGGCCGCGTCCACCACATGCAGCAGCAAATCGGCCTCGGTGGCTTCTTGCAAGGTGGCCTGGAAAGCCTCGACCAGGCCGTGCGGCAGGTCGCGGATGAAGCCCACGGTGTCGGACAAGGAAACCGATCGCCCCGCCTCGCCCAGGTAGAGCTGGCGCGTGGTGGTGTCGAGCGTGGCAAAGAGCTGGTCGGCGGCGTAGGCGCGGGCCTTGACCAGGGCGTTGAACAGGGTGGACTTGCCGGCGTTGGTGTAGCCCACCAGCGAGATCTTGAAGGTCTGGTGGCGCTCGCGCTGGCGGCGCTGGGTGTTGCGCTGTTTTTTGACCTTGGCCAGGCGCTCCTTGGTGCGCTTGATGGCCTCGCCGATCATGCGCCGGTCGAGTTCGATCTGGGTCTCGCCCGGACCGCCGCGCAGGCCAATGCCACCGGTCTGGCGCTCCAGGTGCGACCAGCGGCGCACCAGCCGCGTCGACAGGTACTGCAGCCGCGCCAGCTCAACCTGCAGCTTGCCCTCGTGGCTGCGCGCGCGCTGCGCGAAGATCTCCAGGATCAGCAAGGTACGGTCGTTCACCGGCAAGCCGGTGTGGCGCTCCAGGTTGCGCTGCTGCGCCGGGCTCAGGGCCTGGTCGAACAGCACCTCGCGGGCACCGTGCAGCAGCGCGAGGGCCTTGATTTCGTCGGCCTTGCCGCTGCCAACGAAGAGCGCCGGGTCGGGCGCGCGGCGCTTGCAGCTCAGGCGGGCGACCGGCCGCAGGCCCGCCGACTCGGCCAACAGGCCCAGCTCCTGCAACTCGGCGTCGAAATGCGGCAGGCCAAAATCAACGCCGACCAGAAGGGTCGGCGTTGCGGGGGAGGCAGAGGTTTCGCTCAAACGGGTGCGGCTGGCCTGCGGCGAGGCCAGCACGGGCCATCGTCAGTTGGGGGTCTCGCCCGATTCCTGGGCATTGAAGTTCACGGCACGGCCCGGCACGATGGTCGAGATCGCGTGCTTGTAGACCATCTGCGTGACCGTGTTGCGCAGCAGCACGACGTACTGGTCGAAGGACTCGATCTGGCCCTGCAGCTTGATGCCGTTGACCAGGTAGATCGAGACCGGCACATGCTCGCGGCGCAGCGCGTTGAGGAAGGGGTCTTGCAGGAGTTGGCCTTTGTTGCTCACGATATGCTCCGTGTTCGGTGTTGTGGTGGAAGCTGCAACCTTACCACAGCAAGGCGACGCCAAGCGGCGCGTGTGCAGGTGACCCGCTCAGTCGCCGTCTTTGTCGGCGTAGGGGTTGTGCGAGGTTTTCATTTCGATGCGCAGCGGCGTGCCGACCAGCTCGAAGGCCTTGCGAAAGCGCCCTTCGAGGAAACGCTTGTAGGCCTCGGTCACATGCTCCAGCGAGTTGCCATGGATCACGATGACCGGCGGGTTCATGCCGCCTTGGTGCGCATAGCGCAGCTTGGGGCGGTACATGCCGGTTTTCTTGGGCGTCTGGAACTGCACCGATTCCAGCAGGATGCGCGTGAGCACCGGCGTGCTCATCTTGCAGGTCGCGGCCCGGTGCGCCTGGGCGATCGAGGTCCACAGCGGACCCAGGCCCTGGCGCTTTTTGGCCGAGATGAAATGCAGGTTGGCGAACTTGAGGAAGGCCAGCCGCGTCTCGATCGAGCGCTGCACCACCTGACGCTGGTACTCGTCCACCGCATCCCATTTGTTCACGGCCAGCACCACGGCGCGGCCGCTGTCGAGCACGAAGCCGGCAATGTGCGCGTCCTGCTCGGTCACGCCCTGCTCGGCGTCGATCAAGAGCAGCACCACGTTGGCGCTCTCGATCGCCTGCAGGGTTTTGACCACCGAAAACTTTTCGATCGCCTCGAACACCTTGCCCTTGCGGCGCAGGCCCGCGGTGTCGATCAGCTCGAACTTCTGGCCGTTGCGCTCGAAGGGCACGCTGATCGCGTCGCACGTGGTGCCCGGCATGTCGAAGGCCACCAGGCGCTCCTCGCCCAGCCAGGTGTTGATGAGGGTGGACTTGCCCACGTTCGGGCGGCCGGCCACGGCCAGCTTGATGACCGAGGGGTCTTCTTCAGGGGCCTCGTCCTCTTCGGGCAGGCCCAGCGCATCCAGCGCTTGCTCGAGCATGCTGCGCACGCCCTGGCCGTGCGCGGCCGAGACCGGCAGCACCTCGCCCAGGCCCAGCTCGTAAAACTCGGCCAGCTGCGCGCCTTCGCGCATGCCCTCGGCCTTGTTGGCCACCAGCAGGCAGGGCTTGCCGATGCGGCGCAGGTAGTTCGCGATGTCGTGGTCTTGTGCCGACAGGCCGCCGCGGGCGTCGACCACAAAAATGACCACATCGGCCTCGGCCACGGCCTGCTGGGTCTGCTTGGCCATCTCCTTGTAGATGCCGCTGCTGGCATCGGGCTCGAAGCCGCCGGTGTCGATGACGATGAACTCGCGCTGGCCCAGGCGGCCCTGGCCGTAGTGGCGGTCGCGCGTGAGGCCGGCGAAGTCGGCCACGATGGCATCGCGGCTCTTGGTGAGCCGGTTGAACATCGTGGATTTGCCCACATTGGGGCGGCCCACCAGGGCCAATACTGGTTTCACTTGAAAATTCCGTTGTCTCAGCCCAGGCGCCAGCCGGTCACCAGGCCGCTGCGGTTCACCGTCACGAGCGTCGCGCCCGCCACCACGGGACGCAGCACGATGGCGCTGCCATCGGTGCTCAGGCGCTGCAGGGTCTCGCCCTTGTCGCGGCTGAGCAGGTGCAGCAGGCCCTGGGCGTCGCCGAGCACCAAGGCCTCGGCCCAGACTGTGGGCGCGCTGAGCTGGCGAAAGCGGTAACGCTCGTCGGACCACAGGGGCTGGCCGTCCTGGCGGCTCCAGGCGCGCAATCTGCCGTCGGACTCGACACCAAACACGCGCTGTTCATCGCCGTCAAGCCCCTGGTGCCCCTGCGCGGGGCGGGTCCACAGCGTCTGCCCGCGTGCGGCGTCGACACAGCCCACTGCGGTCTGGAAGGCGCGCACGCAGAGCACGCGGCCCTGGCGGTGCACGCCGGCCACGAGGTCGACCAGGCGCTCGACCTCGTTGGTGCCGCGCGAGCTGCCGATGGCCACATCCCACTGCGTCTGGCCCGTCAGCGGGGCCAGCGCCGCCAGGCGCCCCCCCTGGCTGGTGATCAGGCTGTCGCCCACGGCGATCAGCACGCCGGCCTGGCGCAGCACCAGGGGGTCGGTGCTGCGCTGCTGCGCCCACAGACGCTGGCCGCTGGCGCCGTCGAAGGCGATCACATTGCGGTCGGCGGTTTGCACGAACACGCGCTCACCGGCGACCAGCGGGGTGGTGAAGGCCAGGGCCGGCAGGCGCTGGCGCCAGAGCTCACGCCCGGCCTCGATCACGATCAGCTGGTTGGCGCTTGAAATGACGGCCTGGCGACGGCCGTCGCTGCCGACGCCCGCCTGCAGTTTGTCGGCCAGCTGCAGGCGCCAGAGTTCGCGGCCGGTGTCGGCGTCGATTTCGGCCACCAGGCCGTTGGCCCCAGCGAGCACGACACGCGTGCCCTGCACGGCCGCTTGCATGGGCGCTGCGAACTCGGCCAGGCGCAGCGTCCAGGCGCGCGTCGGGTTGAGCCCGCCGCTGACCGCGGGCAAGGCCTGGGGCTGGATTTTTTCGCTGCTGGAACAAGCGCCCAGCAGCGTCACGGCCGCGAGCGCCAGCAGGGCCGAAAGGAGGCGGTGGCGCCGCATCATGGACGCGCCTCCGCAGCGCCTGCCGTGTCCACGCCAAGCACCGCCAGCTTGGCCTGCACCACGCGGCGGTATTCGTTGGCCTCGGGCAGGCCACCGGCGGCCTGGCGGTAGGCCTGGACGGCCTCGGCCGACTGGCCCTTGGCCATCAGCACATCGCCGCGCAGGTCGGCAGCCAGCGGTCGGCTTTCGGGGCCGACCTCCGCTTGCAGGGTTTTCAGGGCCTCGTCGAGCTGGCCCATCTCCCACTGCACCGCCGCCAGGCGGATGCGGCCAATGTCGCGCAGAGCCGGCGTGGGGGCCTGCTCGGCCACCCAGGCCAGCCAATCGCGGGCCTGTGGCAAACGGCCTTGCTCGGTCAGGCTGCGCGCGGCCAGCAGCGCCGCCTGATGGGCGTAGTGGGTGGCGCCAAATTTGTCCTTCATGTCGGCCGCGCTGCGCTCGATGCGCGGCAGGTCCTTGCTGGCGATGGCGCGCTCGACCTCGTCGTACAGGGCCGACGACTTGGCCGCCTGCTGGCGCTGCCAGTAGTGCCAGCCATTCCAGGCCGCATAGCCGCCCAGGATGAGGATCAAGGCCCAGCTGATCAGGTTGCCGTAGGTTTTCCAGAAGTGCTTGAGCTGGTCAAGCTGCTCCTGTTCTTCAAGGTCAAGGTGCGATGCCATGGGAATTCCGGTCTGAGGTTCAGGACGATTGTAGGCTCAGGGCCCACTGGGCCACGGTGTCCAGACGCTCGGCGCGCTGGGCGCCCTGCCCGTCGCGCAGCGCCTTGACGGTGAGCTCGCCACGCGCGAGTTCGTCGGCGCCAAAAATCAGCGCATGGGCCGCGCCACTGGCGTCGGCCTTCTTGAACTGGCTCTTCATCGAGCCCATGCCCTCGCCCGTGCCGGCGTGCATCTGCGCCGACACGCCGTGGGCGCGCAGCGCCTGCAGCGTGCGCATGGCCACGGGCAAGGCGGCCGCATCGGGCACGATGGCGTAGACATCGGGCACCAGGGCGGGCAGCGCCTCGCCCTGCTCTTTCACGAGTTCGAGCACGCGCTCGACGCCCAGCGCCCAACCCACGGCCGGCGCGCTCTTGCCGCCCACCTGCTCGATCAGGTAGTCGTAACGGCCACCGCCGCAAATCGTGCCCTGCGCGCCCAGGCTTTCGGTGATGAACTCGAACACCGTGAGGTTGTAGTAGTCCATGCCGCGCACCAGGCGCGGGTTGATGCGGTAGGCCACGCCATTGGCGTCCAGGATGGCCTTGACCGCGTTGAAGTGCGCCATCGAGGCTTCGCCCAGAAAGTCCAGCAGCTGCGGCGCCGACTCGACCACCGGGGCCATGGCCGGGTTCTTGGTGTCCAGGATGCGCAGCGGGTTGCTGTGCAGGCGGCGCTTGCCGTCTTCATCGAGCAGATCGACGTGCTTTTCGAAGTGGGCGATCAGGGCCGCGCGGTGTGCGCGGCGCTCCTCGGGCTGGCCCAGACTGTTGAGCTCCAGGCGCACGTCCTTCAGGCCCAGCACTTTCCAGAGATCCTTGGCCAGCAAAATCAGTTCGGCGTCCACCTCGGGACCGCCAAAGCCCAGCACCTCGGCGCCGATCTGGTGGAACTGGCGGTAGCGGCCGCGCTGCGGGCGCTCGTGGCGGAACATCGGGCCCATGTAGTACAGGCGCTTGCCGCCTTCGTAGAGCAGGTTGTGCTCGACCACGGCACGCACGAGACCCGCCGTGCCCTCAGGGCGCAGGGTCAGCTGCTCGCCGTTCAGGCGGTCTTCAAAGGAGTACATCTCCTTTTCGACGATGTCGGTCACCTCGCCCAGGCCGCGCACAAAGAGGGCCGTGGGCTCGACGATGGGCAGGCGCACGTTGCGGTAGGCGTAGCGCGCCATGAGCTGGCGCACCTGACCCTCGAGCCATTCCCAGCGCGCCGAATCGGGTGGCAGGATGTCGTTCATGCCCTTGACGCCCACGAGTTTCGTGGCCTTGGGCGGTTTTTGTGCGGCTTGTTCTGTCATGAATGCGGATCAGGCCTTGGCGCTGCCAAAGCGGTTTTCAATGTAGTCCTCGACAATGCGCTGGAATTCCTGGGCAATGCCCTCGCCGCGCAGCGTCAGGCGTTTCTCGCCGTCGATGAAGACCGGCGCGGCGGGCGCCTCGCCGGTGCCCGGCAGGCTGATGCCGATGTCGGCGTGCTTGCTCTCGCCCGGGCCGTTGACGATGCAGCCCATCACGGCCACCTTCATGCCTTCGACGCCCGGGTACTTGCCGCGCCAGACCGGCATCTGCGCGCGCAAAAAGTCGTCGATCTGCTTGGCCAATTCCTGGAAGGTGGTGCTGGTGGTGCGGCCACAGCCTGGGCAGGCGGTGACGCTGGGCACGAACACGCGCAGGCCCAGCGACTGCAGAATTTCAGAGGCGATCACCACCTCTTGCGTGCGCGCTTCGCCCGGCTGCGGCGTGAGCGAGACGCGAATGGTGTCGCCAATGCCTTCCTGCAAAAGGACGGACAGCGCGGCGGCGGATGCCACCGTGCCCTTGGTGCCCATGCCGGCTTCGGTCAGGCCCAGGTGCAGCGGGTAGTCGCAGCGGCGGGCGAGTTCGCGGTAGACCGAGATCAGGTCCTGCACGCCCGACACCTTGCACGACAGCGTGATCTGGCTGCCGTCCATGCCCATGGCTTCGGCGCGCTGGGCCGAGCCGATCGCCGACTGGATCAGCGCCTCGTACATGACCTGGCGGCCTTCGAAAGGCTGGGCGCGGCGGCTGTTGAGGTCCATCAGTTCAGCCAGCAGTTCCTGGTCGAGGCTGCCCCAGTTGACACCGATGCGCACGGGTTTGTCGAAGCGCTGCGCGACCTCGATCATCTGGCCGAACTGCAGATCGCGCTTGTCGCCCTTGCCCACATTGCCGGGGTTGATGCGGTATTTGGACAGGGCCTCGGCGCAGGCCGGGTAGTCGGTCAGCAGGCGGTGGCCGTTGTAGTGGAAGTCACCGATCAGCGGCACGTCGATGCCCATCTTGTCGAGCTGCTCGCGGATGTGCGGCACGGCCTGCGCGGCCTCGGGCGTGTTGACGGTGATGCGCACCATCTCGGAGCCGGCCAGCGCGAGCTCTTTGACCTGGATGGCGGTGCCGATCACGTCGACCGTGTCGGTGTTGGTCATGGACTGCACGCGCACCGGCGCGTTGCCGCCCACGGTGACGACGCGGCTGCCCCAAACCACACGGGCTTGGCGGCTGCGGCGCGGGGCGGGCTGGGCGATCGCGATGGCGGTGTCGGTCATGGCTTGATCTGCAAACGGGCTTCGTTGTTGCGGGTGTGCGGCTGCAGGTCGACCGGCTGGCCTTGCCAGCGCAGCTCGGCGCTGTCGGCTTTGCCGAGGTAGACGAACAGCGGTGGCGTGGGCGACAGCTGCAGCGTTTCGCCAGCCTTGACGATGCGCTTGACGGGCATCTGGCCCTGGGCGTCACGCACCTCGACCCAGGCGTCGGCACGCACACGGATCAGCAAGGGCGCCGACGCGTTCGCGGGCATGAGCGCCAGCGGGGCAGAAGCCACCGGTTCAGGCGGCGCGGGCAGCGCAGATGGCTTCGCAGCGCCATCGCTGGCCGTTGGCGCGGCGCCGCTGCCCGAGGCCGGTGCGGCCGGTGAGGCCGGTGCGGCCGGTGAGGCCGGTGAGGCCACCGGGTCGCTGGCCTGGCCCAGGGGCACGGCGGCGGCCGGCGCATCCGCCGTGTCGGGGGCTGCGACCGGGGTGTCGCGGCCGGGGCCAGGCCACCAGACCAGGGCCGCCACACCGATGAGCATGAGCACGGCGAGGACCAGCACCTGGCGCGACAAGCCCTGGCCCGCGTCACTGGGCGTCGGCAGACGCGAGGCCTGGCGGCGCGCGTCGAGGGCGGCAGGCTCGATCGCGGGCGCAGACGAGACCTGGGGCATGGCCGCGAGCACCGGCGCCGGATCGATGCCGAGCTGGCGGCTGACCGCCTGCGCGAGCGCGCGCACAAAACTCAGGCCCTTGAGCTCGTCGTAGCGGTCGGCCTCGAGGGCTTCGAGCTGGCGCACACTGACCTTGAGCTTGACCGAGAGCATGGCCAGGTGCAGGCCTTTGGCCTCGCGCGCGGCGCGCAGCATCTGGCCCGCGCTGGGGGGCGCCACAGGCGTTTCGAGGGGGGTGTCGGGCGAAGTCATCGGGCTCTCTCTGGGTTCAGGGCGCCAAAGGCTGGATCGGGATCACCCCCTGGGCCCGCTGCTGTGCGATGCGCTGCTGCACGCGCGTGCGGTCCTTCACATCGCCGGCCAGCTGGCCGCAGGCCGCGTCGATGTCGTCGCCGCGCGTCTTGCGCACGGTGGTGACGATGCCGGCGTCCAGCAGCTGCTTGGCAAAGGCCTGCACGCGCGGCTGTGGCGAGCGCAGCAGGCCCGAGGCCGGGAAAGGGTTGAAGGGGATCAGGTTGAACTTGCAGCGGATGCCATGGCGCTGCACCAGCGCGATGAGCTCGCGGGCGTGCTCGGGCTGGTCGTTGACGCCATCGAGCATGCAGTATTCGAAGGTGATGAAGTCGCGTGGCGCGTGCGCGAGGTAGCGCTCGCAGGCCTGCAGCAATTCATCGAGCGGGTATTTGCGGTTGAGGGGCACCAAGCCATCGCGCAGCGCGTCGCTCGGCGCGTGCAGCGAGACCGCCAGCGCCACCGGGCAGTCCTGCGCCAGACGGTCGATCATGGGCACCACGCCCGAGGTCGAGACCGTCACGCGCCGGCGCGACAGGCCATACGCGTGGTCGTCGAGCATGGCCTTGAGCGCCGGGATCAGCGCGCTGTAGTTTTGCAGCGGCTCGCCCATGCCCATCATCACCACATTGGAGATGACGCGCTCATCGGTCTTCAGATGCCGGCGCAAGAAGTGCTCGGCAAACCACAGCTGCGCCAAAATTTCGGCGGTGCTGAGGTTGCGGCTGAAACCCTGGTGGCCGGTGGAGCAAAAGCGGCAGCCCACGGCGCAGCCGGCCTGGGAAGACACGCACAGCGTGCCGCGGTCGTCTTCGGGTATGAACACGGACTCGACCGCGTTGCCATCGCCCACGTCGAACAGCCACTTGATGGTGCCGTCCGCCGAGATGTGCTGGCTGATCACCGGCAAGGCGCTGATGTGGGCGGTGCTCTTGAGCTTGTCGCGCAGCGACTTGGCCAGATCGCTCATCTGGCTGAAATCGCTCGCACCGCGCTGGTGGATCCAGCGGAACAGCTGGGTGGCGCGGAAACGCTTTTCGCCCAGCCCTTCGCAAAAAACGGCCAGACCTTCCAGATCGAATTCGAGAAGGTTGGCCGTCATGCGGGGTGGAGTCGCGAGGGTTCGCGACCGGATCAGCGGTTGTAGACGTTCATGCCGGGGAAGAAGAAGGCCACTTCCACGGCTGCGGTTTCGGGGGCGTCGGAGCCGTGCACGGCATTGGCGTCGATGCTGTCGGCGAAGTCGGCGCGGATGGTGCCGGCGGCGGCCTTCTTGGGGTCGGTGGCGCCCATCAGGTCACGGTTCTTGGCGATGGCGCCCTCGCCCTGCAGCACCTGGATCATGACGGGGCCGGAGACCATGAAGTCCACCAGGTCCTTGAAGAAGGGGCGCTCTTTGTGCACGGCGTAGAACTGCTCGGCTTCGCCACGCGAGAGGTGGGCCATCTTGGCGGCCACGACTTTCAGGCCAGCGGCTTCGAAGCGGGCATAGATCTGACCGATGACGTTCTTGGCGACGGCGTCGGGCTTGATGATGGAGAGGGTGCGTTCGATGGCCATGGTTCTTCCTGTTGGATGTGATTTTGAAAGCGATTTTGCCCTTTGGCAAAGCCGCTCATTCTAACCCGAGCGCGCCTGGCCCCGAGGGACCGGCCGGCGCAAAGCCGGCGGCCGGCACAGGGCATCAGCGCGAACGGCCGCCCGATTTGCGCCGCCCGCCACGGCCGGGCCCGCCGGGCGACTGTTTCTGGCGGTTGAAGCTGTCGGCCCCGATGTAGCCCAGGCTGGTGCGCATCGGGTCGGGCTGGGCCGCGCCAGCGCCCGGGCCGCGACCGGATGTCTTGGCCTTGGCTTTGGGCGCCTGCGGGATGGCGCTGCCAGGCTGCCCCCAGCCGCCGGTGCGCGGGC
>JACCEE011155065.1_pt1 | contig 27671 bp, 24 predicted proteins | sample 7449931 | NCBI WGS metagenome assembly JACCEE01 (sample SAMN15323457, study PRJNA562643) | freshwater metagenome | isolation source: river surface water | place: USA:Blue River Watershed | collected 2017-08-19 | reverse complement strand
TATTTTTATGGCTTGCTTTGGCATTTTGATTATTGAAATGTCTATTTTAAGTCGAATAGGTAATCATAAACTCTCATTTAGTCAATCATTTGGTATTGAAGAACCTATTATAGAACACTTTGAATCCAACCTAATTATTCCAGCTGCTTATCCTATAAAAGCCAGTGTTTTATTGTTAGCTATAACTGGGGTTATTCTATTTTCAATTGATAAAAGAACGGAAATTATTCCACAACATGCGGATTTTAATTTATTTCCTATGCAAATAGCTAATTGGAATGGTATTTCTCATTCTATGGATTTTTCGGTGATTAAAGCATTGGGATTTTCGGATTATATTTTAGCCGACTATACTCAAAATAATATCGATAATATTAATTTATATGTCGCTTATTATAATTCGCAACGTAAAGGGAATTCTCCACATTCACCTCGCGTATGTATTCCCGGGGGAGGATGGCAAATTAGTGCCGTAAAACGTCTTACATTTGCTCAAGGAATAACGGTAAATCGAATTATTATTTATAAAAATAATCAACGACAATTAGTGTATTATTGGTTTCAAGAACGCGGGCGAATTATGGCAAATGAATATATTATGAAATGGTATTTATTTCATGACGCATTATGGCTAAATCGCACGGATGGTGCTTTAGTAAGATTAACTACTCCGATTATGCCTAACGAATCCACACAACAAGCCGATCAGCGTTTACAACAATTTAATGCGCAATTAAGCCCTATTTTAAATCGCTTTATTCCGCAATAATTTTTAACTATTACTGGTTTAATAATGAATTCCGTACTCAAAATAACAATCGCAACTCTTATTTTAGGTTTAAGTTTATCTGCATGTAATCATCACAGAACCGTTGAAGAATATATGAGCAGTGGTAAAGCTTTATATAAAAAAGGGGATTATGATAAAGCCAAAGTTGAATTTAAAAATGTGATTCAATTAAATCCAAAAAAAGATGAGGCTTTTTATTATTTAGCGTTAATTGATGAGCATGATGAATATAATAATGGCTTTTTTGAAAACTTAAATAATGTTTTATCGATTAATCCAAATCATCGTTTAGCTAGATTAAAAATTGCCAGATTTTATTTACAATATGGTCAAACCGAAAATAGTTTAGAACAAGCGGAATTTTTATTAAAAATTTCTCCTAAAGATGCCAGTGCTTTAGCGATTAAAAGTGCTGTTCTGATGAGCAAAAAAAATACTAAAGAAGCTCATCATTTATTAGATCAAGCTTTTCAATTAGACCCAACAAATTTGGATGTAATTGGCTTAAAAGTAGTGTTATTCAGTTTACAAAAAAATTATCCAGAAGCCTTGACCTTAATTAATAAAACATTGCTATTGAAACCAGATGAATTAGAGTTATATGCGTTAAAACTTAAAACGAATATGGACGCTCGCAATCAAGCAGCAACTGAACAAGATTTTTTGGATATAATTCGTCGATTTCCCCAACATTTAGAATTTGTTTTTGGCTTATCCCGATTTTATTTTGATAATAAACAAGTGGCAAAATCTGAAAAATTATTAAAAGATACTTTAACAACGCATCCTGATTCGTTACTGGCAAAATTAACTTGGATTGATTTTTTAATTCAAATTAATTCTTCACAAATAGTCACAACATTAAAACAATTCATTGAAGAATCGCCTAATGAAATAGAATTTATTTTTCGCTTAGTTAATATTTATCATAATAACAATCAATTTGCCGAAGCCAAACAATTATTACAAAATGTATTAGATAATGCTCCAGAATCTAAACAAGGTTTAAAATCCAGAATTTTATTAGCTGGTTTAAGTCTTCAAGAAACCAATGATTACAAAGCCGCTGAAGAACAAATTGAGCAAGTGTTAAAAATTGATGCTCGTCATTATGAAGCCTTAATGTTAAAAGCCAGACTTTATGTTCAAAAACAATCGATTGATCAAGCGATTTTAATTATTCGTGGTATATTAGAAAATTATCCTAATTCGGATGAAGCATTAGTATTATTAGGTCATATTTATCGACAAAGAGGCGATAATGCATTAGCCCTAGAGACCTATTATAAAGCTTTAAATATTAATCCTTTGAATTTAGCCGCAGCGAAACCGATTGTTGAAAATTATTTATACGATTCGCACAATAAATTGCCTTCTGATTTTAATCGTGCTGATGAAATCATGCAAAAAATTATAGCGCATCAACCTAATAATTTAAGTGCATTATTATTAACGGGTAAAGTTAAATTAAAACAGCAAGATTATACGCAATTAAATGAAATTACGCGTGTAATTGGAATGCAAAATCAAGGTAAAGGATTTGCTTTATTATTGGAAGGGCAGGCATTACAAAAACAGGGTCATTGCGATACAGCGATTGAAAAATATAAACAAGCTTTTGCTATAGATACTAATCTTATCAGTGGATTACAATCTTTAAGTGAATGTTATGCAGAATTAAATCAACCTGAAGTTTTATTAGCTTATATAGATTCTCAAATTCAAGTTTATCCTGAAAACGCAAATTTGGTGCTTTTTAAAAGTGGTTTATTAATTTCTCAACAACGTTGGCAAGATGCAATGCTGACTTTAAATGCTGGAATTAAAAAATGGAATAATATTCGCGAATTTTATCGATTATTATCGACCGTTTATATCAAAATTCATGATAATGATAAATTGTTTGATATTTATCAACGCGCTTTAAAAATATGGCCAAATGATTTAGATTTTTCTGTTCAATTAGCTCAATTTTACGAAGAAATTAAAGCATATGATAAAGCTAAAATGATTTATGAAAAGATTTTGCAACAAGAACCTAAACACGATGTAGCGGCTAATAATTTAGCAGCTTTATTATTAGAGCAATATTACAATCAAATAAATGCGGCTAAAGCTTTAGAATTAACACGGCGTTTTGAAAATTCATCAAATCCATATGCTTTGGATACATATGCTTGGGCATTATTTAAAAATGGTAAAAATGTTCAAGCACTAAATTTTTTAAAATTTGTGATTGCTCAAGAACCTAAAAAAGCAATTTTTAATTACCATTTAGGCGTTGTTTATTTAAAAATTCAAGAAAATAAATTAGCTCTTAAATTTTTGGAAACGGCTATTCAGTTAGGGCAAAATGATGTTGATTTTGATAATACGAATCACGCTCAAGAATTATTAGCCGAGCTTAAAAGATCAATAAAACATTAAAAATCATTCAATGTTAGGAGAATAAATCATGAAAAAATTAGCATGGATAATCAGTAGTCTATTTTGTATTGCTATTTTAGGGATAAATTCGGTACAAGCAGCGCGTTTAACTACAGGGCAATTTTCAGGACTGAATTTAAGAATTTCTAAATCTGGAACTTCATTTAATTTGCCCGTTGGTAATATCAGTAATAGCGTATTAGATGGCCAATCTTTGGAATTTATGTATTCCATTGATTTAATCCGTTCAATTAATAAACAAACCACTTACGAAACCACGACTAGTTATCAAGATCAATTAAAAATTCGCGCTGATATTACGCCAGAAATTGCTGGTAAAATTGCTTGGCTAATTACCACTCAAGCCGAAACAGCTATTTCTAAAAACCAACAAGCTGGATTACAAATGGCAATTTGGAAACAAATTTATGCTTCAAGATTTGTATTGGGCGATAGTTTAACCGGTGAATTACGCAATTATTATAATAATTATTTAAATGCAGTTAATGGACAATCAGCATCTGTCAATAGTGTTTTATGGTTAGACCCGCAAGATAATAATCAGCATTATCAACAGCAAGTGGCTTGGAGTCATCATTTGAATTTAACCACACCTATTCCGGCTGCTATTTGGTTATTTATATCGGCAATTAGCGGAATATTTGGCTTAATTTCTAGACGTAAATCATAAACTTTTTTATAGCCTATTTATTTGATTATGTTAGCCATTGGAAAATTGAATTTATTAACTATTTCGCGTTGTGTAGGCGATATTTATTTAACGATTGCGGATGATCCTGAAATTGAAATTCGTTTACCCGCGATTGAAGCTCCAGCAACTTATATGATTGGTGATCAATTACCCGTTTTTATTTATAAAGATTCGCATAATCAATTAGTCGCAACTTTGCAAAAACCCTTTGCACAAGTTGATGAAATTGCTTATTTAAAAGTCGTTGATTTATCTTCGCAAGGGGCTTTTTTAGAGTGGGGTTTAGCTAAAGATTTATTCGTACCATTGAGTGAACAACGTCAAAAACTCAAAATAGGTCGCTGGTATTTCGTTAAATTATTTTTGGATCAGCAACAGCGAATTGCTGCAACTGCTAAATTTGAACGATTTATTATATCGCAAGCGTTTTATTTTGAAATAGGGGAAAAAGTTACGGCGATTATTACTGAAAAAACTGATTTAGGTTTTAAAGCAATTATTAATCACCAATATTGGGGCATGTTTTATAATGAAGATGTGTTTAATTCCTTAAAAATAGGACAAACCATTACGGCGTATATTAAAAATATACGCCCTGATTATAAAATTGATTTAAGTTTACATCCTTTGGGATATGTCAAAATTGATGGCATGAGTGCAATGATTTTAGAATATTTACATCATCATCAAGGACAATTGGCTTTAGGCGATAAAAGCTCTCCCGAAACCATTTATGCCACTTTAGGAATCAGTAAAAAAGCTTTTAAACAAGCCATTGGTGCTTTATTTAAACAGAAATTCATTCAATTAAGCGATCATTCGATTCAATTATTAAAAAAATAATTATCCAATTAAACCGTTATATTTTCATAAAATAATGTACCCAAGCATAATCATTTTCATTCCAAGTCATATTAGGGTGCATTCTTAAAATCATGGTTTGATAAGCTGCTAAATTTGGATAACCTTCAGCTTGAGCATCCATTTCTGTCATATCGCCTAAGCGTTGCTGAATTAATTGTGTGATTTTAAAAGAAATTCCTTGTAATTCAAAAATCTCATTCGGATAAGCATAAATGCCATTTCGACGTTGTTGGGTTTTTCGACCGGCTAAAGCCGCTTCAATCAATTTAGGATGACGAATTAAATTTTCAATTACGCAAGTTTTTGCTGGATATTCATTCATTGTTAGGCTCTAAAGGTTAAAATAATCGCTCATCATTTTAACCAAATTTTAAAATTTTTTTAAGTTTTTATCTAAAATGTCAGCAAATTCAATTTCTAAAAGCATTATTTATCGTGAACCAGTGACTGTTGATAAAAGTTTATCGAATTTACCGCTCTTATTACAACGCATTTTTGCAACACGCGGCATTCAAAAACTTGAAGAATTAGACCTACATTTATCACAATTATCGCCACCGACAACCTTATTTGGTATTGAATCAATAGTTGAGTTATTAATAGAAAGTATTGAAACCGCAGCCAAAATCATTATTGTCGCCGATTATGATGCGGATGGTGCGACAGCTTGTGCAATAGCGATGCGCGGTTTAACTTTATTAGGGGCAAAAAATCTTGATTTTATGGTACCTAACCGTTTTGAACATGATTATGGATTAACGCCAGAATTAGTATTGCTTATTAAAAAAACTTTTCCTGCAGTAGCCGTTATTATTACTGTCGATAATGGTATTTCTAGTGTCGAAGGCGTAGAAATGGCGAATCAATTGGGAATTAAAGTTGGAATTACTGATCATCATGCGCCGCCATCGCAATTACCCGCTGCAACCGCGATTGTTAATCCAAAATTAATTAATAATACCCATAAACTTAGCCATTTAGCCGGTTGTGGCGTGATGTTTTATGTATTATGGGCAATACGTCATAGCTTAATCAATATCGGACGTTTTTCCGCTGATTCCGCGCCTAATTTAGCCGTTTTATTAGATTATGTCGCTTTGGGAACGATTGCCGATGTGGTGGTTTTAGATCAAACTAATCGAATTTTAGTACAACAAGGATTAGCGCGAATTCGCGCGGGTCAAGCTCATTATGGAATTCAAGCATTAATTCAATTAGCCGCGCGTGAAATGCGTCAATTAACCAGTAGCGATTTAGGATTTAGTATCGCTCCGCGATTAAATGCCGCCGGTAGAATGAGCGATATGTCATTAGGAATTCGTTGTTTATTAGCGGATGATATCACAACGGCATTAGCATTAGCTCAACAATTAGAACAATTCAATCAGCAACGTAAAACCTGTGAAGCCCAAATGAAACAACAGGCAATTCGTTTAATTGATCATATTGAAAGAATAGATACGCATCCTTTATTATCAGGCATTTGTTTATATGATAAAGAATGGCATTCAGGAATTATTGGCATTTTAGCAGCTCGATTAAAAGAACGTTGTCAACGTCCCGTGATTGCGTTTGCAGCGGCTAAAGGTGAGGAAATTCGTGGTTCAGCGCGATCAATTCAAGGCATTCATATTCGGGATGTATTGAGTGAAATAGCGACCGCTTATCCGAAATTATTAAAACAATTTGGCGGTCATGCAATGGCAGGAGGATTAACTTTAAAATTATCCGATTTGCCTAGTTTTACTTTGATATTTAATCAAATAATTCACGATAAATTAATGACATTAGACCCTGTACAAACAATAGTTTGTGATGGACAATTATCCAGCACTGAATTAACTATTGACACGGCGCATTTAATTAAATATGCCAGTGTTTGGGGACATGGATTTCCTGAGCCTTTATTTCATAATACTTTTAGCGTAATCCAGTGTCGAATTTTAGCGCAACAACATGTAAAATGGCAGTTAAAATTAACAAATACAGCCGTGTCAATTGATGCTATTGCTTTTTTTGTCGATCAGCCGAATGATTGGCTAACTGTATCAACAATTGAAGCCATTTATCGTTTAGATATTAATTATTATCGCGGTCAAAACCAATTACAATTACAATTGATACATTTTTTTGCAGTTACTCATTAAATTTTTTAATTATGGAAAATATTTCTCAACACTCTTTAGCGGTTTTTTTAGAAACCTTAGCCAGTAAATCAGCAACCCCGGGCGGTGGAAGTGTGGCGGCATTAATGGGAGCGCAAGCTGCGGCTTTAATTAGTATGGTTTGTCAATTAACGATAGGTAAAGCGCAATATATTGCCGTTGAATCTCAAATGCAACAATTATTAAATGCCGCTGAACAATTGCGCACACAATTAACCGCGATGATTCAAGCGGATATTGACGTTTTTAATCAGGTAATGGCAAGTTATCAATTACCTAAAAATAATGAAATGGAACAATTACAACGTAGTGTTGCGATTCAAAATGCGTTAACCGCGGCAACTGAAATTCCTTTAGAATGTGCTGCGCTATGTTTACAAGCTATGCAATTCAGTGCAATAGCCGCTGAATTAGGTAATCGATCCGTAATTAGTGATGCCGGAGTGGCGGTAATGGCTGCATATTCTGGATTAAAAAGTGCCGCATTAAATGTAACGGTTAATGCGAATAGCTTAACAGATCGAAATTTAGCCGAAGCAAAAATGGATCAATTAAATCAATTATTAAATGAAGCTGAATCTTTACGGATAAATATTTATCAAACTGTACAAATTAAATTGTAAGATTTGTAAAATATAAACCGATTAAAAAACCTAGTTAATAGTCACAATTTTCTAGGTTTTTTTTAATTGAACTTTTTAAAAAATTACAAGCCTAATTTTTTTAATCGATAACGTAAAGAACGAAAACTTACGCCTAATTGACGCGCTGTTGCCGCTAAATTCCATTGATGTTTTTCCAATACACTGTAAATCGCTTGTTTCTCAATTTCATTTAAATAATTTTCTAAAGGAATACCAGATTCACAATATTCTTGCGTTAAATTTACAGCGGAAAAATAAGGATACTGTGGTAAAATAAAATCTTTTTCAGTGAGAATAGAATGCTCACAAATAGTTAAGGCTCGTTCTAAAATATTTTCTAATTCTCTAACATTGCCGGGAAAAGTATATTTTTGTAAAGCTTTAATCGCATCATCGGTTAAATTAGGTATAGCTAACTGATTATTTTTGGCTAATTTAATCAATAAATGTTGCGCTAATTGAGGAATATCAGAAGCTCTAGATCGTAGAGGCGGAACATTTAATTCAATGACATTAATTCGATAATATAAATCTTGTCGAAATTTTCCATTTTTAACCATTGCTGTTAAATCTTGATGAGTCGCACTAAGCAAACGAACATCCACTGAAGTTTCACTCGAATCTCCAATTGCCCGCACCTTTTTTTCTTGAATAGCGCGTAATAATTTGACTTGTAAAGGCGGCGGTAAATCAGCAATTTCATCTAAAAATAAAGTGCCGCCATCCGCAGCTTGAAATAATCCACGTTTATCGGTATTTGCGCCGGTAAAACTGCCTTTTTTATAGCCAAAAAATTCACTTTCCATTAATTCAGGTGGAATTGCACCACAATTAACGCCAATAAAAGGTTTATCCCGACGATAACTGGATTGATGAATTAATTTGGCTACTAATTCTTTACCTACTCCAGATTCGCCACTAATATAAACTGGAGCTTGGCTGCGGCTTAATTTATCAATTTGATCACGAATATAATTCATTACCAACGAATCGCCAATTAATTTATCTTTAGTAAATGAACGCCGTACATTTTGTGGATGATAATGATGGCAATAAGCTAATGCTCCTTGAATAATATGTCGAAAACTGATTAAATCTATGGGTTTAGCAATAAAATCAAAAGCACCTTTTTTCATTGCTTTAATTGCAATATCCATATTGCCATATGCTGAAATAACAATCACCGGCGTTTTGGGATAGTATTGTTGAAAATGCGCTAATAAATCTAATCCATTACCATCGGGCAAACGCATATCGGTTAAACATAAATCAAATTGATATTGTTCTAATAATTGTAAGCTATCGTTTAAATTTTCTGCACGTCTTGTACGAATATTCATACGATTTAAAGTAATTTCTAATAGTTCACCAATATCTGGTTCATCATCAACAATTAAAGTGAGCGGAGATTTCATAATAATCGAATTTATAAAGTCAATTGTGTTTTATCAGCATTTGATAAACATAAACGAAAACAACTATGCTGATCCGAAGTGATTGCATAGTGCAAACTGGCTTGATTTAAATGAGCTAATTCGCGCGATAAATATAAACCTAAACCTGAACCCGTATTAGACGTAGTAAAAAAAGGTTCAAATAATTGATTCATAATATGATGATCTTTAATAACGCCATTATCAATTAATTCAATACAAGGATGCGTTTGATATAAACATAAATGAATTTGAATCGGAGCTAATTGCGCTTGACCATATTTAAGCGCATTATGACACAAATTATCTAAAATTTGTTTTAAATGTCCAGGGTCAATCAATGCTGATAATTCTGCATAATCTACTACTAAATAAAAACTATTGGGAGATAATTCCTGTTCATGAGTAAATTCAGCAACATATTGTTTTAACCAGGTTGATAAATAAAGTCGTTGTTGATTAGTGGGATGACGTTTAGAACTTTGCAAAATATCATTAATAATTTTATTAATACGCTCAGTATGCTGTTGAATGATTTGTAATAAACGAGCATCTTGAGAATTGAGTTGATGATTTTCAGATAATAATTGTCCGGCATGACTAATTGCATTTAAGGGATTACGAATTTCATGCGCAACGCTGGCGGTTAAACGTCCTAAAGCGGCTAAAACGCCTTGTTGTAAACGTTGTTGATAAACGCTACTATCTTCTAAAATAATGGTATAAAATAAATCTTGATTAATGCTAAGAGAATTTAATTGTAATTGAATCGGTAGTAAATTTTTGCGCGGTAAAATCAAAGATTGTTGTGTCGGATAAAGCAACCAATTAGCAAATAAAAAACTTAATTCCAAAGAAATATCTTTTAATTGTTGCGGCGTAGAAGATTGATCTAATAACACTAATGCAGTTTCATTAGCCATATAAATTTGCTGTTGCTGATTTACGATAATAATTCCAGCTTGCAAATGTTCGATTGTATATTGATTTAACGCTTCTAAAGTAGATAAAGTTTTATAATGCTGCTGACTTAATTGATTAAATTGTTCAGTGCGTTTTGCTAATAAAAAAGAAATTGCCGTAATCATAAAAAAAGAAGCCCCCAACATTCCCGCTGTTGAATAAGAAGCCGGATTAATATTATTAGTACGAATCCCATATCCTTGTTCAGCTAAAATAACTAAAGTGGCTAATGCTGCAAATACCATTGAGCATCTTCCGCCAATTAATAAACTGGATGAAGCAATTGAGGCAGCCAATAAAATTCCGATTCCACTTTCAACGCCACCACAGGCGTGCATTAATAAAGTAATTGCCATAATATCGGTAAAAACGACAATTTGTGCCTGAATAGTATAAGCAATCTTTTTCCAAAATGAACACAAACCAGAAAGTAAAGTTAAATACAAATACCATTGACTGGTTTGGGTATAAAGTAATGAATTTAACTGATTATTCGGAATATGTATATCAAAAAAATGATGATTAAAAATAATAAAAATTCCAGCTAAACTTAAACGATATAGAAAAAATACTCTTAATGATAACCAAGCTTGTTTTTCAGAAATGCCATAATTTTTAGAAAAAGGACAAGGATAAAGGGTATGACTATGATTTTTAAACATATAAACCTCGAAGTTAGATCATAGAAAATAATCAATTATTTTAAATAATCAGTTGCTAAATCAATGATAGGTGTTTATATTAAAAATAACTTATTAAAAATAACCTAGGTTAGTTCAATGTATAACATTCGTTCACTTTATCACAATATGCTTAAACAACTGTATTTAAAAATAGATTATCAGATTTTTGAAGAAGTTAGCCAGTTAGCAGCCGCACATAGCGAGCAAATTGCTGAACATTTTTATCAACAAATGTTAGAAAATGATGCCGCTATGCACTTTATTAATCACGAAACCGTTAAAAATCGGTTACATAAAAGCATGGTTCATTGGTTATCAACCATATTTAATTATCCATCAAATGATGAAGCAATAGAAAAATATATATCTGCGCAATTAAAAGTTGGTCAAGTTCATGCTCGAATTGATTTACCTATCTGCTTAGTAAATTATGGCATGTTTTTTATTAAAAATGATTTGGAAAAGATATTATCTAGTGAATTAACCGATCAAAAATTAATCTTAGGCTTAATGCTAATGAATCGCATTTTAGATTGTGCTTTAGGTATTATCAACGAAAGTTATCAAGATGCCAGAATTATTAATGAAAATAATTCACAAGCCTTTAAATTACATTTTTCTACGCATAATTTAGCCTTTGATTGTGAACGTTTACGCAGTTCATTATCTGATTGGATGCGCGAATTATTATTAATTATTGCGCAACAACAATTTAGTCAAGCCCATTTGCCTTCTATTCGCCATTCTAATTTTGGTTTATGGATTACGCATAAAGCCGAATTATTTTTATCGAATCGATTAGAATTTAATACCTTGTTGCAATTATTAGAAGATATAGAACAAAGTTTACAAAATTTAACTTCCGATTTTGAACAGGAATATAAACGAAATTATCATATTAAACAATTGAATATGTATGTTTCTAAAGCCGTATGGACTTTAGGAGAAGTGGCTAAAGAAATTTTAGAACAAGATAATGGTAGAGATAATTTAACGCGATTATTTAATCGGCGATATTTGGGAACGGTATTACGCCATGAAACTGAATGTAGTTTAAAAAGTGATTTAACTTTTGGAATTTTAGTCATTGATATTGATTTTTTTAAACAAATTAATGATAAATATGGTCACAATAATGGTGATATTGTATTAACTCAATTAGCAGAAATTTTAGCTAATCAAGTTCGTGCGGGGGATTTTGTTTTTCGTTTAGGCGGTGAAGAGTTTTTAATTGTATTAGCGGATGTCACGTTGAAAATGGCAGAACGAATGGCAGAACGAATTCGGTTAATTATTGAGCAATATTCTTTTGTATTACTGGATCATTCTATTATTGAAGTCACCGTGAGTATTGGCATTGCATTACATGATCGTCATCCGGATTTTAATCATACTATTACCCGTGCCGATCAAGCTTTATATCAAGCTAAACATAATGGACGAAATCGAATTGTTATTCGTTAATCTATAAAATAGGATTGAAGATTTATCACAGGTGCTATTTTCAAAATATAATAACAAGTTATTTAAAATGAAATCTTCATTAAATACTGCCAGTAAAAAATTCACTGGCAGATTAATATTATTGATCTAAATAAGTTTCTGCATCTAACGCCGCCATACATCCAGTTCCAGCGGAAGTAATGGCTTGTTTATAAAATGAATCCATTACATCACCCGCAGCAAATACGCCTTCAACACTGGTCGCGGTTGAATTACCTTGAGTACCACTTTTTACTTTAATATAACCGTGTTCAATATCTAATTGTCCGTCAAAAATACCGGTATTTGGCGTATGACCAATTGCAATAAATACGCCATGTACTGCAATTTCTTTAGTCGATCCATTTTGCGTATTTTTAATCCGAATTCCGGTTACGCCTTCTTGATCATTACCTAAAACTTCATCTAATTCATAATTCCATTCAATAACGACATTAGCTGATTGGGATTTCTCAATTAATTTATCAGATAAAATTTTTTCAGAACGAAATTTATCTCGACGATGAATAACGGTTACTTGCGAAGCAATATTCGATAAATATAACGCTTCTTCGACGGCAGTATTTCCACCACCAATAACGGCAACGGGTTTATTGCGATAAAAAAAGCCATCACAAGTTGCACAAGCAGAAACACCTCGACCTTTAAATGCCGTTTCTGATGCTAATCCTAAATAACGCGCCGAAGCACCGGTAGCAATTATCAGCGCGTCGCAACTATATTCGCCACTATCACCGCTGAGTCTAAATGGACGTACGGTTAAATCGGCGGTGTGAATATAATCGAAAATAATTTCGGTTTCAAAACGTTCGGCATGTTGCCGCATTCTTTCCATTAAATCCGGACCTTGCAATCCTTCAACATCGCCGGGCCAATTATCGACTTCAGTGGTTGTGGTTAATTGCCCACCTTGTTGTAAACCGGTAATAATAACTGGTTTTAAATTTGCCCTTGCAGCATAAATAGCGGCGGTATAACCAGCAGGGCCAGAACCTAAAATTAATAAACGGCAATGTTTAATTTCACTCATGTACTATACTCCTCATTAATTGAATTAAAAACTACTATTATACGCGAAAATATAATAAATGATGCCATAAATAATGACAAATGACTTGCATATTGCTAAACCCTGATTCAGTAGCTATATTTTCAAAAGTCGATAACGTTTCTGGTAAATCATATTCAGTAATATGAGTACAAGATTGTTGCTGTTCTTCAGTCGATAAACCATGCCATTCTTTAAATGCCCATTGACAATAATCCTTTAAATAAGCGGCTAAAGATTGATGCTCTTCTCGGAAAATATCAATAATAATTAATTGTCCGTTTGGCGATAATCTTTTTGCCGCCGCAGCGAAAAATTGACGCTTTTGATCTAACGATAAATGATGTAAAGCATAACTACTGAAAATCACCTGATAGGTTTCGGAACTTTGTTGAATAACATTTAATAAATCCGCCTGTTGTAAACGAACTCGATCTTGTAAAGGCTTTAAATGATCAGCGGCTAATTCTAAAGCCGGTGCCGATAAATCTACACCGTAATACTGCGTAATTGGGCGATGAATTAATAACGGAGCTAATATAGACGCATCGCCACACCCTAAATCGAGAAATGAAAATGGCGTTTGTATCTGGTTAAGTAATTGATTCACCTCAGCAAATATTTCACGGTGAAACATATGGTTGTGTTTAATAACCTTCTGATAAATCGCCCACCGGCTAAAAAAAGCTTCCACTTCATCGGTTGATATTTTTACCTTATTTTCGCTCATAAATAACCTTAAACTTGTAAATTAGAGCGACATAAAATATCATGAATTTTCCAATATCGCACTATCGAGAAGAATTATATGTCAAATTTTGTAGAAAAGATTGATCAAGCTGAACAAAAACGTTTGTATCGTAAAATTTCTTGGCGATTATTACCGCTGTTATTTGCTTTATATATTATTGCTTATTTAGATCGAGTCAATATTGGTTTTGCTAAATTACAAATGATGCAAGATTTAGCTTTTAGCGATAGTATTTATGGATTAGGGGCGGGATTATTTTTTCTAGGCTATTTTTTATTTGAAGTGCCGAGTAATTTAATTTTACATCGAGTCGGAGCGAAATTATGGATTGCTAGAATTGCGATTATTTGGGGATTAATTTCTGTTGCAACTTCATTGATTAATTCAGCAAATGATTTTTATTTTATGCGATTTTTATTAGGTATAGGGGAGGCTGGATTTTTTCCGGGAGTTATTTATTATTTAACTTTGTGGTATCCTAATCATTATCGAGCTAAAGCTTTATCTTTATTTATGATTGCTATTCCCATGTCGGGAATGATAGGCAGTCCTATTTCTGGATGGTTAATGCAACAATTAGAAGGCTATTATCATTTTCATGGTTGGCAATGGTTATTTATTCTTGAAGGTTTACCAGCGGTTTTATTTGGAATGATTTGTTATCTATATTTAGAAGATCGTCCTGAAACCGCTCGCTGGCTGACTCAATCAGAAAAAATATTATTAAATCAATCGCTTGAACAGGATCATTTATCCTCTACACATCAATATCATACTTTTAATGAAACGATTAAATCGATTCGCATATGGCAATTAGCTGGCATTTATTTTTTAGTCGTCATTGGATTATATGGCTTGGCGTTTTGGTTGCCACAAATCATTCGTGATTTAACTCATGGTAGTTTATTATTAACCGGTCAATTAAATGCGATTCCTTATTTCGTTGCAATAGGAATCATGTTGATTATAGGTTATCATTCTGATCAAAAACAAGAACGCTGTTGGCATTTAATTGGTTGTATTTGGCTGGCGAGTTTAGGTTTTATACTCAGCGTGATTTTTAATCAACAATTAATTATGGTATTATTGTCTTTTTCGATGGTAGCTGCTGGCATTTTAAGCGTATTAGTGATTTTTTGGGCAATTCCCTCCGAATTTTTATCCGGCAGAGCCGCCGCCAGTGGTATTGCTTTAATTAATTCAATTGGTAATTTAGGCGGATATTTAAGTCCGGTAACTTTAGGATGGCTAAAACAATATACTGCCAATATGAATAGCGGTTTATTATTAATCGCCGCCGGTTTATTACTCGCTTCATGGTTGAGTTTTAATTTATTTTATTCGCTTTCTAATTTAATTAAAAAATGGTGATATAATATTTAAGCAATCTTAAAAAGAATTTTAAGATTTAACCGAATAGAAACCTTAATTTTTATAAAAAATTGACTGACATTTAGCGCATATGTACGAAATTAATCCGATTAAAAATAAAATTACTGATTTAACTCAGCGGGGGGAATCGCTTAGGAGGTATCTTTGACTTTGATGAAAAATCAGAACGTTTAATAGAAGTATTACGCGAACTCGAAAATCCTAAGATTTGGGACGACCCGCAACAAGCGCAAATTTTAGGTAAAGAACGTGGACAATTAGAAATCGTTGTAGATACCATTATTGAATTAACTCAAGGTTTAGAAGATGCGCAAGAATTATTAATATTAGCGATTGAAGAAAATGATGATCAAACTATTGAAACGGTTATTCAAGATTTAGTCTTTTTAGAAAAGAAAGTCGCTGATTTAGAATTTAGAAGAATGTTTTGTGGTGAAATGGATGCTAATAATGCTTTCCTAGATATTCAATCCGGTTCTGGTGGAACTGAGGCGCAAGATTGGGCGCAAATGTTACAACGAATGTTTTTACGGTGGGGCGAAAGAAAAGGCTTTAAAACCGAATTAATTGAGGAATCAGCGGGTGAAGTTGCTGGAATTAAAAGTGCCACAATTAAATTTGAAGGTGATTATGCTTTTGGCTGGTTAAGAACCGAAATTGGAGTGCATCGTTTGGTGAGAAAATCGCCCTTTGATTCCGGAAATCGCCGACATACTTCTTTTGCCGCTGTTTTTGTTTCTCCCGAAATTGATGACGATATTGAAATCGATTTAAATATGGCTGATGTGCGAATTGATGTTTATCGTGCCAGTGGCGCAGGTGGACAACACATTAATAAAACTTCTTCTGCTGTACGAATGACGCATTTACCTACTGGAGTTGTCGTTCAATGTCAAAATGATCGTTCACAACATAAAAACAGAGATACGGCTTTAAAACAATTAAAAGCCAAATTATATGAAATGGAAATGTTAAAACGTAATGCCGAACAACAAGCCTTAGAAGAAACTAAATCGGATATTGGTTGGGGCAGTCAAATTCGTTCATATGTCTTAGATCAATCTCGAATTAAAGATTTGCGTACCGGTATAGAAACTGGAAATACTCAAGCGGTATTAGACGGTGATTTGGATCAATTTATCGAAGCCAGTTTAAAAGCGGGTTTATAAAAAATACGGTAGTTTTGTAATATCTCGTTAAATTGCAAACTACCGACTGATGTTTTAAATTTAAATCAATAAAAATTATTATCACTATTCTTATAAATTTTTAATAAAATTTCTTAATCATTCATTAAAAATCTTTCAAATATATTTTCTACAGGAGTCCTTTTTATGAAGCAATTACTCTCTTCACGTTGGTATTTAGGGTTATTTTTTTGGATCATTAGTTTTAGTTGGTCATTATCAATGAATGCTGCCACTTTATCGCCCGCAGAATTGACTATTGAGCAAGCCTCAACTCAATTAAAAACGAGAATGCAAGACCCTGCATTTACTAAAGATTTTGGACAAATTACCGAATTTGTTAAAAGTGTTATTTATCCAAAAGTCGATTTTGATAAAGTCTCTTCATTAGTCTTAGGAAAACATTGGAAAACCGCTAGTGAAGACGAAAAAAAGCGTTTTAAACAAGAATTTCAATTATTAATTATTCGCTCTTATTCTCGTGCATTTACCGAATTTAAAGAATGGTCGGTTAAATTTTTACCGTTAGAAACTACTGATAATCCTGATAAAGTCGTGGTCAAAACAGAAATTATTCAACCCGGATTACAGCCAATTGCAATTAGCTATAAAATGGCACAAAACAAAGGTGAATGGAAAGCATATGATATTACAATAGAAGGCGTTAGTTTAGTGACTAATTATCGCAGTAGTTTTAATGCAGATATTGAACGGAGTGGCTCTTTAACTTCAGTGATTGAAGATTTGGCTAAACGAAATAAAGAAGCATTAACTGCTAAAGATCAAACTGAAAAATCTCCTTCATAATCAATGTTATACAAAGATAATTTATATGCACAACCGATTTCATCATTAAATGCTTTTCAATTTGATCAATCGGTAGCTGACGTTTTTCCTGATATGATTCAACGTTCAGTCCCGGGATATGCCACCATTATTGCGGCGATTGGTTTATTGGCAAATCATTGCATGAAAGATAATCAATTAGCATACGATTTAGGCTGTTCTTGGGGCGCAATTAGTTTATCAATGTATCAGCATATTCGCGCGAAAAATTGTAAAATCATTGCCGTAGATAATTCCGCGGCAATGATTAATCATTGTGAACAGAAATTGTTAAATGCGGGAATTGATTCAGAAATCATTGAACTATATTGTGCAGATATTTGTGAGTTTACTTTTCAACCCGCTCAATTAATTGTACTCAATTTTACTTTACAATTTGTTCCCTTAATCAAACGGCAATCATTATTACAACGAATTTATCAAGCTTTAATGCCGGGAGGAATATTAGTTTTATCCGAAAAAATCGCTTTTACTGATTCGCAGCAACAACAATTACACACTGAAATGCACCATTTATTTAAACAAGCTCAAGGTTATAGTGATTTGGAAATTGCTCAAAAAAGCGCGGCATTAAATTCAGTATTAATTCCAGAAACATTAGCGCAACATCAACAGCGATTACAACAAATTGGTTTTAACAGTGCTGAGGTTTGGTTTCAATATTTTAATTTTGCTTCTTTATTGGCATTAAAATGATTAATTACACCGCTTTATATTCGTTATTAATTGCAGAAAAAGCTCAAACTTGGGCTGAATTATTACCGCAACAAATTAATCAAGCTTTATCACCGCAACAACACGGATCATTATCTGAATGGTTTGCTATGTTGCAACAATTACCTAAATTAACGACTAACGTTCGTGAATTAAATCACTCTGTCACTATTGGTTGTGATACAGACCTTTCATTCATTGAAAAAAATTATTTAATTCAATTATTAAAAAGTTTAAAACCTTGGCGTAAAGGTCCCTTTAATTTATTTGGAATTCATATTGATAGCGAATGGCGATCTGATTGGAAATGGCAACGAGTTATTTCCGCTATTAAACCATTAAAAGGTCGCTTGGTTTTAGATATAGGGTGTGGAAATGGCTATTATGCGTGGCGAATGTTAGGTGCAGGAGCTAAAGCCGTAATTGGCATTGATCCTACTTTATTAAATTTGATTCAATTTCAAGCGATTTATCAATTATACGGGCAATTCGCACCAATTCATATATTACCTTTAGGTATTGAACAATTACCAAGCGAAATAGGCATTTTTGATAGCGTATTTTCAATGGGGGTGTTATATCATCGTCGATCACCCATTGATCATTTATTAGAATTACGATCTTTATTACGTCCTGGTGGTGAATTAATTTTAGAAACTTTAGTTATTGAAGGTGATTTAGGACAAATATTAGTTCCCGAAAATCGTTATGCACAAATGCGTAATGTTTGGTTTTTACCCAGTAGTCAAACATTAATCAGTTGGTTAAAACGCTGTGGATTTATTAATATTCGTTTAGTCGATCAATCTAAAACGACAATTGCAGAACAACGCGCCACTGAATGGATGGATTTTCAATCTTTAGACAGTTTTTTAGACCCTAATAATTCTGATTTAACCTGCGAAGGATTGCCCGCACCTCAACGCGCTATTTTTATTGCTGAAATTCCCTGATATTAAAATTCAATTTGATTTAATTATTCATTTTTATTTTTTCCCAATTTATGAAAAAACACGCTCCTCATATCGGATTTATTAGCTTAGGATGCCCCAAAGCATTAGTCGATAGTGAACAAATTTTAACTCGCTTACGCAGCGAAGGTTATGCTATTTCTCCCGATTATCAACAAGCCGATTTAGTGATTGTTAATACCTGTGGATTTATTGATGCAGCGGTAGAAGAATCTTTAGATGCAATTGGCGAGGCTATTCAAGAAAATGGCAAAGTGATTGTCACCGGTTGTTTAGGAATAAGGGAAGCTGAAATTCGGGCGCGTCATCCTCAGGTTTTACAAGTAACGGGGGCTAATGCGTTAGAAACTGTGATGTTGGCAGTACATAAACATTTACCAGCAATACACGATCCATTTCTCGATTTAATTCCGCCACAAGGGGTGAAATTAACGCCAGCACATTATGCCTATTTAAAAATTTCTGAAGGTTGTAATCATCGCTGTAGTTTTTGTATTATTCCCAGTTTGCGCGGAAATTTATCCAGCCGCCCATTAAATGAAATTATGCAAGAAGCGGAAATTTTAGTAAATTCTGGCGTAAAAGAATTATTAGTCATTTCTCAAGATACCAGCGCATATGGTTTAGATTTGAAATATGCCGAAAGTATTTGGCGTGGGCAATCGCGTCAAAGTCGTTTTTATGAATTAGCTAAAGCTTTAAGTGAATTAAATATTTGGATTCGTTTACATTATGTTTATCCCTATCCTCATGTAGATGAAATTATTTCTTTAATGGCTGAAGGAAATATTCTGCCCTATTTAGATATTCCTTTTCAACATGCCAATCCTCGTTTATTAAAATTAATGCAGCGTCCAGCAGCTAGCGAAAATACTTTAGCCAGAATTCATAATTGGCGAAATCAATGCCCTGATTTAATTTTGCGTAGCACTTTTATTGTGGGTTTTCCTGGCGAAACTGATGCTGAATTTGAACAATTATTAACGTTTTTAACACACGCTCAATTAGATCGAGTGGGATGTTTCAAATATTCGCCTATTCAAGGTGCAGCAGCAAATCAATTACCTGATCCAATTCCAGAAGCCATTAAACAACAACGCTGGGAAAGATTAATGCAACATCAGGCTGAGATTAGTGCGGCGCGATTACAATGTCGAGTCGGTCGAATTGAAACGGTATTAATTGACGAAGTGGTTGAAGAGGGCGCGGTCGCACGCAGTATTGCGGATGCCCCAGATATTGATGGTCAAGTTTTTATTGATGATGCCACTCATTTAGAGGTTGGAGAATGGGTGCAAGTGGAAATTGAAGAAGCCGATGAACATGATTTATGGGCGCATTTAGTTTAATTAAAAATTAAATGGTAATTAAAATTGATAAGCGAATTTAACGATAAATTCTCGCGAACGATCAGGTAATGGAGCATGACCACTATTGTAAGGTTGAATAAATTGATGATGCGTCCCTAATATATCATAAATACCAAAGCCAAATTCTAAATCTTTAATTAAAAAATCTTGATAACGACAATAAATATTGGCTAATACTTCAGCCGGATATTTTTTTAATAACAATTGATTATCGGCATTAAATTGATCATAGCCATAACGATTAGTTGAAATAATCAGTGCTGGATTAATTGACCAATGATTGGTTAATTCAAAATGCCCTTTAAGTACAAATTTATGGCTAGGAAAGGCTAAAGTTTTAGTCGAATCTACAACTTTTTGATTAATATTATCAATAGGTTGATAATCGGTAGCATTTTTTAACATTTGGGAATAACTATGATTAAAATCAATATTGCCCCAATCGTATTTAAAAGACAATTGGGTTTCAATCCCTATCGTATTAATTAAATCTAAAGTATTGTATTGTAATTCAGCCCCTTCTATAGTATTGCCATATACGATTTTTTGAATTGTTGACAAATAATAACTATTGAGTGTTAACTGAATATGCGAATTAAATTGATAACCCAATTCCAATTCGTATGAACGAGTACGTTCTGGTCTAATAAAATGATTTAATAAATGATTTTCGATGGTTGGTGCGCGAAAAGAACTGGTATATAACAATTTATAATGCCAATCATCTGTTTGATAAGTTAAACCCAATCTAGGTGATAAATTCGCTTGAAAAATATTATGTTGATCATAACGTAAACCTAAATTCAATTGTCCCCAATCGGTTTTAATAATACTTTCAACATAAGGTGTAATAACCATATAATTAGGTAAAGGATTTAATAATTGATCGGGGGTATGATATTCATCATATTGCCCAGCAATATTATTAAACTTTTCATAATTTAATTGAATACCACCACTCATATCTAACCAATGATTTGCATGATAATTCGCGCTAATTTCAGCTAAATAACGTTGCGATAATAAGGCATCAGTATAACGCATTTTACCTGCTATAAATTGTTTGCGTGACCAAGGCAATTGATTAGAATAATTAAAATTAGTCTTCAATTGCAATCGTGAAGTTATATCTCGATGATATTTTAAATCAAATACATAATTGGTAAAAGTTTTGGAAATATTTGCTGGAATAATCTCTAATAAATCATCCTCAGAATTACTTCGATAATCATCTATCAAAAACCGTAAATCTACATATTTAGATTGAAATCCTATATTCGCAAATATATCATTCAATTGATTTGCATTTGCTAAAGAAATAGTGTTGCCAAAACTGTCTTGATATAAACGATCACTACGATAAGCTTTGCTGATTTTGGTTGTCAGATTAATATTAGTATCGGAATTGAATTGATGCGCTGCATAAAAATGTAAGCTCTGATGTCCTTGACCTTTTTGCATTTGTCCATAACGAGCAATAATTGAAAAATCGGGAGATTTTTTAGCTGATTTAGAGATAATATTAATCACACCTAATCGGGCAAATCCGCCATAAACAATGGATCCTGGACCGCGCATAATTTCAATTTTTTGAATATGATCGATAGGATAATGATGTCCTAATTGTATAGTGCCATATCGACGTTCATTCATTTCAATTCCATCAATTAATAATAAAATTCCACCTTCATAAGCCCAATTATTACGAATACTCGGTCCAACCATATTTAACACATCAACTCCGAAATCAAATCCGGGAATTAAACGCAAAATATCAATTAAATCTCTTGCACCCGAATTTAAAATGTCTTCTTCTGTAATAACGCTAATCGCACTAGGTGTATATTTCACAGTTTGAGCAATATGATTACCAGTGGTAAATTTATCGCCATTATGTTCAGCATGTAAATAACGTAATTCTTCTTCTAATTCATCGTCATTTGCCCAGCTAAATAATGAATAGAATAACAGTAAGCATAAATAAATAATGTGCTTACAATTCATAAATTATTCCTAATAAGATATAAAATTCACTTTTATGCAATTAAAAGATTTAAATGGTAGTTTGTAAAATTTTGAGGATTAATTCAACACTATTATTGACAAAACGATCCATTTCAATTTGTTTTAATCCTTGCTGTTGCAAAATTTGTAAATCGATTAAATCTTGTTTTGCTTCTAATAACCATTGTACTTCTTCAGCATCGATTAAGCCTTGTTGTAATTGTTGTTGCCATTGTAAAAATTGCTGTTGATCTTGTTGAATGACATTCACTATAGCATTAAACGCAATAGTTACTGTTTGTCGTCCATATTGCTTGAATTGTTGTTGTGCCAATTGACCAATTTCAGTGGTTAAGCGATTCATTAAATCAGTAGATTTCATAATAATTCCTCGTTAAAATGATTTTTTTAGCGTTTCGGGATTAATTTTACCACTTTCTAAACCAATAATACTATCAAAGCCTTCGGCAATTAACGGTTTTATGGATTGAATAAAGGTAATAGATAAGATATTTTTTTGTTGCCATCGTTTCAAAAATCCGCCTAATAAATGACGGTTTTCATTTTTCATAATTGCCCATTGTTGGGTGGTTAATTCATTATTCGGAATACCTTTAGCATATTCGTAAGCTTTTTCCAAATCTAGGCGTAATTGTTGAACTTCTGGTTGATGTTGGGTATAGGCTTGATTCGCTTGATCCATTACATATAAAGATTGCACTTTTAAATTAACCGCATTTTGATAAGCTTGAGGATTAAAATGAGCAATGGGTGTACAACTTAATAAGGATAATAAATAAATGAAGGCAAAAAAAGAATGCTTAAGCTTTATGATTAGACTCATGATAAATTCCTAAAACCCGTTTAATTTAGCATTTAAACAAAAAAATCCTTACTTGACTAGAGAGACATACATTTTATCGGTTAATTCTGTTAAATTAAACTTTTGGAAAATTAGTCTCACGATCGGGTGACAAACTAAATTAGAATATGCTAATATAGGTTTTTACTCACTTACAGCGATCGATGCTATCGAGCTAAGTTAAGGATTTTACAATGATTTCAGATACTGTAGTTGCGTTGTCACGATGGCAGTTTGCCACAACAGCGTTGTACCATTTTCTATTTGTGCCATTAACTTTAGGGTTATCTTTTCTCATGGCCATTATGGAATCGACTTATTTAATGACGGGGCGACAAATTTATAAAGACATGACCCAATTTTGGGGAAAATTATTTGGGATTAATTTTGCGGTAGGTGTTGCAACCGGTTTAACAATGGAATTCCAATTCGGCATGAATTGGTCATATTATTCGCATTATGTCGGAGATATATTTGGCGCGCCATTAGCGATTGAAGGCTTAATGGCATTTTTTTTAGAATCCACTTTTATTGGCTTATTCTTTTTCGGTTGGGATAAATTATCTAAAGCACAACATTTATTAATTACTTGGTTAGTCGCATTAGGCTCTAATTTATCCGCATTATGGATTTTAGTCGCAAATGGTTGGATGCAAAATCCGGTCGGTTCAGAATTTAATTTTCAAACTTTACGCATGGAATTAACGAGTTTTGCCGATTTATTATTTAATCCCGCCGCCCAAGTTAAATTTGTTCATACAGTTGCCGCCGGATATACCACCGCTTCCGCATTTGTTTTAGGCATTAGTGCTTATTATATGCTTAAAGGACGCGATGCCGCATTTGCTCAACGTTCATTTACTATTGCCGCCGGTTTTGGATTAGCTGCGAGTTTATCCGTTATTGTTTTAGGCGACGAAAGTGGATATACCAGTGGTGAAGTGCAAAAAACTAAATTAGCCGCGATTGAAGCAGAATGGCATACGGAAACGCCGCCCGCTTCATTTACGGTAATCGGCTTTCCCAATCAAGAAAAAATGACTACGGATTATGCCATTAAAATTCCTTGGGTATTAGGATTAATAGCGACTCGTTCTATTGATGAACCGGTGATTGGATTAAATGAAATATTAATTAAAAATCGCCAAAGAGTTCGTAATGGCATTCAAGCTTATCGTTTATTAGAACAATTACGCGATGAATCGCCTACTCCACAATTAATTAATCAATTTAATCATTATAAAGCGGATTTAGGGTATGGTTTATTATTAAAACAATATACTGAAAAAGTGGTTGATGCCACTGATCATCAAATCGAACAAGCCGCGCAAAATTCAATTCCTAAAGTCGAACCTTTATTCTGGAGTTTTAGAGTGATGGTCGTTTGTGGATTTACTTCATTAACGGTTTTTATTTTAGCTTTTATTGCCAGTTCAATTCGTAAATGTCGGCAGGATTGGTTGTTAAAATTAAGCTTATATACGCTCCCTTTACCTTGGATTGCGTGCGAAATGGGATGGTTTGTTGCCGAATTTGGCAGACAGCCTTGGGCAATTGCAGAAGTGTTACCGACCTTTTTAGGCGTTTCTCAATTATCGGAAAGTTCATTAATAATAACAATTATGGGTTATGTGTGTTTTTATAGTCTATTTTTGATCATTGAATTATTTTTGTTATTAAAATTCATTAAACAAGGACCTAGCAGTTTACATCAAGGACGTTATCATTTTGAAGTCACTGAAACTTCATCTTATTAGGAGCATCATTATGATATTTGATTACGATACATTACGTTTTATTTGGTGGGCATTTTTAGGCGTATTATTAATTGGCTTTGCCATTAGTGGCGGATATGATTGTGGCGTAGCTATTTTATTACCGTATTTAGGCAAAACCGATCAACAACGCCGCGTGATTTTAAATACAATTGGCTCAACTTGGGAAGGTAATCAAGTCTGGTTAATTACTGCTGGAGGAGCTTTGTTTGCCGCCTGGCCAATGGCATATGCGGTAGCTTTTTCAAGTTTTTATTTAGCATTATTTTTAACTTTATTAGCTTTATGGTTACGACCTTTAGGCTTTGATTATCGCAGTAAATTAACCAATCCAAATTGGCGATCTTATTGGGATAGTGCTTTATTTATTGGCGGATTAGTTCCAGCCTTGATTTTTGGGGTCGCTTTTGGAAATTTATTACGCGGAATTCCTTTTCATTTAGAAAATGATATGCAAATTCGTTATTTAGGCGATTTTTTCGGCTTGTTAAATCCTTTTGCTTTATTAGCCGGAATAGTTAGTTTATTTATGTTAGTCATGCACGCTGGGATTTTTTTACAAATTAAAACCGAAGGAGAAATTCAACAACGGGCTAAATCGGCAGTAATTATTGCAGGTAGTGTTTTTTTATCGGCTTTTTTATTAGCCGGATTATGGATTACCCGCTTAGAAGGTTATCATATTAATACGCCTATTTTATCGAATGCGGTTTCTAATCCATTAACCAAATTAGTTAAACGCGGCGAAGGTTTATGGTTAGATAATTATGAACATTTTCCCATTTTATGGAGTATTCCGATTAGCGTATTTATAACTGCGCTTTTAGCAATGTGGTTATCAAAACGTAATTATTCTGGATGGGCATTTATTAGCAGCGCAATCGCTTTAGCAGGAGTGATTTTAACGGCTGGCGTTTCTATGTTTCCTTTTTTAATTCCTTCTAATATTTCATTACACAGTTCATTAACGATTTGGGATGCGAGTTCTAGTCAAAGAACTTTGCATATTATGTTTTGGGTAACGATTTTCTTTTTACCGATTATTTTATTATATACTCGTTGGGTATTTCGGGTATTACGCGGTAAAATGACTGAAGAAATGATTGAACAACATTCACATCAATTATATTAGGAGTTTAAGATGTGGTATTTCAGTTGGATATTAGGTTTATTACTCGCTTGTAGCTTAGGAATTATTAACGTATTGCGTTTAGAAGCTCAAGAGGCTTTAGCTAAAGAAGCGATTATTTTAGACCCCTTAACTCAATTATTAACTAAAGCAAGTATTTTGCCGAGATTACGCGAAAAAGTGGATAATTCTAAACGAAATGGCTCGCCTTTTTCATTGGTTTTTATTAGTTTAAAACCTTTTTTACAACAGCATCCCTTAATGCAAACCGAATTAGATTCTATTTTGCGCGAAATTGTCGATATTTTGAAAAAAGATATTCGGATTGGTTTAGATTTAGCCGCGCGTTTTGATCAGGCTTGTTTTTTACTCACCTTAACCGGCGCGCCTTTACATAAAGCCGAAGAGGTGGCAACGAAAATTCAACAAGATGTTTTAAATCAAGTGCTTACTTTATCAAAAATTCCGGTGCAAGTTCAAAGTGGAGCGGCTGAGTATTCGGTTCATACCCCAGAATTTAACGCGACAATTCAAAATTTAGATCAACAAGTACACGCTTTAATTGAAATTGCACAGAAAAATTGTTGTGTGCGTCATTCGATATAAATGAAGAAAATAATGAGTCAATGGAATAGCAAATTAACCCAAATTGGCGATCATTTAGTGGAGGGTTTTCATTATTTGGCGTTATTTGGTATTGGTGCAATGGTAATATGGTCGGCAATTTATGATTATGCGGTGATGATTCGTGCTGGACATGCCACTTTAGAAGATATTTTATTATTATTCATTTATTTAGAATTAGGTTCAATGATCGGTATTTATTTTAAAACTAAACGTTTACCGGTGCAGTTTTTAATTTACATTGCGATTACGGCATTATCACGACATTTAGTGATTGATGTGCGTAAAGTAGCTGATGAATTTCAATTATATTTATTATTGGCAATTACGATGGCAATTGTCTTATTAAGCTGTGCTATTTTTATTTTATCCTATACCGCCAAGACCTGTGGTTGTCCTGAAGATCAGAATTAATTAAAAGATTGATATAAATCGTGTAGATTGGTCGCAGGACATATTTCAATTATTAATCAGTATGTCTTCAAATATTGGGTAATAAAAAAACCGCCTTTGGTTTTGCCGATGGCGGTTTTGTTTTTAAACGTTACTAATGCGCTTCCTTACCGGTCAGCACATCCTATAGTTTTGGATTTAAAATTGATCCGCTCGGTAATGAGATAGGTATTTTGCAACCTGTATAACGAACAATCGCATTACTTACAGCAATTAAATTATCAGCTATTCCACTTTTAAAATATAACCTATTTTTTGTGAAAAGCTTTATCATTTCAATTTTTAGGAATTTTACTATTTGATTGAGATAATTCCAGCAATTTTAGATATTTATAATAAGTGGTTTCAGCGGCAGAAAAAG
>JACCEE012839836.1_pt1 | contig 27711 bp, 36 predicted proteins | sample 7449931 | NCBI WGS metagenome assembly JACCEE01 (sample SAMN15323457, study PRJNA562643) | freshwater metagenome | isolation source: river surface water | place: USA:Blue River Watershed | collected 2017-08-19 | reverse complement strand
TTGTTGACCTGATTGAAGGTAAAGAAATGTTAAAGAAGGAAGGTAACAGCCTTATCTATACAACAGCAGACGGCGAAGTTATCAAGAAGTTCCGCAAAGGCTGGGAGCGCAATGACGATGGTTGTTTGGACACAGTTATGGCTGATATTACAAATAATCCACATGTCTTTGACAAAAGCACTCCAGTAGAGGCTCCCGAAACTGTCGAGGAATAAATGTCTGAAGACCATGAAAAATGGTTGAGACAGCAAGGTGTAAAGATCGTTAGTCGGCACACCTTGCGCCGCGCTCATCAGCCTAGCTACATAAATTGGGCTAGCGAACGAGATGATGGTCTAATCGATTGGTCGGAGCAATACACTACAACAACTGAAGAAGTTTATCAAGTTGAACTTGACGAACGCACCATTGATCGATTACAGAGACTGGAATCTATAGTACAAATTGCAATGGAACATGCCTCTAGAGCAAATCCTACTGGTATGGGCCGGACCGGCAGCGTCGGAAGGTTTTATATGGACAACCTTGAACGTCACCATGAATTGTTACAAGAAAACGCAATGTATCGAGACTCATGGCGCGAGTTCCAATCCATTCGTGTCTTACTTGGTGAAACTCCCCATTGGCCTTAACAGCAAAACCTGCTACAATATACTATGCTAATTAAAGATCTAATTGAACAACTGCAAACTCTATATGAGCAGGAGATGATCCATGCTGATATTATGGGCGAGCCGGAAATTATGATCGATTGCTTTCGCAAAGTTGAGCAAGGTGTTTTTCACTATGCTGGATTTAGCAAAGACGTTAGCATACAACGAAGCGATGATGGTGTGTATCTTATTTTGAATGGGTTTGCAAATGATTAAAAAACTAATGCAACGATTAGGTCGACATAGAGTGATCTTAGATCGTCAAAGCAATGAACCATTGCTAGAACGCTACTATGTGTTTCTTAAGGACCGTACATGGTTCCCTTTCAATATCTTTGTACATAAGTTTCTTAAATCAGATCCTGATGATGTGCATGATCATCCGTGGCCTTATGCCACACTAATTTTAAAAGGTGGATACTATGAATGGATTCCTCAGTTTGACAACAAGGGCAACAAGCTCAATGAAATCGCTGTATGGAGAGGACCCGGCAGTTTTCGTGTATGTGGCGCTACTAGCTATCATCGTATTGAGCTTGATCCTAGCGTAGAATGTTGGACACTATTCATGCCCGGGCCTCAAAAGCGAGAATGGGGATTCTTAGTCAAGAATAAATGGATTCATAACGAAGACTACCTCACTCAAATGGCTAAACAAAAATAAGTGATTGACTAAGTATCGCAGTCAGCACTCTGACATATACGGAGATTACATGATAATGAATGATTCAGGAGAAATGCTAGTACAGATGTGGCTAGCCCTTAAACCTTATATTGATAAAAAAGAACGAGCAGATGCCGCATTGGCTTTTTTACATGCCGCTGGCGATTACTTAGACCTTGAAGCCGCACGTGAAGATGGTTCTGGTTCAGACTCTTCACTAGACTCTGCCTTTGCAGAAATCCTAGGCGATGAGGAAATTGAAGAAGACGACTTAGAAGAAGACTATTAATGAGTCATTGGTACCGCAAAGTAGTTGCCGATATAAGTTGCTTGCCCGACTGTATTGAATATTTTGAAAACGAGCTAGCAGAAGCTCGTCGCGAGCTCAAAATTTCAGGAAGTCTGGAAAAGGCTAGTCGCGAAATGCCTGGTATCGTTGAGCATAGATTCAATCAGCTTCAGGAAATTGAAGCTATACTTGAACAGCTCAACATTGAACTACGCAAACTTCGTAGCGCCAAGTTCCGACAATTTACAGAACATTACAATAGAGCACTCACCAGCAGAGATGCAGAAAAGTATGTAGACGGCGAAGTAGATGTTTGCAACATGGATGCCATTGTAAATGAGTTTGCTCTAGTGCGTAATCGCTTCTTGGGCATTACTAAGGCACTTGACATTAAGCAATGGCAAGTAAGCAACGTCATTAAACTACGAGTAGCGGGCATGGAAGACGCAGAACTTCGCTAAAATGCTTAAAAAATAGACAATTTTTAGGGTAGTACTTAGTACTACCTTTTTTGTTGCAAAAATACAACAAAAATAGGCTCAAAAAACGCTAAAAAGTCCCAAAAACCGGTTGACCGCAGGCCCAAAACCCCTTATAATACATACATGGACAGCAAAAAAGAGGGCAAAACAACCCGTGTTGCATAAAAGCAACAAAGCAAAAAAAGAGGTTGCAAAGTGTCCCAGAGCCCTGTATAATAGACAGTATTGTTAAACCATTCCACGCAAAGGAAACACACAATGTCAGCATACATTACTATCAAAAGCGGTTCTTATCGCAACTTCAATATCAGCAACCAAACGTTCCAACTTATTGCCGACTACAAAGAAGGCACTAAAGGTGGCTACGTTACTGTTCTTGCTGACGAGTCTCTTGGCGAATTTGCGGGCCGCGAAGTTCGCATCAAAGTAAACTCCATGCGCGATGTTGAGCCGGCTAGTGCCGCGGATTGTGCTACCTCTAGCATCGACGCTAACTACGAAACCCCCAAACGCAAGGAACCCAAAGTGCAAGAAACAGACGAGCAAGCCATTGAACGCATTCGTGAGCGTTTTGACATTCTTGAAGAAATGGCAGAAGGCACCGTTGACGGCTCGGTTCGTGCTATGATTGTTGTTGGCCCTCCTGGCGTCGGCAAGTCGTTTGGTGTTGAAAAGGTGCTCGACAAAGCCGCTATGTTTGACAAGATTGGTGGCCGTCGTCCCCGTTATGAGATTGTTAAAGGTGCTATGAGTGCCATCGGCTTGTATTGCAAGCTCTACAATTACAGCGATGCAGGTAACGTGCTCGTGTTCGACGACTGTGACTCTGTGTTGCTTGACGACTTGTCGCTTAACATTTTGAAGGCCGCTTTGGACTCTAGCAAGAAGCGTACTATTTGCTGGAATACTGACAGCCGTATGCTTCGCGCAGAAGGTGTGCCAGATCGCTTCGAGTTCAAAGGCTCTGCTATCTTTATCACCAACATCAAGTTTGAGCACGTTAAGTCTGCTAAACTGAAGGATCACCTTGGTGCTTTGGAAAGCCGTTGTCACTATCTGGATCTGACGCTGGATACTACCCGCGACAAGATGCTTCGCATCAAGCAGATTATGATGGACGGTATGCTGGACCACTACGAGTTTGAAGAAGGTGCTAAGGAAGAAATCTTTGAATTCGTTGACACCAACAAAGACCGTCTGCGTGAACTGAGCCTGCGTACTGTTATTAAGGTTGCAGACTTGAAGAAGATGTGTGGCGAAGGTTCTGACAAGTGGAAGCGCCTTGCAGAGACTACTGTTATGAAGCGTGGCGAGTAAGTTACCGTTTAAGACAGTTGTTAAAGTCATTGGCCCTGCAACTCGCCTGGAATCCTCACTTTAACGCTTACACCGATAGCTGACTATTTGCGTGGAATGTAGTCGGTGGGAGAAAGGACTCGTAAGGGTCCTTTCTTTTTGGCAAAAAAATATTTTTGATTGCCTTTTAAAAACCGGTGTTTTTGCAATAAGTATATAATCCCACTATCAATTTCTCCGCTTTGGCTTAATGTGACTATACATTGCCAGCGGAATATGCTATTATTGTCACTATGCCAGGAATAACAAGACTAGAAATCCGTGACGAAGTAAATGTAAAGTTCCATGAACTTGATGCAAGTACAAGACGTCGTTGCGAATCAAAATTAAAATACCAATTACCATATGCATACCATGTACCCGCATTTAGGTTAGGCCGCTGGGATGGTAAAATTGGTTTCTTTACTACAGCAGGTGCAACCTATATTAACTTGCTTGACAGGGTGCTACCTATATTAGATGAAGAAGGTTGGCAAATAGAAATTGACGACCAAAGACAGCAACATAATCTCAATTTTACAGAAGTTACCGAAGATACGTTTTCGCACATACTTTGGCCTAAAGGGCATCCTGCAGAGGGACAGCCTATCAAAATCCGAGACTACCAAGTAGAGTGTATCAATCGTTATCTTGCTAACCCACACGGGGTTCAAGAAATTGCTACAGGTGCAGGTAAGACACTGATGACAGCGGCAATGAGTTTATGCTGTGAGCCGTTTGGACGTACACTTGTTATTGTACCTAACAAAGACCTGGTACGTCAAACTCATGCTGACTATGTTAACATGGGATTAGATGTTGGTGTGTACTTTGGTGACGAGAAAGACCTTGGGCATACACATACTATTGCAACATGGCAAAGTATTAACACACTTATTAAGAGGCACAAAGAAGGTCTTAGCGAAATAGGTATTGAAGCGATTGTTGATGGACTTATTGCAGTTATCGTTGATGAGGTACACATGGCCAAGGCTGATGTACTACGCACAATGTTAACAGGTCCTTTTGCACATATTCCAATCCGCTGGGGTCTAACTGGCACCGTGCCTAAAGAAGAACACGAGTATATTAGTTTGCTTGCAAGCTTGGGTCCTGTGTTACACAGACTACAAGCAAGTGAACTTCAAGACATGGGTGTGTTATCCAACTGCCATGTCAAGGTGCTACAGTTTGACGATAAAGTAGAGTACAAGACATATCAAGAAGAACTTACTTACTTGACATCAAACGAAAAACGAATTGATGAATTGTCCAGGACGATTGATGCTATTAGCAAAACTGGAAACACATTAGTCCTTGTTGACCGTATTGCTTCGGGCAAGATGTTAGTAGAACGTTTGCCTGATAGCGTCTTTGTTAGCGGCGCAATGAAAAGTCAAGATCGAAAGGATGAGTATGATGAAGTTACCACAGCTGACAATAAAGTTATTGTTGCAACGTATGGAGTGGCTGCTGTGGGTATTAATATACCTAGGATCTTTAACTTGGTTTTGGTCGAACCTGGAAAGAGCTTTGTTAGGGTTATTCAAAGCATCGGCCGTGGTATTCGTAAAGCACAAGACAAAGACTTTGTGCAAATTTGGGATATAACATCTACAGCAAAGTTTGCTAAACGGCACCTTGCTAAACGCAAGAAGTTTTATGAAGAAGCAAACTATCCATACCAAACAGAAAAGGTAATCTATAAATGAACATTTTAACAGTAAACAATCAAACCTATGACTTGGATAGGTTGCCTGAAGAGATTGATGAGGATCTTAGGTATGGTGTATTGGACTATAGCAACAGTTCTGACGTTGACTATATGTTTGTACCATTGGTATTCCTTGAAAGCTTTAGTTGTCCTGCCGCAGTACTACGCATTGGCAATCACGAACTAAAGGTTCCGCTAGATTGGTCATTAATCATTGGCGAACCTGACCACGGCGAACCAGAAGTTATCAATGTAATGAGTCTAAATGACCGCGGCTTCTCCGCATTTGTGTTTAATCCAATCAACGGATACAAACCAGAATGGCAAAAGGTAGAAGTAATTAACATCTATCAAGAAGTAAAGTGGTACGTTCCTAAGTTAAAGTTTGGTCACCTGTTGGCGGTACCGCTTGAAAAGGGAGACAGTCCAATGTGTGCTTTCTTTTTAAAAGAAACAAATAAGATTCCTGAAGTACTTGACCTTAACAAAATTTGGTTTTAAAATATACACATGGCAACAGCAAAAAAGAAAGCACCTGCAAGTGCAAAATACCAGGTACCTATTGAACAAGTAATGGCGGCTGTTGACCTCCGCAAAGGCGACTACTATGAAAAGTTGTCAGACGAGGACCGCAAAGCAATCAACACTTACATGACTCAACGTTGGGCAAGCCAGGTTCAAGGTACAAGAGATGTACAAGAAGAATATGTAATCAGCGTCAACGAATATAGTAATGTTGATTACATTGCTACAACTAGTGCCCATGAGGAATTACGTTGGCGAGCATTAGCAGTATGCGGACTAGGTGTAAAACTGCGGCACGAGTTTATCCCTCCTAAGGCACAAAAGAAAGATAAACTGACCATGTGGCTTATTGAGCAGTTCCCATCAATGAGCGACGAAGAAATTGAATTGTTTAGGACAATCAATGACAAAAACGTTTTTGAAAACATTGCAGTTTCTAAAAACATGGGAAATAAAGAATTCAACGATTTGTTTAAATAAGCATAATGGACTACCAATGTAAATTTTGCGGGAAGTCCTTTACACGAGAGCGTACTCTTAGTAGCCATATGTGTGAAAAGAAGCGCCGCTGGATGTGTAAAGATGACATGGATAGTCGAATGGCATTTAGTGTATGGACTGATTTTATGAAGTTTGTTAGTCCAAACACTAAGAAGGTTAAGACTATTGAGGATTTTATTCGTAGTCCCGACTATATCGGCTTTTTAAAATTTGCTAACTACTTGATCGACCTTAAGCCTGTTGACAGCGATAAGTTTATACAATGGTTGTTTAAAATGGGTGTAAGGTTAAGTGATTGGCAACGACCGGGCACGTATCAATTATATGTGCAGGAGAATTCTAAGAAAGAGACTCCTGAACGTGCCTTGGAAAGAGCAATACTTGTCATGCAGGAGTGGGGCGAGTCTACTGGAAATAACTGGCAAACATTTTTTAATAAGGTAGCGCCTGTTACAGCAATGAATTTAATAGTCATGGGACGTATTAGTCCTTGGATTATATATTCTTCTGAAGCGGCACAAACACTATTAGATAGGATGGAACCTGGTCAAATTGATGCAGTAGCAAAACATGTGGATACAGAATGGTGGATAAAAAAGTTAAAACAAAATCAACAAGAAGCACAGTGGATAAACACGATGATGACGCAGGTTCTAGATACGCTAAACTAGAACAGCGACTAGCCGAGTTTATTCAAAAATTTGATGCTATGAATTGCGAAATGACTGCCATCAAACAACAACAACTTGAGCTACTAGAATTTATTAAACAAAACTTAAAAAAATGAGTTTACCAGACGTAGACATTGACTTTGCCGATAGAGAACAAGTTCTTAAATTATTAGAACACGTTCCTGCGATGCAGGCAATGCCAAATGGAACAAAACAAAAACACAAAACTGGTGTATACTTTCATCCAGTGCCTGTAAATCCATTTACAGGTTGGTGTGATGTGGATTACCAGAAAGCAGAAGAGTTAGGTTTCTTTAAAGTTGACTTACTGAATGTAAGTTTGTACCAGCGTGTAAAGAGCAAGGAGCATCTTACACGATTAGCCGAGCAGGAGCCATTATGGGATTTGTTACTGGACGACCAATTCGTAAATCTGTTATTTCATTTGAACGGGCACGGGGATATACTGAGGAAGACTTGCCCTACTTCCGTGGAGCAATTAGCTGCCGTCCTTGCGATGATTCGCCCCGCCAAGAGATATCTGATTGGGAAATCGTGGACGATGATTATGAAGGAAGTATGGACGAAGCCAGAGAATGGTGAGTACTATTTTAAGAAGAGTCATGCCACAGCGTATGCAGTAGCCATCGTTGCTCAAATGAATCTGATCTGCGAGGAGATCAGTTACGGATATAGTTAATTCATTTTACGAACCAAGCTGATTTGTCGTCGCTTGGTTCGTTTTGTGATTACATTGGTTAGGCTAGTTTGATGCCCGTATAGTACTTCAAAATCCTTAGTACTATAAGTTTTAAGAGCGTATGTAAAGCGGCGCATAGGTTCTTTAAGAACAATGTTTATAGGAATTAAACGGTTAGAACCCCACCACCATTCCTCGCCCATTTCTACAAAGAGCATTTTATCTTCTTCGTTTTTTAGCAGGTTGTAGACATACATAGTAACCACAACAGCGTCACTATTTTGTATGATACCAACTAATTCGTTTTCCCCGTAGCGCACTAAGCTCATAAATGGGAAACGCTCAAGGAACTCTTTAACCTTATTATCCATCGTTTTACTTATGATTTTAAATTTCCGGCTGTGCTAAATAGTTACTATGGCAACTTTAAATTTAACCGTTCCTACAGCCACTTTAAACTATGCTGGCGCTGGCACAGGTCCTAGTACAACTAGACATGTAGCAAGCTACACAGATCAGCGTATTGTTTGGTTTAAGGGTGTAGATAATATTCTTGATATAAGCATAATTGGAAGCGATCGCAAGCCAGTTAGCCTCTTACGCAGAGAAGTTACTATCACAATGTGGGATAGAACTACCGGAAGCACTATTTTACGTAGACGTGCATTACCAGTTGTTGCTGAAAATGGACAATGCCGTTTAATTGTTTTTGCACGTGATTTAATGACGCTTGGCAGTGGAATATATGCTCTAGGCGCAACATTTGTAAATGCAGAAGGACTTGAAACTGCATTGACTTGGAACCGTGCCCAACAAGGTGCATTTGACGTAGAAGTTAAAGATGCAGTTGTTCCTACTAGCAGAGCCACTGCTGAAGTAACTGATTACCTGCAAACACAAACAGCAGGACATTGGGTATCTACATCAATGAACGGACCACAGTTCTTTAGAAAAGACAGCTCATTGTTTACCATGGCAGTTTATGCTACAAATTGGACTGGAAGTATAATTGTACAAGGTACAATGGACGAGTCAATCGGCACATCGACACTATGGGCCGATTTAAAGCCACAGGACTACACAACAGCAAAGTTAGACTTTAATGGTTATACTGGAATTGACCCATACAACTATTATGGTGGTGTCCGTTGGCTACGAATCAAACGCATAGATAATCCATCTAACGCTGGTACCCTTGACAAAGTTGTAGTAAGAGTGTAAACTATACTCTATATGAGTATAGTCGAGACTACACTACGGGCATATCTACCTGTATTAAAATCAAATACAAATGGTTGGCTAACCATGAACTGCCCTATGTGCGTCCACAATGGGCAAGCTAGGCCAGACACCAGGCATCGTGGTGGCGTTCGTTTTGAACAAGACCGAATCGGCTATCATTGTTTCAACTGCGGCTTTACTACAGGCTGGCGCCCTGGACAAAAGTTAGGCATCAAGCTTATCAAGTTTATGCGTGTCTTGGGCATCGACGACGCAGAAATCCAACGTTTAAAAATCCAACTATGGGACCAGGTTGTAGAAGATGAAACAATCGTTGCCGAGCCTTTTAAGAAACCAAACTGGCCAGCCATTGAGTTTCCGTGGCCAGTAAACGATATTACATTAGAAGCCGCCGAATACCTAGACAGTAGAAAAGTACTTGAACTTGTTCCTAATTGGTATACAAGTACAAGTTCTATACAAGGTATGGATAAGCGTGTCATCCTTCCTTTTTATGACGAGGGAAAACTAGTTGGCTATAACGCTAGGTGGATTGGTGAGGTGCCAGATAAAAAGACTGCAAAAATTATTGCAAGTCGTCCTGCTAGCTTTGTATTCAACCTTGATCATCAAAGCCACTTACGCAAGTATACTATCGTTACTGAAGGCGAGTATGATGCACTAACACTTGATGGTGTTGCTATTATGACTAATGAGATTAGTCCAGAGCAGGCTAAGATTATTGAGGACATTGATAACGAGCCAGTGGTACTACCAGACAGAGATAAAGCCGGCCTTAAGTTAGCATTACAAGCCGCAGATTTGGGGTGGAGTGTGTCCTTTCCGGATTGGCCAAGTGGCATCAAAGATGCAAACGATGCCGCACAGCACTTTGGTAGAGTTGCTACACTACAAAGCGTGTTATCGGCGATTGAGACATCGCCATTGAAGATTAAATTATTAGCAAGGCGGTGGTGTGTATAAAGTCAAATTAAGTTGGAAGCTAGGACAGGACACTACCGAATGGTGGAACCAAGCATGTGCCTGGGTAATTGAAGAATACGGATTGCCAGGCAATAACTACAAAACAGAAATAACAGAAGATTACATGATATTTGATTTTAAAGAACAAGAACATGCCGCAATGACAGCCTTGCGTTGGGGGAATAATTAATGGATAAAGAATACGGGGTAGATGCACAAACGCTATACCTAAAGTTTTTAATTAGTAATAGAGATTTAGCGGCAAGATGCAACAACATTTTAGATGCTGATCACTTTGACAGGCGTATTAGAAAAGCCGCAGAGTTTATCAAGACTTATGTAAATGAACATGCAGACATTCCAGACCCGCTACAAATTAAAGCAGTTAGCGGAGTGGACATCGAAAACATTGGCGCGACCGCTGTACAACATAGCTCTTGGTTTCTAGAGGAATTTGAAAAGTTTGCAAGATACAAAGCACTCGAAAAAGCTATTCTAACAAGCTCTGACATGTTAGAGAAGCATGAGTATGGTGCAGTAGAAAAGCTAATCAAAGAAGCTGTACAAGTTGGCTTGCCAAAGACATTTGGTACAGATTATTTTGCAGATCCTGTTGGACGACTAAAAGCAATTAGAGACAACAACGGTCAAGTGTCCACTGGTTGGAAGGCACTCGATGACAAACTATATGGTGGCTTTAACAGAGGTGAACTAAACATCTTTGCAGGTGCCTCTGGCGCAGGTAAGTCGCTGTTCTTACAAAACTTGGCACTTAACTGGTCGCAAGCAGGAATGAATACTGTTTACTTCTCGCTAGAACTTAGCGAGTTGTTGTGTAGTCAGCGTATGGATGCTATGTTGACAGATATGTCAACTAGAGACTTGTACAAACGACTAGACGAAGTTGAGCTTAAGGTTAAGACAGCGGGCAAGAAAGGTGGACTATTACAAATCGTTCAACTTACTAACGGCATTACAGCAAACGATGTGCTAGCTTGGGTACGTGAGTTTCAAACGCAACGCAACATTAAGGTGGATGCTATTTTAGTTGATTACTTGGACTTGATGATGCCAGCAAGTCAAAAGATCAGTGTTAGCGACATGTTCGTTAAGGACAAGTTGGTAGCAGAAGAATTGCGTAACTTGGTTGTTACAGAAAACTTGTTGTTGGCAACAGCTTCGCAGTTAAACCGTAGTGCTGTGGAAAGTGTAGAATTTGACCACTCTATGATTGCTGGTGGTTTATCTAAGATTCAAACAGCTGACAACGTGTTTGGTATCTATAGTACTCCTAGCATGAAGGAACGTGGTACAGTACAAATCCAGTTTATGAAGACACGTAGTAGTTCTGGTGTTGGACAAAAGATTGATTTGAGTTTTAACCCAGATACAATGCGTATTTGTGATTCTGTTGATGCTGGCAATGTTACTACAACAAGCACTAAAGACTTGTATAGTAAGATTAGCAGAACAAGCAATATGGGAACCACAGTACCAACAGGTGGCTCAACATCTTGGGAAAAGCCACAGGCAAAAGAAGGGTTTGATATTACAAAACCTAATTCTGGCTTGCCCGTAGAAAAGCCCCTAACTCCGCCTGTTGCTACTAATGCAAACAGAAATGCGCTAAGGGCTATTGTAAGTAGGGATAACCTTTAATTACTTAGGCTCATACTCAATGTTTGGCTTTACGTCAGCGGCAATATCGTCATCTGCAGGGACAATAGCTTCTGGCTCGTCTTCGGGGCCGTTAAAACTTGAAATATCATGGCGTAAACGGCTCATAAGAGCAGGGTCAGATACAATAAGATCTACCATGCTAACAAATGCTGAAGTGATAAGTTTTGCTTCGCCAGCAGTAATGGGTTGTTCGCTTGCCATTTTGTTTAAAACCATCATAAAACGGCTTTGTGTTTTCTTGTCAACTAACGAACGTAGGGTAACTTTTAAACGTGAAAGTTCGTCAGATGTAATTTCGTGGTCGGGCTCGCCTGTATCTGTGTGCGTATCGAACTCACTTAATTGTTGTATTCTATTTGCCAAGTTTCTTAATTCTTGGGCACTTGGGGAAAGTTGCATTTCTGTAGCTCCTATTGAAACTATTTATTCATAAATATAATTATCATGCGTAAACAAACTCGTAGTATACTTGACGAAATTACAGGGCTAGTACCTAAGCAAGACAAGCACCATTTGGTCGAAGGCCTTGCTGTACAAGCTATTGCCCGCGTAATTAATCTAGTAGAAGTTATCCAGCAGAATTACCCACAGCACCAAGCTGATGAGCTTATTAGAAGGCTACAGTTGGCCATTAAAAATGGTGATCCTGCTAAGTTTACCCGTGGAGTAAGATCCATCAAGGAAAACGAGCAGTGAAAATCAACGAATTAAAAAGAACAACTATTGAAGAAGGGTTTTTAGATAATTTAATTGCAAAAGCCCAAAATATGGCTGGTGGCGATGGCGTCACTGGCTTTATCCGTGCCTTGCGTGGGCAAGGCGCTGCCTTGAATAAAGTAGCAGATGGCATTGCTAATCAAGTTGAAGGTCCTTTATTAAAACAGCTTGGAAACAGCATCCAAGCTATTAAAAACGGTCAAGCTGATGTGCCTGTTGCGGCTATTGTTAAGTTAGCATTACAGTCGGGCGTAGCGGTAGCCCAAGCTGATAATAATGCAGTAAGTGCAGAACAAATTGTTGGATACTTAAGAGACAACAAAACTAACGTATCTCAAGTTGCCGGCGGCGGAGTAAACCAAGTTATTGACACGATTGTTGCAGTAGCAACGGGCGCCGAAGCAGGCCCTATTGGCTCTTTAAACTTTGATCAAACAATTAAGAACGTTAGTTTAGCCATTGCTTCTGCAATTATATTATTACAAGCCGACTCGGCCAGTGCAGGACCTTTCCAAGTAGATCCTGCCGCAAAGCAAAAGTTTGAACAACTAGGACAGCAAGTCATTGATGCCTTATTTGATCCAACTGCCGCAGATTTTAGATCCTTAAAGCCAAACGAAGCTCTTAAGGAAAACTTATCTGGGTTAGTAGTTCACATCATTAATACCGTACAAAACAAATTAGTTGACTTACCAGGTGACAGACTACAAGCACTTGCAGGTAACCCTCCTGCGATTGTTACAGCAACACAATTAAAAACCTTATTAGCAGGACATGATGCAAGTATTGATCCAAACGCAGTCAACAATATTGTAACCAAAGTCACACCGTTAATTCAAGAACAGCTTAAAGCCTGGATGGCTATTGCTGCCGCCGAAACTCAAAAAGGTAGACCTCAATCATTCCAATTATACAAAGAATGGGGCGGTGATGCATTTGGCTTAATTGACAACATGAAGTTTGGTGCCGGTTCTACTGCCGCAGGCGAAACACCAACTCCAGGTGGAGCCCCGGCACCAGCAGGCGGAGAAACACCAACCGCCCCAGGAACACCCGGAGCACCAGAGACTCCAACAGCACCATCAACTGAAGCCCCACCAACAGAGTCTCCACCTCCAGGTGATGCGGCAATATTTACAGACCCCGAAGCATTCAAAGCCGAGTGGCAGAAATTCCTTGATGCTAATGGTAGGTTAATAACTGATCCGCAGGTACTTGAGTTACTAAAGGATATGTGGAAATACAGCGGCGGCGTAGGAACTTTCAAATGAAAATTAAACAATTAAACAAGCTTACCGAAGCAATGATCAACAGCCGCAGAATATTGGCTGAGTCTTGCGAAGGACTGACTCCTGAACAAGCCTATGTTGTTAACAGAATCTACAACGAGTTTAGACCGTTGATGGAGAAGGTCTTAACACAGGCAGAGATTGATAACATTTTTAAAGGCATCGAACAAGGTGCCACAGCAGGCGGCAACAACCGCACTATGATTGGTAAAGGCGTTGATGTAGCTAAAGAAGTAAACAAAGTCATGGACCAAGTTGGCTTATGGCTACAACAAACTGCGCCTGTACAATTCTTTGACAAAAAGTTTGAAGATTTAAAAGCTAAAGTTAAAAGTGGCCTGGGCGGTGACGACAGCAAAGTAGTTCAATACATCAATGCACTTGGACAGGCTGCAAAAGACAATCCTGGAACAACAGCGGCCATCATTGGTCTACTAACAGTTGTTGCAGGTTTAGCAACCGGCCCAGGCGGCGCAACATTGGTTGCATATACACTAAGAGCAGGTGTTGATCTAGTTAAAGGTGAAAAGCTTTCTACAGCAGTCGGACACGGTCTTAAAACAGCCGCAATTACTTGGCTTACTGGTAAAGCATTTGAGCTGGTCAAGAATGCAGTTATTGCAGTTGCAGATAACCTAGCAGACTTAATTGGCATTACAACAAATATTACACCTATTAATGATGTTGTTGGCAATGTTAATATGAATGTAAATGTCAATGGACAAAATTACATTGACGTTTCAAATGTGCCTATGCTAAAGGCAGACTACACACAGTTAGATGGCCTAAAGCAAGCTTTCTATGATGCAATGCCACCTGGCGGTAACGGCGCCGATGCGGCATCTGCATTACAAGCATTTAATGCCAAGCTAGCAGAGTTAACAACAGCCGAGTATGCACAAAAAGTTGCCGAAGCGGCAGCTGGTGTTGATGCATCTACATTAGCATTTACTGGATACGATGCAATTAGAGATGGTATGAACCAAGTTGGTGATGCTATTGTTGCAGTTGCCCAAGGTACTGCCGCTGGCATCAGTGCTATGCCAGGTAAAGACGGAGAAGAAAAACCTGCCGAGGAACCAAAAGGTACTACACTAGATACAGATGCGGGCAAAGAAGAAAGCGGACCGGGTAATCGTAAGGTTGGTGATATTGTACAATTTGGCGCCAAAGGTGATCCAAGCAATGCTCGTTGGACTGGCGAAGAAGGCAGAGAATGGGAAATCCTTGGTGGTGCCTTGTTTGACAAATATATTGATGATCCAAGCAAAGACAGGATGAATAACATCCAACGAGATACATCTAGTAAGGTTCACAGACTATTCATTGACAAAGATAGTGCTAAAAAACTGTTCACACTAGAAAGCAGAAAAATTGCTCGTGGACAACAACGTTCTATTTTCGAAGCAGTTCAATACATTTATGAAGAGCCTAGCTTACTTGCTAAAATTCAACAAGGCGCAACTAATGTATTAAACAAACTAGCAGTCAAGGGCGGAAATTTAACTAATAAAATTACAGCAGATAAGCTACAACAAGCTTGGGTGAAAGCTGGCAAGCCAATGGACAGCGACGATATTATGGACTTCTTGGTTAAACAAGGTGTTGATAAAAATGTTGCCGCTTCAACGTTTGATAGTTTGAGTATTCCTAGAGCACAACCAGCGCCTAAACCAGCGCCTGCTCCAACACCAACACCTGCTGATACTCCAACACCTGCTCCAACACCTGCTGATACTCCAACACCTGCTCCAGCACCAGCTGATGCACCTACACCTGCTCCAGCTGATGCACCTACACCAGCACCTGCTGAAACTCCGGCACCTGCTGAAACTCCGGCACCTGCTGAAACTCCAGCACCGGCTGCATCAACTGCTAGTATCTTTAGCGACTTTAAGAGATTACGTGCCGCATGGCAAGCGTTCTCTGACTCAGGCGAAAATAAAATGCCAATGCAGGTTAAAGCATTGTTGGGTGATATGTTAAAGACAGTTTTCAATACAGTTGAAAGCCGTCGTATTTTAAACACCAAGCTAATCAAGCTAACAGAAGCTAAAGCACGTATTGATCACCCTGAAAATCAAGTGTTCATCGAAGGTGCTGATGGTGCTATGCGAGTATTAAACGCAATGAAGCATGCCGCGGCACAACCAGCAGTAAACACAGTTAAGTGGGACGGCACACCAGCAATCATATTTGGTCGCGATGAAGAAGGTTTCATTATGACCGACAAAGCAGGCTTTGGCGCAAAGAAATATGATGGAATGGCACGTAGTGCAAAAATGTTCCGAGATATGATTTACAATCGTAAAGCAGACGAGCCTGGACGTTTAGAATACTCTACACAGCTTGCTAGGTTATACCCAATGCTCGAAAAGCTAGTACCGGTCAAGTTTAGAGGTTTTATTCAAGCAGATATCATGTGGATGAGTAAACCCGAAGTCCATGATGGTAAAATTGAAATGAAGCCTAACAAAGTAAAGTACACTTTTGACCCAACAACTGAGTTAGGCAAAAAGATTAAGGCTAGTCAAGCAGGCATTGCTGTTCACAGCTATTTTACAGACAAAGCGGAAGAAGAGCCAAGGGCAATTGATCCAGCTGAAATCGATAGGCTAAAACCAAGTCCTGGTCTTGTTGTCCTTCGCCCCGACATGGAAGTTAGAAGTAAGCCGTTTGAAATGGCTCACAATGATATACAAACAATCGAAAAAGAAATTGAAAAGAGTCGCGCTTCGATCGATAGGCTATTAGATACATTCTCTATTAGTTCATTGAAGATTTCTAATTTGCCTGATATCTTCAACAACTATCTAAATTACAAGGCTGGGTTAGGTGAGTCTAATCCTAACACCAAAGAATTTTTGGATTGGTTAAAGGATGCCGGAAGAAGCAAGCTGACTCCAAACAAAATACAAAACGTATTAGATCATATTGGTAAAAATAAATCAGGTTTCTTGGCAGTATTTAAAATTGCCAACATGTTAACTGAACTAAAGCATAGAATGAAAGATCAGCTAGACTCACATGCTAGCCAGAATGCATCTGTGTTGGCATCCATTGGTGAACATCCAGGTCATGAAGGCTTTGTAGCTGACACACCATATGGCAAAATTAAATTTGTAAATAGACCAGTGTTTATGAAGAAGGTATAATATGGAAGATTTTAGTTTTATCACAGAAAACTGCAACGAAAGCAAGATGTTTCGTAACAACTACCTATCTCAATTAACACTGAGAGATGCGGTAGATAGCGTGTTCTTAAATTTGCTTACTGTATACTTGTTAAGCAAAGAGTTCGAAACAAAACCATTTGCTCAAGATTATGCAAAGCGAACAATGCAGTTTGGCAATTTTAACTTGCCTAGGGTGAGTGGTACTGACTTATATCAAGGCCTTCATATTATCTTAAATCCTGAAGGTGCTCTTGCCGCAAGGCTTAAAGCGCCAGAGCAAAACAAAGCATTGGCACAAGAGTTAAGAACAAACAAAAAAATGATCTTAGATTTTCTAAGAAACATTTCAACAGGCCACGCTGATGCTACTTCTGCCATTCGTATTATGTACAGATTAGAAGGGCAAATGGGAATTGACATTAGCAACTACAAAAGCTTGCGTAGATTAATCACAGACTGGGATAACTTGTCTACGCACCAACGTGAACTATGTGTAACACGTTTACTTCAATATTATAAAGTTCGAGGCAAACATAGTGAGCTATATCCAATATTAGATACACTTGCTTCTAAGAAAGGGTACTTGTTACACGGAGTTGATAATGCTGAACTTGCGGCTCTTGGTGCTGGTAGTGTTGCTGGCTCAAGGACCAGTAGTTCATTCCTTTCAAGTTTAGCTAAAGCGGCTGCTATGGGTGCCGCAGGATACGCCATCGGCAGAAACCTCTAATTATGTCAGATAAGAAATCATGGATGGTGCCCGGGGCACATTTAGGCGCCGACCCAGAATTCTTTACGGCCTGGACATTATTTGATATTAGCCCAGAGCGAGAAGAAAGCAGAGGAAATTTGGCCGAGCTGATGAGCATCATTGCCGCTCGAGGACAGCCGTTGCTTGCAGGAATTGAATGTATAGATAAGCAAGACATTGGCAATAGTTTGTTTGGGGAAAATGTAACTGGAGAGCATAGAGTTTGGTGCTTTAAATGGATTGCTAGCAGTATCGGGCAAATGACAGAAGAAACATTAGCAAGCGAATCAAACGGAAGAAGATTAGCAACAGGGCTAAACGAAACTTACCCAACTGGTGGTAAAATTATCACAACGGGCCCAGACACAAACACGTTTTTCATTAGACATGATTCTTTCTAAATTGGCTAAATATATTGAATTTAAAAAACCGTAATCACAACTCACCCAGGCTCATTTTAGGTCCCTTAAACACACAACAAACTAGAGTTTGGTTGTGATTTTGCACATGGATTAACCCATTTTATGATTACGGAACAGACAAGTCTGGAGATGCATGTTGAGCTATGTGCTGAACGCTACGGACGCCTAGAAGAAAAGTTTAGAATGGTAGAAAATCGTTTAGATCAGCTACACGATGAATTTGCTAATTTTAAAACTGAAAACCAAAAGAATCTTAGTGAAATTAAGAATCTTTTGAGTAATGCTAAAGATGAAAAGTTCAAGATTATGGTCACTTCTACAGCTACCGTTGTTGTAGGCCTTTTAGCAATGCTAGGTTATGTAATAACTCACTTACCAAAATGAGTAGCTATATTACACTAATAAGACGCTAAATAGATCACGGAGAACATTATGAAATTTAATGACATCACAACAACAATAACCCCAGCACAAGCGGCCCGTTCTGCACTTCGCAAAGAAAGCATTGTAGTAGAAAACCTAGGTGGCAAACGCTTACGTGAAGAATTAGCTCGCGTTGCTCGTGAAATCGATACACTAGCAAGCAAGGGTGGAAAAGAATATACTCGTGCAGTATTGCACAAAGAAATTTATGAAGATTTAGCCAATGTCGGCGCTCACTTAGTTGAAGCTGACTTGGATGAAGATAACTTAGAACAAGCTGAAGTGGTTATTGCCGCTAAGGCTATGAACCACGATTTCCAAGGTTTCATTGAAGACGTAGCAGATATGCTAGGTAGTGATATGATTACATTGGTTGATCAAATTAAAGAACGTTTTGGTGATGCTGCCGGCGAGCAGTATGCACAAACTGTTAAAACTGCATTAGAAGGCGCTATTGATACTTTAACTCAAACTAAGGATTCATTGGATAGTGCTATTAGTGCATTAACTGGCGGTGGCGATGCAATGTTAGCACCAGCCCCAGTCCCTGGCGCTGAAGCAGGCGCTACCCCAGGTGCCGAAGCAGGTGGTGAAGCTCCTATTTTCCCAAGTAGCGCAGGTCCAGAAGCGGAACCTACTGGCAGGGAGATTAAGAGTGACGTTGCTTGAACTAGATAACTTCGATAAGAACTTTGCTAACGCTATCAAGATGTTGATCATTAAAGGTCAAAATGATGGCGTAGCAAAGATACCTATGAGTGATTTAGTTAACAACCTAACTCGAATGGGATTTAGTGCCGCGGGTCAAGTTGATGCTATTAGAGGTCTAATTGCAACTTTTAAAGCAAAGAACAATGACTTAATTTCTGACGTTAATAACAAAGAAATTACTCTAACAACAGTACCAACAGCCGACACCGAAGAAAAAGCAGAAGACAATAAAATTGCTGTAAGTAAAGATGCAACAGCACAAGCACGTAAGGATTTAGGAATATGAGTAGAATCATGCTAACTGCCAGCGAGGCCAGAGTTAAATCCTTACAAGACATTTTTGTAATAAGAGAAATCCGCGACCTAGAAGAAGAAATTCTTTTAGCCAGTGCTGACGGAGCAGTACAAGTAGTTGTTGTAACAACAAGCACTATGGCAAAGAACTCAGCCGACGTTGGTTATGCACTAGCCGCTGAATACTTTGATACATGGACCGGTGCTCGTGAAGACCGTCAAAAGACCCTACAAATGAACAAAGTTATCCAATACTTTACAGACCTTGGATACACTATTGATCGCCAAACTAATCCAGCTACCCAGACCACTTTCCAGTGGGTCATTGCTTGGTAATTCTAAATTTGACTTTTCAAATATTATCGTTTATACTAAACGACGATGATAAAATTTAATCCCAAATATAACTACCAACCTTTAAGTCGAATAGACGGCGCAAGTCGTTTATACGAAACACCAGACGGGTCCCGAGTACCTAGCGTTACTACAATCCTAGACAAAACAAAGTCCGAAGAGTCAAAACAAGCACTTGCTAATTGGCGTAAAAGTGTAGGCGAAAAAAGAGCACAAGAAATTACAACCGAAGCCGCGTCACGTGGTACACGTATGCACAAGTGGCTTGAGAACTATGTGCTAACTGGAGATCCAGGCACACCTGGCTCTAACCCATACAGCATCCAAAGCCATAAAATGGCACAGACCATTATTAATGAAGGCCTGGTTAACTGCAACGAAGCGTGGGGCACTGAAGTTCAACTTTACTGCCCGGGCCTGTATGCAGGTACAACTGACTTAGTTGGGGTTCATGCCGGCGAAGATGCTATCATGGACCATAAGCAAACTAACAAGCCAAAGAAGCGCGAGTGGATTGATGATTACTTTATTCAAACTACAGCTTATGCATTAGCACACAATGAAGTCTGGGGCACAAAGATTAAGAAAGGTGTAATCTTTATGTGCTCTGCTGATAACATCTACCAAGAGTTTATCATTGAAGGATCCGAGTTCGACCGCTACCAAGACTTGTGGCTTCGTCGAGTAGAACAATATTACAAACTAGTATAAGTATTTCGTGGAAAATCGAAGTCTTGAACATTGGTTCCTTGATAAACAAGGAAAATTACTTGCCTGGAGAGAGTGGCGAGAAACATTAGCAGAAATAGGCGATGTAGCAACTGAGGTAGCACTTTGGTGGAAATTTGTGCCAATGGTGAATAAGTCAGTTGATCCTTGGAGAGAGGACACATGGCCTGATCCTTGGACTCTTATTAGCGCAGGACAATTTTGTCCTAACGCACAGGGCCTTGGTATGTTCTATAGTCTAGTATTAACTGGCAATGATTGCAAGTTGATAAGAGCACGTATAGACAATGAAATACGTTTGCTAACATTGCTAGCAGACCACCAGTTGCTTAATTATGTTGATGGAGAAGTCATTGACATGAAAAATGCGAACTTAGAAATTTTACAAATTTGGACCCCTAGCGACCTCGCTAGGCTGGTTAAAGTATAAAGATATGGCGCACCGGTGCTTGGTAAGTAAATGTTCTAAGCAAGGACTGCCCCATGGTAATGGAACTTTTAATTAACAATATGAGCAAGAACGAAATTAATGTAACAAAAAGAAGTGGACACAAAGAGCCACTAGCGGTAGAAAAATGGCAAGCCCAGGTTAGTAAAGTGTGTCAAGGCATAGCTGACGTTAGCCAGTCTATGATTGAGATTAAAGCACAACCTCATTTTTATGATGGCATTAGCACAAGAGAAATTGATGAGATCACGCTACGTGCTATTGTTAATCTTATCGACGTAGAATCAAACCCAGAAGTAGGACATACAAATTATCAATACGTTGCAGGCAAGCAAAGACTTAGTATGCTTAGAAAAGACGTATATGGTGATTACACCCCGCCTCGCCTATTTGACATTGTTAAGCGTAATGTTGAAATTGGTTTGTATACTCCCGAATTACTTGTCTGGTATAGTGAAGCTGATTGGGATAAGATGGACGAAATCATCGATCACGAAAAAGACGAGCAATACAGTTATGCCGCCATCGAACAACTTATTGAAAAGTATCTAGTACGTAATCGTGCTACAAAAGAAATTTACGAAACACCGCAAGTTAGATACATGGTTGCCGCGGCTACTGTGTTCCATAAGGAAGAACCTAATACAGCTCGCTTGCGATATATCAAGGAATATTACAATGCGGCTTCTGATGGATTGTTTACTCTTGCTACTCCTGTCCTTGCTGGTCTCGGTACCCCTACTAAGCAATTCAGTTCGTGCGTACTCATTAGGAGTGATGATGACTTGGATTCTATTTTTGCTAGTGGCGAAATGATGGCCAAGTATGCTAGCAAACGTGCTGGCATTGGTTTAGAGATTGGACGACTACGTCCATTGGGTTCGCCTATTCGCGGCGGCGAAATTATGCACACGGGTATGATTCCTTTCTTGAAGAAGTGGTTCGGTGATCTACGTTCGTGCTCACAAGGAGGTATTCGCAATGCAAGTGCTACAGTATTTTATCCCATTTGGCATCATCAGTTTGATGATCTTATTGTTCTTAAGAACAACCAAGGAACAGAAGAAACCCGAGTCCGTCATATGGATTATGGGGTTGTGCTTAGTAGTTTCTTCTGGAGACGATTCAAAAATAAACAAGACATAACTTTCTTCGATCCAAACGAAGTCCCAGACCTATATCAGGCTTTTTATTCAAATACAAAATTGTTTGAAGAGCTTTATGTAAAGTATGAAAAGCAAACAGGCTTACGTAAAAAGACAATGTCAGCAGAAGAAGTATTCAAGTCTGGCATTTTAAAAGAACGAACAGATACTGGACGCATCTATCTTGTGTTCATTGACAATGTCATGAATCAAGGACCATTTGATCCTGAGTATCATACAATTTACCAGAGTAACCTTTGCTGTGAAATTTTATTGCCAACAAAGGCATTCAAGAGACTTGACGATGAGGAAGGTCGCATCGCATTATGTACTCTTGGCTCTATTAACTGGGGTGCGTTCCGTAATCCAGAAGACATGCGCCGCGCCTGCCGCATCTTGCATCGTAGTCTTAACAACATTTTAGATTACCAAGATTTCTTAAGCATTCAATCTAAGTTAAGCAACGATGAGATTCGCCCATTGGGTATTGGTATTACTAACCTAGCATACTGGCACGCCAAACGTGGTATTAAGTATGGTGAAAAAGATGCACTACACGAAGTCAAAACTTGGATGGAGCATCAGGCTTTCTATCTAACTGAAGCATCGGTGGAACTTGCCAAAGAGCGAGGAGCATGTTTACACAGCGATAAGACTCGTTATGGTCAAGGTGTATTCCCCTGGGAACTACGTGCCAATGGTGTAAACGAACTAACAGACTTTACGCCAGAATTAGATTGGGAAACTCTAAGAGCACAAATGAAACAGTATGGCGTGCGTAATGCTACACAAATGGCAGTTGCACCAGTTGAATCTAGTTCTGTTGTTATTAACTCTACTAACGGTATTGAGATGCCAATGAGCTTAATCAGTACAAAGGAGTCTAAAGCAGGTAGCTTCACACAAGTTGTGCCCGACTATAACAATGCAAAGGTTCGTAAAAACTATCAACTAATGTGGGAACAAAAAGATTGTGATGGATATCTAAAGACTGCATCTGTTATTGCAGCCTATGTTGACCAATCAATTTCTACAAACACATTCTATAATCCTGCACATTTCCCAGACCGTAAGGTGCCAACTACATTAATTGCTAAGAATTTGATGCAGGCACAGTTGTGGGGACTAAAGACTTTCTACTATTCGCTAATTAACAAACAAGGCGCTAAGGTGCAAGAAAAAGAAGTCGAGCAAACTAGCTACGCATTTAAAGAACAAGAAGAATTTTTAGAAGAAGACTGTGAGGCATGTAAACTATGAGCAAACAACAATATGATTTAACGTCGCAATCAAATTACTTACAACGTAAGATGTTTTTGGATCCAGCGGGTCCAGTGACCATCCAACGATTCGAAGAAGTAAAGTATCAGAAGATTACCGACTTTGAAACAACAGCCCGCGGGTTCTTTTGGGTGCCCGAGGAAGTTAGTTTAACTAAAGACGCACAGGATTTTAAAGATTCTAGTGATGCCATTAAGCACATCTTTACAAGTAATCTCTTAAGACAAACTGCCCTTGATAGCATTCAGGGTAGAGCGCCTAGTCAAATTTTTACTCCTGTTGTTAGTCTTCCAGAATTAGAAGCACTAATTTATAATTGGAGTTTCTTTGAAACAAACATCCACAGCCGTAGTTATAGCCACATTATTCGCAACATCTACAACGTGCCTAAAGAAGTGTTTAACACTATCCACGATACACAAGAGATTGTTGGAATGGCTAGTAGTGTTGGTCAATACTATGATGACTTGCATCAAATTAATTGCCAAAAGGAAATTGGAAGAGTTATACCCGAAGATGAACACATCAAGGCAATTTACTTGGCACTACACGCTAGCTATGCACTAGAAGCATTCCGCTTTATGGTATCGTTTGCCACAAGTCTTGCTATGGTTGAAAACAAAATCTTTATCGGTAATGGAAACATTATTAGTTTGATCCTCCAAGACGAACTGCTACACAAGGGCTGGACTGCTTTCTTAATTAACCAAGTTGTAAAAGAAGACCCTCGCTTTGCTAAAGCAAAGATTGAATGTGAAGCTGAAGTACGTAAAATTTATGAAGATGTAATTGCTGAAGAAAAGGCTTGGGCGGATTACTTGTTCAAGAAAGGTCCTGTCATTGGACTAAATGCAAACATTCTAAAAGAGTTTGTTGATTATACTGCCACTGATGCACTTAAAGCCATTGGCATTAGATACTGGGGACATGCACCAAAAACTACTCCGATTCCTTGGTTCAATAAGCATAGCGATACAAGCAAGAAACAAACAGCACTACAGGAATCTGAATCAACTAGTTACGTAATTGGTGTTATGAGTGACTCAGTTGATTATGACGCATTGCCAGCACTATGAGTTTTACTGAACTTTACACCACCGAATGGTGCGATGCATGTAAAGTGGCAAAACAAAAACTAGAAGCCGCTGGCATTGAGTTTGAAACGGTAAATGTCGACGACGAAGATGCGCTACATAGAGCATTCGACGTATGGAAACATCGCCTAGGCTATAATCCAAATACCATTCCTCAATTTTGGTACAACGGAACATACATAGGCGGTAGTGCAAACATAGATAAATTTTTAAAGGAACAAAATGTTAATTGATGTCAAAAAAGATGGTGACGTTATCTCTCTAAAGATGAGCAGTGGCGAAGAACTAATTGGTTGCTTTGTTAGCGAAGATGCCAACAGCTATACCATTGACCGTCCCGTATGCTTAGGACAAGGTCCCAAAGGTGGCCCGGCACTTATGCCTTACTTGATGACAGTAAGTCCAGACCGCGCCCGTAATCTAAAGATTAACAAAGCATTGGTTGTTACAACAGCAAACACTGACAAAGAGCTTGCCGACCAATATACATCAGCGTTAAGTGGAATCCAATTGGCTCCTGCTGGAATGAAGCTATAATGAGTAAACCTGTTCACAGACTAGGCGATCCAAATGACGACGGTGCAGCCGTAACTGAAGTTGCACAAGGTACCGTTTATGCAAACAATATCTTAATTGCAATTGATGGTAGCCCCGTGGAAGAACATGGTCTTGGTGAACATGATAGCCCTGTGACAGCAAATGGTAGTGCAACTGTTTTTATAGGCGGAATACCGGTAAATCGACAAGGTGACGCAGATAGTTGCGGGCATACAAGAGCAGAAGGTAGCCCAAACGTAAACGTAGGGCCATAATTACAAATCTCCCATAAATACATGGGAGATTTTTTTATGTGCAAAATGAAACCTACTGCTAATGCCGCCCGCAAGGTAACACCGTCTGGGGAAATTTACTACGACGATACACCCGAAGGCCATGCCGCAGCCGTTGAAGATATGCAAAAAACAATGGGCGGCGGCAATGTAGGAGAAAACGGGCAAGCCGACACAGGAAATCCTACACCAGCACCAGCACCACAACCAGACACTACAGATTGCTCAACATACACAGATGCAATGTGGGACACTCCTTGTAGCAAGTATTTTAAGTTTTCCCAAATGAAGTACAAGCCGGTAGCAAATCCGGAAGCAAATTTAACCCCTGCTCAAATTGCTTGTAATTGGCAAAAGCTTTGCAGAAATATCTTAGACCCACTAGTCGATGCTGGTTTTAAAATAACAATTAGTTCTGGTTATCGTACACCAGCGTTTGATAAATCGCTTGGTGCTAAAAACAGCATTGGTGATCACCCATGCGGTCGTGCAGTCGACATTCAAATTTTAGGTCAAGGTGACCCTGCAGAAAAGGCTAAAGGTTTATTCAAGCACATTGGCAAAAATATGAATGGCTCTTTTAGTCAGTTAATATATGAAGGACGATGGGTTCATGCGGCACACGGAGGCAGTAGTCCAGAAAGCGTTTCGGTGCTAGTTGCAAGAAACGGTACTGCACCATATCAACAAGTTGGCGGTCGTAGTGGTAGTAGATTAGACCCAGATTTGAAGTGGGCATAAGTATTCTACTATGGCAGATATTCCAATTATTCCGGGTGTAAAAGTTGCAACCAAAGGCATCTTAAACAAACCACTCAAAGACATCATTTGTGCTATCCTATTTGGCGGCCTTGAAAATATGCTCAAGGGTAACCTTCTATGCGTACAAGCTGACATTGATGCATTGATTCAAGACAACTTTCCTGGCACACCAAGCATTAAAGATTTACAAGAAGAACTTAAAAATTTAAAAGATGAACTTAAGGCACTAGAAGAATTATCAGGACTTAAAGGTGGCCTTGACAGAGTAAACGCAGCCATTGCCGAAGTACAAAATTTATTGGCACTTGATGGTATGTGTAAAATTCCTTTAAAAGCACCAAAGATTCCTGACGTTATAGCAGAAGTAATCGACGCTGAGTTTGCTGAAGCAAATGCTATTCTTAAGGACATTGGTAGACTTGGTAAGCCAGAGTTATGTCTTTCTGGCAACGGTGGCCTTAACACAGGAAAATATAATCCGGAAAGTATTCTTGGCAGTATACAAAAACATCTTAATAAGATGGAAGACATTCCAGGGCAAAAATTAAACAACCTCAAGAAAAAGTTGCAAGGTGTTACCAAAGCGTTGAAGAAATCTATTAATAGGCAACTGTTTCCTGACTTTAGGCACAAACACAATTTAATGACAGGCAAGCCATATAAAGCTGGTGAGCCAGCAATGACACTTGCTCCTCCTCCACCTGCGGCTGCGATTGCGGCACTGGACCGCACATCAGCCGATTACCCTCCAGCATCCACGCCTAATTTAAAAACTGCTACTGCTACTGCAACAGCGTTGGTGTCTAACTTATCTAAGACAGCAAGTTATCCTGCTGATGTTAATGGTATTAGATATCAAAATATTTGGCCTGGTTTGGTTGGACCTGAACTTTATGGTTTGGCCGTAACAGCACTAACACCTCAGGATCCATTGTTTACTCAACAAGATCCAATTTACGATTATTGCGGAAAGCTAGTTGGCTACACTTCAACAGTTATTACAGGAGACCCAACTGCCGCTGGAGGCGACCCTGCACTTGATGCAGAACCTGCACCACCTCTAACAAACTTTAATTTTGTCTGGATAGCAGATAGAAACTGCTGGGGTGTGACAGGTATCTCTAGCGATCAAATTGTTAACGGAGTTAAAGACATCTACTTAGATAAGAATCCAACTATAACATTATATCGAGGTCGCAATCATATGTTTGTTATTCCTTCCGTTGATATTGCCGGGACTGCTATGGCTCCTGAATTTTTTATTTGCAAAGTTGATGCCAACTTAAAGCCAGTAATTGAAAATGGTTCTGTTAAAAAATTTAACCTAGGATTGAGTAGGGTAGAAACATACGAATTGTTAGAAGATGCTAACGGCGCTGAAAATCCAGCCGAAGCAATCGCACGTAAAGAGAATCATCCAACAGGAACGCATTTATACTTTGCCGCCGAAAACAAAGTTTACTCTGGCGTAGAGGCACCACCTTTCCCTGACTCAGATGTATGGTGGTATAACACCGAAACTTGTGTTGCTAAACGTTGGATTCCAGATGATTTAGAAACAGGCGCCGCTGGCTACTGGGTTGAAGTATCGCAACAAGAACGTGAAGATCATTGGTTTGGGTCAAGCATCAATTATCAAGATCCACATGTTAACTACCTAGCATACAGTACACAAGATGGTTCTGTGTTTGGATTGTTTAAATTGATTTGACAAACCCCGAGAATAAATATATACTGTAGGTTATTGCTGTATGAAGCAAAGAGAAAAGTGTTCTGGACGCGGGTTCGACTAAGCCTGTTTTACCATGAAACCACCGTGTGTCTTATTACCTCGTAATGACGCATTAGCAAAGGCATTAGCATTGT
>JACCEE012597467.1_pt1 | contig 27719 bp, 27 predicted proteins | sample 7449931 | NCBI WGS metagenome assembly JACCEE01 (sample SAMN15323457, study PRJNA562643) | freshwater metagenome | isolation source: river surface water | place: USA:Blue River Watershed | collected 2017-08-19 | reverse complement strand
CGCTAAGACAGACAACTTAACAATTGGGTTAAAAATGATTCATTGAGCTCTGTTTTTATGTACAACGAAGACATTCTTGCCGCTTATATAACAGCAGGTAGTCAGATTTCTAAAAAATCTTCTTTAAAAGTTGGAGTAAGAGCCGAATACACAAATGTTTATGGAGATTGGATTAGTTCCGACACAACAACTAGAAAAGGCTACATAAATATATTTCCAACGTTTTTCTATGGTTATAATGCAAGTAAGGATTTAAAATTCAATGCGTCGTACACATTGAGGATTATGAGACCACGTTTTAATCAACTCAATCCATTTAAACTTTATATAGACGTTAATTCATCTGTCGAAGGAAATCCTGAGCTTGATCCTCAATTCAACCACCAATTCAACCTCGGAATGTATTATAAAAACTACATCTCATTGAATCTTAGCTATCAATACTCCGACGGAGCAATCGTTGAAAATCCATACTTCAACCCAACAAATGGCAAAAAATTCATTAGATGGGAGAACTTCGGACAACAGCACATCGGTGGTCTTCAAGCAAGTTTAAATGAGTATCAAATAAAGAAATGGATGTATATCTCTATCAATGGTTTTGCAGGGTTTGTAAAACACCAGGCTGGAAGCTTTGATAACACTAGATTCTTTGGATACGCTAACAGTACTTTGACCTTTATTTTACCGAAAGATATCAGAATTGAAAATACGGTGAATCTTAAATCGAAGTTTAGCTATGGTTATATGACTTTAAGTGGATATGCCAACTATTCATTATATGCCAGAAAATCATTCCTAAAGAACCAAGCGAGCTTCTATATTGGAGTCGAAGACATTTTTAGAAGTGGAAGACAGATAGTAACTGCCGATAAAAGCGAAATTGACAGATATTACTTTAGACGTGATATCAAAAGTACTTATCTGTCAATCGGATTATCTTATAAGTTCGGTAAAGCTAAATCATATAAGCAGAGAAGAGTTGCCGAACAAGAAGAGGCATCTAGAGTAAATTAATTGCCTGAGGCCTTCAAAGTGTTCTTTAAGAGAGATACAATGGTCATAGGACCAACACCACCAGGAACTGGGGTTATATAAGAACATTTTGGGGCTACTTCGTCAAATTTAACATCGCCAACGAGTCTGAAGCCGGTCTTAGTATCGGCTTCTACTCTTGTTATTCCAACATCAATTACAACAGCTCCCTCTTTAACCATATCGCCTTTAAGAAATTCTGGGACACCTAATGCAGCGACAATAATATCTGCCTGAAGAGTATGTGATTTAATATCTTTTGTTCTACTATGGCACATTGTAACAGTGCAATCGCCAGGGTTTGACTTTTGAGACAAAAGGTTCGACATTGGACGGCCTACGATATTACTTCTTCCAAGGATAACGCAATGTTTTCCTTTTGTATCAATCTCATAACGAGCCAAAAGTTCCATAATTCCATCAGGAGTTGCTGACACAAAAGATGGCAGTCCGATAACCATTCTACCTACATTTTCGGGATGAAAACCATCAACATCTTTCTTTGGATCTATCGCCTCTATTATTGCCTGTTCATCGATATGTTTTGGAAGGGGAAGTTGCACGATAAGACCATCAATGTCTTTGTCTTCGTTGATTTTTTTAATCTCAGAGATTAGGAACTCTTGTGTTATTGTAGAATCAAATCTTAGCAAAGTAGATTTGAATCCAACTTGTGCACAAGCCTTTTCCTTATGACCTACATAAGTTTGGCTAGCACCGTCATTTCCAACAAGAATTGCCGCAAGATGAGGTCTCTTTCCGCCCTTTTCAACGATAGATTTTACCTTTTCTGCAATCTCTAATTTTACTTGGTCTGCTGTTTGTTTTCCGTCTAATAATATCATAGTGTGTTTATTATCTTCTTTTCATGGCACCCATTGCTCTCATAGCGTTCTTCGCTGCTCCACCTCCCATCATCGACTTCATAACTTTACGAGTATCTTCGAACTGCTTAATCAGTCTGTTCACCTCTGTTATTGAAGTACCGCTACCTGTTGCAATTCTTTTTCTACGGCTTCCATTAAGCAAATCTGGATTCTCTTTCTCTTCTGGCGTCATCGATTGGATAATTGCCTCAATGCTCTTGAATGCTGAGTTATCAATATCTACATCTCTTAATGCTTTGCCCATTCCTGGAATCATAGAAGCTAAGTCCTTAATATTTCCCATCTTCTTGATTTGCTGAATTTGAGTATAAAAATCCGAAAGAGTGAACTGGTCCTTGGCAAGCTTTTTCTGTAGCTTTCTTGCCTCCTCTTCATCAAATTGCTCTTGAGCCTTCTCTACCAAAGAGACAACGTCTCCCATTCCTAAGATTCTGTCTGCAATTCTCTTTGGATGGAACACATCTAATGCATCCATCTTCTCTCCTGAGCTGACAAACTTGATTGGTTTATTTACTACAGCTCTGATTGAAAGCGCAGCTCCACCTCTTGTATCACCATCTAATTTTGTTAATACTACTCCATCAAAATCTAACCTGTCGTTGAAGGCTTTTGCTGTCTCTACGGCATCTTGACCTGTCATCGAGTCAACAACAAAGAGTGTTTCGGTAGGATTCACAGCCTTTTTAATTGCTGCAATTTCGTTCATCATCTGCTCATCAACAGCAAGTCGACCTGCAGTATCTATGATTACTAAAGAGTATCCTTCTGCTTTGGCTTTGGAAATAGCATTCTTTGCAATTTGTACTGGGTCTTTTATACCCTCTTCTGAGTAAACTTCAACACCTACTTGTTCTCCTAAAACCTTTAATTGGTTGATAGCAGCAGGACGATATACGTCACCAGCAACCAATAATGTTTTGAGACCTCTTTTTGATTTGCAGTTTAATGCCAGTTTCCCCGAAAAAGTAGTTTTACCAGAACCTTGAAGACCAGCTACCAATACAATTCCTGGATTTCCTTTTACTTTGATATCGATTGCCTCACTACCCATCAGCTCTGTAAGCTCGTCGTGGACAATTTTTGTCAACATCTGACCGGGCCTAACTGCCTTAAGTACATCTTGGCCAAGCGCTTTGTGCTTTACATCGTCACAGAACGATTTGGCAATCTTATAACTAACGTCGGCATCAAGTAGTGCTTTTCTTATCTCTTTAAGCGTTTCGGCAACGTTTATCTCTGTAATTTTACCTTCTCCTTTGAGAAGTTTGAATGAACTCTCTAACCTGTCTATTAAATTTTCGAACATCTCTCTTTAGATTTAAGCCGCAAATGTAACTATTTTAAAAAAATGATTTAAGAATTTTTCGTCCCTCATCGTTCACAACTGACTCCAGATGGTATCTTATCAGTTCAGAATGGAAGACATAGGGATCTTTTAAATAAATGTAAGCACCATCCCAAGAATAGATTTTTGCCATAGCAGAGGTGAAAAACAGTGTGATCAAATCAATATTCAGATTTTCCCTGTATAGCTTTTCATTCATTCCTCTTTGCATATTCTCTTTGATTATTCTTGAGTAGAAACTGAGTCTATCTGTATGATCAAGAACTTTTAAGTCGGGTAGATATTTAGCAGTGTCACTTAATAGTTTAGGTCCAATTCCCTCTAGCGCCTTGTTTAGCATATTGCTAGTAAGATATAGTGCCTCTATCGCATTTCGACCTTGATTTAAACCAAGATTGATCTGAAATTCAATATCCCCAATTACATGTTGCATCACCAATCTCAGTAACTCATCCTTTCCATAAAAGTTGTTATACAGCGTTTTCTTTGTAAGGTTGATGCCTTTGGCAATCTCATCCATTGTTAGATTTAGCCCGGTCTTTTTAAATAGCGAAAAAAGTTCTTCAATATACTTTTCTCTTGAATTGACTCTGCTCATACGACTTAATGTATTTATTATTGAGAATAGACTTCTGGTGCCAGGTCTTTTTGATTATATCTCATCCCCATTACTTGTCCGTAAGCTCCAGCCGTTCTGATTGCAATGAGATCTCCTCTTTCCGTTGCAGGTAGAACGATATTCTTCCCAAATCTGTCACTCGATTCACAAATTGGTCCTACAACATCGTATTTCATTCTTCTACCTGTGGAGGTTAAATTTTGGACTTTATGAGATGCTTGATACAAAGCTGGTCTTATAAGATCATTCATACCAGCATCGAGAATGGCAAATTTCTTACCTCTTCCATGTTTAACATACAAAACTCTAGAGATTAGAGTTCCACATTGTGCTATGATTGCTCTTCCTGGTTCAAAATGTACTTTTTGTCCTGGCTTAACCTCTAAATTTTCATTTACTATCTTGAAATAGGTCTCAAAGTCAGCAATAGGATTTGCATCTGGATCGGTATAATCTACCCCTAAGCCTCCACCAAGATTTAAATTTTCAATAAAAATACCTTTTTCTGTAAACCAAGATTGTAGCTCTTTAATTCTTTCACATAATAATTTAAAGACTCCTAACTCTGTAATTTGAGATCCTACATGGAAATGCAGGCCAATAAGTTTTATGTTTTTACAGCTATTAATAGTATCTAGCACATCTTGGAACATCCAAGGACTAATTCCAAATTTATCTTGGGATCTACCAGTGCTGATATATTTGTGAGTGTGCGCATCGATGTCTGGATTAATTCGAAGTGCTATATGCGCAGTCTTTCCTAAGCTACATGCAATTTCGTTTATTACTTTGATTTCGGGAACCGATTCGCAGTTGAAACTAAATATTCCACCTTCCAAAGCAGTTCTAATCTCTTTGTCCGACTTTCCAACTCCTGCATAAACTATCATGTCTGGAGAGAATCCATTTTTAAGAGCGAGAGCTACTTCATTACCACTCACACAATCTGCCCCCAGCCCAAACTCTTTGATTATTTGCAAAATACGCTCATTTGCATTTGCCTTTAGTGCATAGTGAGCATGGTAGCCGTACTTCTTGATTTGAGTAGTGTAAATTTCAAGTGTCTTTTTTAAAAGTGACAAATCGTAATAGTAGAAAGGTGTCTCGATGGAGCTGAATCTCTCAATGGTCTCTTTATTAAACATAATTAGCAGTTTGGTAAATACATTATTTTGCAAAATTAGCAAAAAACTTGTTGTTAATTTAAAATATCTATCTTTGCAGTTGCAATAAGATGTAAAAAAACAAAAATAAAACAGATAAGACGAAAATGAAACCAACTAAAAGAGATCTCCTGAAAGAGACAATTAAGCACATCGACATTACAAAAATCGATTCTACTCCCATCATCGACTCGATGAGAGATATGTCCTTCACATCAAGAGATACTGCTGCAGCTGCCGATATTCTGCAGTTAATGATTAATGATACAAAATCTACAAACTGGCTCATTATCGCTGGTAGCACAAGTGCTGGCGGATGTATGCAAGTTTATGTAGATATGCTTAGATTCAACATGATAGATGCAATTGTGTCTACTGGAGCATCAATCATTGACATGGACTTTTTCGAAGCGCTAGGCTACAAACACTACAAAGGTTCTCAATTCATTGATGATACTTTCTTACGCGACAACTACATCGACCGTATATATGACACCTTTATCGATGAAGAAGAGCTTCAAAAGTGTGATGCTACTATTAAAGAAATCGCAGACTCTTTAGAGCCTCGCCCATATTCTTCTAGAGAATTCATTTTTGAAATCGGTAAATGGTTGTCAAAAAATTCAGTTAAAAAGAATTCTTTAATTCAAACTGCATATGAGCTTAACATTCCAATCTTTGTACCTGCTTTCTCTGACTGCAGCGCTGGTTTTGGATTAGTTATGCATCAAGTAGAGAGAATGAAAGAGGGAAAACCATACATGACAATTGATTCTGTTGCTGATTTCAGAGAGCTTACCGAAGTTAAAATGTCTGCTGAGACTAGTGGTCTATTCATGATTGGTGGTGGTGTTCCTAAAAACTTCGCTCAAGACACAGTAGTTTGTGCTGAGTGTCTTGGTTTCGATGTTCCAATGCACCAATATGCTGTTCAAATTACAGTTGCTGATGTTAGAGATGGCGCTTGTTCAAGCTCTACTTTAAAAGAGGCAAATTCTTGGGGTAAGGTTAATACAGCTCATGAGCAGATGGTATATGCAGAAGCAACAACGGTAGTTCCTATGATTGTAAGCTATGCTTACCATAAAGGTGACTGGAAGAAGAGAGAGAGAAAAGACCACTCACTTCTATTCAAAAATGGAACAAAAGGTAGCGGACTTTTATTAGAAGAGAAATAGTCTTAATACCTAATATTTATAAAGAGAGCGAAGATATTTTCGCTCTCTTTTTCTTTTATGTTCATCTATTAAAAACACAAGTTCATCTAGTTTCTTTATCTCTTTCGAAGATAATTCGTTAAAATTGTAATACCTAAACATTATTACAATGAAAAAAACTTTTGCAATTTCATCTCTCTCAACATTGATTATATTAATCACTGCTTGCTCTTATAATAATTTTAATTTCAAAAAGTTAGCTCTATTTAATCCGGCTAATGAATACTTTATTGCAGAATTGACAAATCTTCACTATTTGATTGAAACCTTGCCAATCAATAAACTTAAAGAAGTTTATCCAAAATATAGTAAAGGGTGCAAGTTTCCAGAGACTACTCAAGGATACTCCGACGGTAAATATTATGGAGAGTCGCCAGAAGATGCCTTTGGCTACAAACATGTAATTAAGTTTGAAATCAAAGAAGGAAAATTTACGAATATCTTTTATGATGAAATAAAAGAGGGCAAGAAGAGTAAACGATTTAGTGAAGAGTACTGTAAAAAAATGGCACCATGTGGGACAGACCCATCAAAAGCATACCCAAAACTTGAGGAGGAGTTAATAGCAAAACAGAATATAGCATCAGTTGATGGTGTGAGTGGAGCAACATACTCAACATATCGTTTTAGATATGCTGCTAGCATGGCCCTGATGCATGCCTCAATCCATACAAAAAAATAGTCTATTGATGCTCTGGTCTGAGAAGATCAGATATAGTTTTAACAGGATTGAATGTCTCAACTGGAACCTCAACAAACACTGTGTTCCATTGACTCATTGCTCCGTTCCATAAGCCTGGAAGTTCTTGAGCCTTTAATGATCGACCCTCAAAGCTTTTTACACTAATGAATCCAGTTTCGGGATCTACAAATCTCGATAAATCAAACTTTTCACCATGATGATCGGTAAATGAGCAAACAACATCTACTGGATTAAAATGAGTAGAATTCTTTAGATAACTCTTCATTAATTCATCTGAAAGATTAATTTGAGCACTTTCCAATATTTGTAAAGAGGTAGATCCATCTGCATCTTTAACAATAAAAGGTCCCCCTCCGGGCTCACCTGTATTTACAACCATTCCGCACACCCTAACTGGTCTGTCTAGTTTTGCTCTTAAATACTCTTTTAGAATCTCATTTGGTATTTGAGGAATATTGATCATAAATGTTGACTTTAAAAAGTCAATTATTTCTGGATAAAGTGCTTCATTTTTCTCACCATCAAGCAACTCTAAATATTTAAAGACTTTTGAACGAACTCTTAATAAGATTCCAATCAATATTTTCTTCCATGTGATAGTATAACTCAGCATGCTCTCTTTCACCACATTGTCGATATTTTTGATTACAACGATGTCTGCATAAATATCATTTAAATTGGCAATTAGAGCACCATGTCCACCAGGTCTGAATAACAACTTACCATTATTCAATCTGAATGGCATATTGTTTTCATCTACAGCAATAGTGTCGGTAGATGGCTTTTGAACTGTAAAGTCTATTTTAAATCGGCAATTGTATTTTCTTTGATAAACCGGCAAAACTTTATCTGCCAACTTTTTAAACCCATCCATATGTTCTGGAGAAACAGTAAAGACAATACGTGCAATACCATCAGGGCCCTTTGCATATAATGCTGCTTCAACTAGATGCTCTTCAAATGCAGTTCGAACTTCATCTGCATACTTATGAAACTTCAACATTCCCTTTGGAAGAGAACCATAGTTTAATCCCTTTTCTCTAAGAATATGCTCTATTACCGACAATCGATTATTTCTATCAAATCCAGGGATAGTTGCAAGTTCTTTGTAAAATGCAAATTTTGAAAGTTGTTCAAAAACTTTTTCTGATTTATCATTTACATTTTTTTGAGACAATATGTCTGCTTCAGCCTCATACAACTCTTTAAACATTCTTGTTGCAGCACCTGATGCCGGAACAAACTTTACTATCTCGCCATTATACTTGCTTACTTCATCTAAAAGTTGCTCTTGTTCCTCAATCGACAATGTCATTATTCCTCGATCTTTTGTTGCAGGAGCTACTATCTCGGCAAATGGGAAACCTGTCTTAAAATAGTCTAGTTGTCTTCGAACATCTTCGATTTTGATTCCAGCTTGGGACATCTGCAGCAAATCATCGTTAGTCAGCATAGTTTTGGTCTATTAGGTTTTTTGCAATTTCCATAATATCTTTTGTCAGCTCTCTTCGATAATCATAATTATTTCTGAGATCTTCAAAAGAATCGGGCTTATGTTTAAGTTTTTCGACGATATCAAATATAGGAAAACTCTCGTTTAAAAGCAAGAAGAGATTTTCTTCAATTGAATGATTGATATTTGGTTTGAAATCAATTTTCGGGTTCTTTGGGTATTCAATTCGAAAATTAGCTAAATCTTCGATTCCAAAATATTTACCAAAACTATTCACACTCATTACAGTGGCATTAATCTTACCTTCAAGTGAATATCCAGCAATATGAGGTGTCGAAATATCAGCAACATTCAATAAACGACTATTAATCTTAGGTTCATTATTCCATACATCTAAGATTACAGAAGAGAGCTTATTCAATGAACCCTCTAAAGCAATTTCATCTATTACCTCCCCTCTTGATGCGTTTATAAAAATCGATCCTTTTTGAAGTTTTTCAAAAAAATCAACTCCGAAAGAACCTCTGGTAGAATTATCTAAAGGAACATGCAGTGTTACAATCTTACACTCTCTTAGAACTTCATTAAGGCTATAGTAATCATCTATTGTAATTTGAGATCTCAAACTATCTGTTTTGAATACATCTCTATCTGACTCTAGTTGTGCTCTCTTAGGAGGATCACAACGCATATATTTCACTCCTAAAAATTCAAACGCAGCAGCAAGTCTCTCTCCTACATTCCCAGCTCCAATTATGCCAACTGTCTCATTTAAAAAATTTGGTTTTCCTACAGAAGCTGCCCATGCCAAAGTTGTCAAAATATACTGCACAACTCCTCCTGCATTGCACCCTTCTGCATTCTTAAATATAATGCCATTATTTATACAGTACTCTTCATCAACATGGTCTCTTCCTATTGTTGCAGATGCTATAAACTTTACTGATGAACCTTTTAGTAGTATTTCATCACATTTAGTTCTGGTTCTTATGATTAACGCATCGGCATCTTTAACTGCACTATTATCAATAGATGCCCCTGGCAAGTAAACAACCTCCGAAAATTTCTCCAGTACACCATTTATAAAAGGTATTCCTGAATCAACTACTGTTTTAATCCTTTTCATCATTTAAAATATCTGAAGTTCCTTAATAGCATCCTCTCCAACAATTTGATTAATCTTTCTCGCTATCTCTCTCCTTTTAATAATCAATTCATGTTTGATTAAAGGAGAATTTATCTTGCATACTAGTTTTTTATCTCTATAAAATTTACTAATTGTTGCGTCGGCGAATTTGGGACCAACGACAAGGTCCCAAGCATTATAGATTTTGGAATTATTTAACCCCTCCTCGAGATTCATGTTTTTGATGAATAGAGGAATCAGTTCCGACATCGACATAGCATTTTTTCTCTTCATACTCTCTACTGTTTTACGCTCTCAAGATGTCCGTTTTGAACTAAAAACAATGAATTGTCTCCACCTATTCTGCCTAATATATCATCTAATCGTATTTTATTACTATCAGTAATGAAAATTTGGCCAAAATCATTACCAGCTGTCAAAAGTAGAAGTCTCTCTACTCTCCCTTGATCTAGTTTGTCAAATATATCATCTAGCAAAAGAATTGGTTTTCTGCCTGCCCCCTTTTTTGTAATCATATATTGCGACAATTTTAAAGAGATCAAAAAGCTCTTTTGTTGCCCTTGTGAGCCAAAACGTCTGATTTGATGACCATCTAGCGAAAAGATCATATCGTCACGATGTATGCCTGCTGTTGTATGTTTTAAGATTAAATCTTTATCGAGACTCTCTTTATGAAGGTCGAAAAGGGTTGAATCTTGTAGCTCAGATTTATATTCAATATTGATTGACTCATTACCTCCCGAAAGTTTCGAGTAAAAGTCGGAGGCCACAGGGATCACATCATCGCAAAAAGAGGCTCGCTTTTTAAAGATATAGTCAGCATGAGGTGCCATCTGTTCCGACATTAAGATTAAAAGCTCTCTATTGTCGCCATTCTGCTTCAATAGCTTATTTCTTTGAACTAGCAGCTGATTATATGATTGTACTCTTCGTAAGTACTCCTTATCGGTTTGAGATAAAATCATATTTAGAAATCTACGTCTCTCTTCACCGGAGTCATTTATCAAAGATGTGTCGTATGGAGAGACCATTACAACTGGGATTAATCCAATATGGTCGGACATTCTGCTATAAGGTTTATCATTCCTTTTAACTAGCTTCTCTCCATTTTTTCCAAATGTTATATGAATATTCTCCTCTGTATTGTCCTCTCGAACATATTCTCCAGTAATAGAAAAAGCTATACTATCGTGATTTACGACTATGTTGTCGGCAGTAGTAAAGAAACTTTTTGTAACTGACAGGTAATAAATAGCATCGAGTAAGTTGGTTTTGCCCGAACCATTCATTCCGGCAATGCAGTTTATTCCCGATGAGAAACTTAGCCTTGCCTCTTTGATGTTTCTAAAATTGTTGAGATATATGTTTCTTAAATGCATGTAGATTATATTACACTACAAAGTTACTACATTTATAAATTAAATATTTGAGATTAGACAAAATATTGTATTTTTGCATTCTGCATAAAAATTTAGTAAAACATGTCAAAGAACGTTAAAAACCACGATGCTGAAGAGGCTATAGAACATGCTCTTACATCTACCGAGCACGTAATTGAAAAGTACAAAAAACCTATTTTATACGGAGTAATAGCGGTTATTGCAATTGCCGCTCTGTCGCTGGGATATCAGCACCTTATCCGCAAACCAAAAATGCAAGAAGCAATGGCTCAGACATTTCTTGCGGAACAATACTTCCGTGCAGATTCATTTGCACTTGCCCTTAATGGTGATGGAAATGCTTATGGATTCAAAAAAATCATTGATGAGTATGGTACTCTTGCCGGAGAAGCTGTCTATTTTTATGCAGGTATCTGCGAATTACAACTAGGTCAGTACAAAAACGCAATCGACTATCTTAAGAAGTATGATGGTGATGATCAAATCTTAAGCGCCAGAGCACTAGCTTGTATCGGTGATGCTCATGCTGGTCTTCAGGAAAATAAAGAGGCTATCAACTACTATCTTAAAGCTGCCAATTTCGCAGAAAACGCTTTTGCAGCTGGATACCTTTTAAAAGCAGGTATAATGTATGAAGAGCTTGGCGAAAAAGACAATGCCATCAAAACTTATCAAGAAATCAAAGACAAATATCCACAAACTGTTGAAGGATACGAAATAGATAAATATATTTCAAGAATTCAACAACAATAGATTCTGCAATGGGAAGAGCATTTGAATTTCGAAAGGAGAGAAAATTTAAACGTTGGGGCAACATGTCTCGTGTTTTCACAAGGATTGGAAAAGAGATTACAATGGCTGCTAAGTCCGGCGGCACAGATCCGGACAACAACCCAAGACTAAGAGCCCTTATTTCAACTGCACGTTCGGAGAACATGCCAAAAGACAATGTTGAAAGAGCAATCAAAAGAGCTGTAGAGAAGGACACTTCTGATTATAAGGAAAATGTATATGAAGGATACGGTCCTCATGGGATTGCCTTTCTTGTAGAGACCGCTACTGACAACCCAACAAGAACAGTTGCAAACATTCGCAGCTATTTCAATAAGTTTGGAGGTTCACTTGGAACTTCAGGCAGTGTTGATTTTATGTTTGAGAGAAAGTGCGTTTTTAAAATAAAATCACAAACACCAGTAGATATTGAAGAGCTAGAACTTGAACTGATAGATTTTGGAGCCGAAGAGGTCTTTTCTGACGAAGAGGGAGGCATTATGATCTACGGAACATTTGAATCATACGGAGCTATTCAGAAATTCATTGAAGAAAAAGGATATGAACTAGTTTCTGGAGCCTTCGAAAGAATCCCAACTGTTGAATTAAAACAGCTTCCTGATGATCAAAAAGCTGAATTAGAAAAGCTTATCGACAGATTTGAGAACGACGATGATGTTCAAAATGTCTACCATACGATGGCAAATTAATGTCAAAAATGATAGAAAAAGTGATTGGTTTTCCAGTCACTTTTTTTTTGGGCATACTATTATTAATTCTTACCTTTGCCCGATATTTAGTTAATATTTTAATATTTAATCAATACTATTTGTTATGAAATTGTCGCATATTGAGCACATCGGCATTGCCGTAAAATCATTGGAGACAGCTATTCCATACTACGAAAACATCCTTGGTATGAAATGCTATGCCGTTGAAGAGGTTGCCGATCAAAAAGTTAAGACAGCCTTCTTTAAAATTGGTCAAACAAAGATCGAATTACTCGAAAGTACAGATCCTGAAGGACCTATCGGAAAGTTTATCGAGAAGAAGGGAGAAGGTGTTCACCATATAGCTTTCGCAACTGAGGACGGAGTTCAGGCAAGCCTAGATGAACTTGCTGAAAAAGGAGTACAACTAATCGATAAAGCACCAAGAAAAGGTGCTGAAGGTTTGAATATCGCATTCCTACATCCAAAATCAACCATCGGAGTTCTTACCGAACTTTGTGAAGATCCTAGAAAATAACCGAAATAAAAATAAATAAATACACAATGAGCCAACAACTTGAACAAGTTAAAGCGCTTATCCAACTTAGGGAAAAAGCGCGTTTAGGAGGTGGTCAGAAAAGGATCGACTCACAACATCAAAAAGGTAAATTCACAGCTCGCGAGAGAATCGCAATGCTACTCGACGAGGGAAGCTTCGAAGAGTTTGACATGTTTGTTACTCACCGCTGCACAAATTTTGGAATGGAAAAAGAGACATTCCTAGGTGATGGTGTTGTTACAGGATATGGTACAATTCTAGGTAGACTAGTTTATGTATTTGCACAAGATTTCACAGTATTTGGTGGATCGCTTTCTGAAAGTTTCGCTATGAAAATTTGCAAGATCATGGATCAAGCAATGAAAGTAGGAGCTCCTGTAATCGGCATCAACGACTCAGGTGGAGCACGTATTCAAGAGGGTGTTAATGCACTTGCTGGATATGCTGAAATTTTCCAAAGAAATATCATGGCATCAGGAGTGATTCCTCAGATTTCAGGAATCTTCGGACCATGTGCAGGTGGTGCTGTTTACTCTCCAGCGTTGACTGACTTCAACATCATGACTAAAGGCACAAGCTACATGTTCCTAACAGGACCTAAAGTAGTTAAAACCGTTACTGGTGAAGATGTTACTCAAGAACAACTTGGTGGAGCAAGCGTTCACGCATCTAAGAGTGGAGTTGCTCACTTTGCAGTAAATTCGGAAGAAGAGGGTATTCAAGTAATCAGAGATCTACTTAGCTATATTCCTCAAAACAATCTTGAAGAGGCTCCACTAGAGCCAACAGCAGATCCAATTGATCGTTTAGAAGACTCTTTGAACGATATCATCCCAGATAGCCCTAACAAACCATACGATATGTATGAAGTTATTGCTAGAATTGTAGATGATGGTAAATTCCTTGAAGTACACAAAGATTTTGCACCTAATATTATTGTTGGTTTTGCAAGATTTAATGGTGTATCTGTAGGTATCGTTGCAAATCAGCCAAAAGTTCTTGCAGGTGTACTAGATAATAACTCATCTAGAAAAGCAGCAAGATTTGTACGTTTCTGTGATGCATTCAATATTCCATTAGTTACATTAGTTGACGTACCAGGATTCCTTCCAGGAACACAACAAGAGTATGGCGGAATTATTCTACATGGAGCTAAACTTCTTTACGCTTATGGCGAGGCTACTGTTCCTAAAGTAACTGTTACGCTTAGAAAATCTTATGGTGGAGCGTATTGCGTTATGAGTAGTAAACACCTTCGTGGCGATATTAACTACGCATGGCCAACTGCAGAAATCGCTGTTATGGGTCCATCTGGAGCGATTGAAGTTCTTTATGGCAAAGAGGTTGCTAAAGCTGAAGATCCAGCTACTTTCTCTGCAGAAAAAGAAAAAGAGTACAGAGATGCATTTGCAAACCCTTACAATGCAGCAAGATATGGCTACATTGACGATGTAATTGAACCAAGAAATACTCGTTTCCGTGTAATCAGAGCACTTCAACAACTTGCTACTAAGAAACTTACAAACCCTGCTAAGAAACACGATAACCTTCCACTATAATTAAAACAACAAAGAATGAAAAAAATAATAAAAATATTTTTGTTGTCGGGGTTATTGCTTTCGGGCCATAATTTGTTAGCTCAAAATCAACGAGAAATCAGAATTAATGAATTCTTGGTTATAAATAAAGATGATTTTGAGGACGATTTTGGTCATAAAAGCGGTTGGATTGAACTTTTCAACTCTTCATATGGCACAATCAATATTGGTGGATGCTATTTGACAAATGATCCTAACAACCTTACTAAATACATTATCCCAAAAGGAGATGCTACAACTAAGATTAAACCCAGACAGCATGTGCTTTTTTGGGCAGATAATCAACCATTTAGAGGAACCTATCATATTAATTTTACATTAACTGAATCTAACGAAATTCTATTTGTTAGTAGCGATGGTAAAACAATTATTGATAGAATTAAAATCAATCATTCACAACTAGATACTAACGTATCATTTGGAAGAATAAATGATGGAATTGGTTCAACTGATGGAAACGGTGAAGGTTGGGGTATTCTTGAAAGAACCTCTCCTAGCACAATTAACTCTGGTGCTGAAAAAGAACCAGCATCTGTTGTGTTCAAAAAAGCCGATCCTTATGGAGTAATTATGGCTTTTACTGCAATGTCTGTAGTTTTCCTTGCCCTTATTCTTCTGTATGTTGCCTTTAAATTTGTAGGTAACAATTCAATCAGAAGGAACAAACAAAGAGCTGTTGAAACTGCTGAAAAAGAAGGTGTAGAGATTACCTCGCAGGAAGATTCAAATGCAGAACAACTTGCTGCAATTGCTGCTGCTCTTCATACCTACCTAGAAGAGAGTGAAGTTCATGATCTAGAAAATACGATCTTGACAATAAGTAAAGTAACCAAACATTATTCTCCATGGAGTTCGAAAATTTATACACTTCGTGAAACTCCTCAGAAAAAGTAATTGTAAAAAAGCATTTAAATAATGAAAGAATATAAATTAAAAATTAATGGCAACGAATATATTGTAAACGTTGCTGGTGTTGAGGATTCAATTGCGGAGGTTGAAGTGAATGGAATACCATTTAAAGTTGAAATTGACAGTCCTCTTAAAAAACAAACAGTTACAACTCCAAAAGTTAACAAACCGGCAAGTGTTCAACCTACAGTTGCAAAACCTACAGCAACAGTTGTTGCTGCAGCGCCATCTTTAGGTGAAGTTGCTGTTTCTTCTCCACTACCAGGGGTTATCCTTGACGTTGTTGTGAAAGAAGGAGATGCTGTTAAAAAAGGCCAAAAACTAATGGTATTAGAGGCGATGAAAATGGAGAACGTTATCGAATCTAGTGCTGATGGAAAAGTTATTAGCATTAAAGTTAACAAAGGTGACTCTGTACTAGAAGGTGCACCGCTAATCATTATTGGATAATATGGAAAATAAAGGACTATTCTCTTTACTGGGAGATAATCTTGAACAGTTCATCCAATATACAGGTTTTGCGAATGCAACATTCGGCCACATTTTCATGATCTGTATTGGATTAATTTTCATATATCTTGCCATAAAAAAAGACTGGGAGCCATTACTCCTTGTTCCGATAGGTTTTGGAATTATTGTTGGTAATATTCCAATTTATCCTGGACTTAGCGTTGGTATTTACGAAGAAGGATCTGTAATGAATATTCTTTATCAAGGAGTATTACAGGGATGGTATCCACCATTGATTTTCCTTGGAATTGGGGCTATGACAGATTTCTCTGCGCTTATTTCTAATCCAAAACTTCTTCTTATTGGAGCGGCAGCTCAGTTAGGTATTTTTGGAGCATATGCTATAGCATTAGCACTAGGCTTCACTGCTGCTGAAGCAGGTGCAATTGGTATTATCGGTGGAGCTGATGGCCCTACTGCTATCTTCTTGTCTTCTAGACTAGCTCCAGATTTGATGGGTGCAATTGCAGTGTCTGCTTATTCTTATATGGCGTTAGTTCCTGTTATTCAACCGCCAATTATGAAGTTATTCACTTCTAAAAATGAAAGACTTATTAAAATGAAACCTCCGCGCGCCGTATCTCAAAATGAGAAACGTCTTTTCCCTATCATCGGTTTCCTTTTAACTGCCTTTATTGTTCCATCAGGTTTACCTCTACTTGGTATGTTGTTCTTTGGTAACTTACTTAAAGAGAGTGGAGTTACAAGAAGACTTGCGGAGACAGCAAGAGGACCACTTATCGATGTAATCACTATCTTGATTGGTTTGACAGTTGGTTGCTCAACTCAAGCAGATAAATTCCTTCAAATGACATCGGTGTATATCTTTGTATTGGGAGCACTTTCATTTGTAATTGCAACTTCTGGTGGTGTACTATTTGTTAAATTTATTAATCTATTCCTAAAAGAGGGAAGCAAGATCAATCCTCTGATTGGAAATGCAGGAGTATCTGCAGTTCCTGACTCAGCAAGGGTTTCTCAAATTGTAGGTCTAGAATACGATAAAAGCAATCACCTTTTAATGCATGCAATGGGTCCAAATGTTGCTGGTGTTATTGGTAGTGCTGTTGCTGCTGGTATCCTTCTTGGATTCTTAACCTAGTAAGACAAACTGAACATTTTTATATTTTTGAAAAAAGCATCCTCCAAAGGGGTGCTTTTTTATTTTATTTACTATCTTTGAAAAAAATCATTTAACCGATTAGTTATGCAGAACAAATTGCAAGAGCTCACAGAAAAGCTTTATGCCGAAGGGCTTTCGAAAGGAAGACAAGAGGCCGAAGAGATTAAGTCACGCGCCCAAAAAGAGGCTGAAGAGATTATCGCATCTGCAAAAAAAGAGTATGACTCGATTCTACAAAAAGCTAGGAAAGAGGCTGATGCGCTAAAATCAAAGACAGAAAACGAAATTAGATCAGCTTCGTTACAGACATACTCCACGCTAAAGCAATCGATAGAAAACATACTGACTATCAATACTGTACAAGCTCCTATCCAAGAAAGTATCAATGACAAAGAATTTGTACGAGAGTTAATCTTAACTGCAGCGAAGTCATATGATGTAAAAAATAACGAAAATGTTACATTAGAAGTACTAGTTCCTGAAAAATTAAAGGAAAAAATGGACATTTTTATTAAAGAGAGCATAACCAAACAACTCAACGTTTCTGTTGAGGTCAAAGGTGACAAAAAAATTACAGGAGGTTTCAGAATTGGTAAAAAGGGAGAAGGTTATCATGTAAGTTTTACTGACCAAGATTTCCAAAACCTTTTCTGCGAATATATCCGCCCAAAGACCAAGGAACTAATTTTCGGATAACAGATGATGAACAATTATCATTATTTGATCTCGGGACTGCCTCAACTATTTCTGGACTACGAATCGAGAAGCTTCTCTCTAAAGGAGCTCCTAGACGATATTAAGTCAAAATGTTCGGAAAAAGACATTAGAAATATTGAATGGCTGTTTTTTGGATTAGAGGAATCTAATCTAACTTCTCACTTCTACAGAGCGTCCCTTAGATCTAAAAACAGGTTTATATCTGAGTACTTTAAGTTTGATCTTAATGTACGAAACATACGTGCAGCTTACCTGGCAAGAAAATCAAAGCAAAGACCAGAAGATTTTCTAGTTGGAAGCAATGAAGTAACCGAAACTCTTACAACCTCCAAGGCTCCAGATTTTGGACTTGGCTTAGTATTTGAAGATGCTACTGAAGTCTTGTCTATAATGGAAAACAAGAATATTCTCGAAAGGGAGCAGCTTTTAGACAAGCTAAAATGGAATAGAGCCTCTGAAATTACGAAGTTTAATTATTTCGACCTTGACGCACTATTAGCTTTTTTACTAAAGGCATCATTAGTAGAACGTTGGGCTAAAATGGATAAGAAAACGGGAGAAGAGCTCTTTAAAAAACTTGTTGAAGAGGTCAGAGGTACATTCGACTTAGAAAAAGTAAAAAATAACAATTAAAATAAATTATCTACGGATGAAGACCACAGGAAAAGTCACTGGGATCATTTCAAACCTTGTAACCATTGAGGTTAATGGTCCTGTAGCACAAAACGAGATCTGCTTCATTGATCTTGATGGAACAAAACTGATGGCGGAAGTAATTAAGGTTACCGGCAATCAAGCCTTTGTTCAGGTGTATGAAAGTACGAGAGGATTAAAAACCGGATGTACGGCAGAATTCCAGGGACACATGTTGGAAGTTACACTTGGCCCAGGCATCTTATCCAGTAACTATGACGGTCTTCAGAACAATCTGGAGACGATGGATGGTGTCTTCCTTAAAAGAGGTCAGTATACACTTCCTCTCGACCTTGAAAAAGAGTGGGAATTTGAACCAACAGCCAAGATTGGAGAGATGGTCTCTGCTTCTGACTGGTTGGGAGAGGTAAAAGAGGGATGGTTGCCTCATAAAATAATGGTTCCATTCACTTTTAAAGGAGAGTTCAAAATTAAAGAGATCTCACCGGCAGGTAATTATAAAGTCAGTCAAACAATTGCAGTCCTAATAGACCAAGAAGGCACAGAACATAATGTTTCTATGATGCAAAAATGGCCAGTAAAAGTTGCAATTACAGAATATAAAGACAAACCAAGACCATATAGAGTAATGGAGACAGGTGTCAGATGTATTGATACCTTCAATCCTATTGCTGAAGGTGGAACGGGATTTATACCTGGTCCATTTGGTTGCGGAAAGACAGTGCTTCAACACGCAATCTCTAAACAAGCAGAAGCAGATGTTATTATCGTAGCAGCATGTGGAGAGAGGGCAAACGAAGTAGTAGAAATTTTCACCGAGTTCCCTGAGTTAGTTGACCCAAGAACCGGCAGAAAACTAATGGAAAGAACTACAATTATATGTAACACTTCAAACATGCCAGTTGCTGCAAGAGAGGCATCTGTATATACAGCAATGACAATTGGTGAGTATTACAGAGCGATGGGATTAAGAGTGCTCCTGTTAGCCGACTCAACATCAAGATGGGCACAAGCCTTGAGGGAGATGAGTAACCGTATGGAAGAGCTTCCAGGTGCCGACGCTTTCCCAATGGACCTACCTGCAATCATCTCTAACTTCTATGCGAGAGCTGGTATTGTTAATCTAAAGAATGGAAAGAGTGGATCTGTTACATTTATCGGAACAGTATCTCCAGCTGGAGGTAACTTAAAAGAGCCAGTAACTGAATCAACTAAAAAAGCTGCAAGATGTTTTTATGCCCTTTCGCAAAATAGAGCAGACAGAAAAAGATATCCAGCTGTGGATCCAATTGACTCGTATTCTAAGTACTTAGAATATCCAGAGATTATCGAGGACCTTAAAAAAAGAATTAGCGAAGATTGGGTAGAAAAGGTACTGAAAGGCAAAAACATCGTTCTTAGAGGAAAAGAGGCTTATGAGCAAATCAATATCTTAGGAGACGATGGAGTTCCTCTCGAATATCATAAAAGATTTTGGAAATCGGAGTTAATCGATTTTATCGTTCTTCAACAAGATGCTTTTGATAAGATAGACTCCTCTACCCCACTCGATCGTCAAGCGTATATGTATTCACTTGTAATTTCTATATGCGACAAAGACTTCGAGTTTGATAATTTTGAAGAGTGTTCAGTATTCTACAAGGGGTTAATAAACACCCTACGACAAATGAACTATACAGAGTTCAAGAGCGAGGAGTTCAACAAATATCTCGACCAACTAAATAATCAGATGAACAATGGCAAGTAAAGCATTTCAAAAAATATACACCAAATTAGAGGCAATTACTAAAGCCACTATTTCACTTAAAGCCATCGGTGTTGCTAATGAAGAACTGGCTACTGTTGCCGGAAGACTGGCGCAGGTTGTGAAAATTAAAGGAGATCTTGTTACTCTTCAAGTATTTGCTGGAACCGATGGTATCTCAACAGACGCAGAGGTCATCTTTTTTGGAGAACCACCAGTATTAAATGTTAGCGAGGAGTTATCAGGCAGATTTTTCAATGCTTACGGAAAACCTATTGATAATGGACCAGAGGTTGCTGGAGAAAAGAGATTCATCGGAGGACCATCTGTTAATCCATTCAGAAGAAAGCAACCATCTGAACTTATTCCCACTGGTATTGCAGGAATAGACCTAAACAACTCTCTTGTATCTGGTCAAAAAATACCATTCTTTGCCGACCCAGACCAACCATACAACCAGGTTATGGCTCAAGTGGCACTTCGTGCAGATGTTGATAAAATCATTCTTGGAGGAATGGGATTAAGTAATGATGACTATCTCTATTTTAAACAAGTGTTTGAAAATGCAGGGGCACTTAGTAAAATTATAAGTTTTGTAAATACTACAGAGCAGCCTCCAGTTGAACGACTACTGATTCCAGATATGGCTTTGACAGCTGCAGAATATTTTGCAGTTGATAAAAACGAAAAGGTCTTAGTTCTTCTTACAGACATGACTCTTTATGCCGATGCGCTTAGTATCGTAAGTAACCGTATGGACCAAATTCCATCAAAAGATTCAATGCCAGGTTCGCTTTATTCCGATCTTGCTAAGATTTACGAAAAAGCAGTTCAACTTCCAGATGGTGGTTCGATTACAATTATTGCCGTTACAACATTGAGTGGAGGCGATATTACACATGCAATTCCAGATAACACAGGATATATAACAGAAGGGCAGCTCTTCTTAAGAGCAGATACCGATACAGGGAAAGTAATTATCGATCCATTCCGTTCATTATCGAGACTAAAACAACTAGTTATTGGCAAAAAGACCAGAGAGGATCATAACCATGTGATGAATACTGCTGTAAGGCTTTACGCTGATGCTGCAAATGCAAAGACAAAGCTTGAGAATGGATTTGACTTAAGTGACTACGATGTAAGGGCCCTTGAGTTTGCAAAATCTTACTCTGCAAACCTATTAGCAATAGATGTAAACTTGAATACCACAGAAATGCTTGATGTTGCGTGGAGTTTATTTAGAAAACACTTCACAAAAAATGAAGTTGGTATTAAAGAGGCTATTATGAACAAGTACTGGTAATCTACTCATTATGGCTATAAAATTTCAATTCAATAAAACATCTCTCAACGATCTTAACAAACAACTGAAGATCAGAGTAAATGCCTTGCCTACTTTAAAGAACAAGGAGTCTGCTCTACGTCTAGAGGTTAAGAAAGCAAAAAAGAGATCGGAGGAGTTAATTGAAGAGCTTGAAGCCGGTATTAAATCTTATGAATATTTATCTGGGTTGTGGCATGAGTTTGAGGGAGGTCTGATTTCTGTAAAAGACGTTGAATTAGAGGTCGTAAAAATTGCCGGAGTAAAAACTCCTGCGTTAAAAGAGGTTATTTATGATGTGAAGCCTGTCGATCTTTTCAGAAAGCCAACTTGGTATAGTGATGGAATTATGATCCTTCAGAATATTGCCCAGCTTGGAATAGAGTCTGAGATTTATCTCGAAAAGATGAGACTTTTAGACTATTCAAGAAAGAAAACTACTCAGAAGGTTAATCTGTACGAAAAAGTACAAATACCAGGTTATCAAGAGGCTATTCTCAAAATCAAACGATTTATGGAGGACGAAGAAAATCTTTCTAAGGCTGGCCAAAAAATCGTAAAAACTAGACACCAAATGGAGGAGGAGATGGCATGATTACTAAAATGACAAAATATTCATTCATTGTTTATCACCAAGAGCTTAATAGTTTCTTAGAGACTCTGCAATCGCTTGGAATGGTGGACATTGTAAGGAATAATAAACCAATAGACCAGAAATCTGGGGAGATGTTCGATCAAATTAAAAGGTACAAGGCTGCTCTTAAAAGGCTTGCTCACTTTACCCCATCTATCGAATCAGTCCCATCTCGCTCTATTTCTGAAGCTGAACTTTTGACAACAGTTGAATCTTCATTAACCCTATTTGACGCTAACAAACAAGAGCTAGACTCTCTCAATAGAGATCTAGAAAGCGCTCTACCTTGGGGAGAAATACACTCTCAAGATTTGTCAAAAATTGAAACTCTCTCTCTGACAGTGCATTTTTATGTCTGCTCTGTAAAACGTTTTGAAGATGAATGGACACAAAAATATGCTATTCATGAGCTAAATCGTGATAATGATCGAGTGTACTTTGCTTTAATCACTAAAAAAGATGAAGAGACAGATTTCCCATTACAAGAAGTTCGTATTCCTCAATTTAGCATAAGTGAATATCGTCAAAAAATAGCGGATTTAGAGAGTTATAAAACAACTCTTGAATCACTTTTGCAATATTTAGCAAGTAAGACAGATATCCTTCAATCACAATTGAATGAGACTATTGCATTATCCGATTTATACTTAGCTGGAAAGTCTTCGGTTAAAGAGGCTGACGATACGCTTGCTTTACTTACAGGTTATGCTCCTAAAGAGCAAGATCAACAAATCTGTAATCAACTAGAGAGCACATCTGTCTATTTTACAACCGAAGAGGCTAAAGAGGAAGATAATCCACCAGTAAAACTAAAGAATAACTGGTTTACGAAGCTTTTTGAACCAATTGGAGAGCTTTATATGCTACCAAAATATGGAGAGTTAGACTTAACTCCATACTTCGCCCCTTTCTATATGTTGTTCTTCGGACTTTGTCTAGGCGACATGGGATATGGATTAGTAATGCTTATTGGAGCTGGTTTGGCAAAACTTAAATTTAAAGAGTTCAAACCATATCTCAACCTTCTCCAATTTTTAGGATTTGGAGCTGTCTTGATGGCATCGTTAACAGGAGTCTTCTTTGGCGCAAAACTAAACGAACTTTTTACTCTCCCTGATGCAGTCAACGGATTCTTCTTTTCTGATTTGAAGATGTTTTGGTTTGCAATCATATTTGGATTGGTTCAAATTCTCTTTGCAAGAATGCTTAATGCAATAGACTCAATGATTAGAAAGGGGTGGATATATGGAATGGCAAACATTGGCTGGACATTACTAATCATTTGGTGTTCTTTTGCTTACGCAGAAACAATGATACCAGAATTAGGGATGCCTGCTTGGATGAGTTATCTGACCGGTTGGGGAGGATTAGCCCTAATTGTTTTGTTTTCTAGTACCGAAGGGAATGTAATTGGTAGAATCTTTAAAGGCGCCTTCTCTTTATATGATATAACTGGAGTATTTGGAGATATGCTTTCTTATATTCGTCTTTTTGGTCTAGGAACTGCAGGAGGTATTCTTGGATTAGTTGTTAACTCTGTAGCAATAAACATGAGTTCTATCCCATATGTTGGCTGGTTATTTACGCTTATTATGCTTTTAATTGGGCATACAGCTGTTTTACTGCTATCTATGTTAGGAGCGTTTGTACACCCTATGCGTTTAACATTTGTTGAGTTTTATAAAAACTCAGGCTTTACCGGAGGTGGTAAGGCATTTAATCCTTTAAAAAAATAAAATTATAAATATTTCAAAATTATTTAATTATGGAACAATCTCTACCACTTTTTTTGGCCTATATCGGCATGGCTTTGATGCTTGCAATCTCTTGCATCGGAAGTTCAATTGGAGTTACTATGGGTGGCAACGCAACTATTGCTGCGTTAAAGAAAAATCCGGATGTTTTCGGTTCATCCATGATATTGTGTGCACTACCATCAACACAAGGTTTGTATGGATTTGCAGGATTCTTTCTTATGTTAAGCAAACTTAAAGAGATCTCTGCTCTTACACTCGGACAAGGGCTAGCTATCTTCGCTGTAGGTTTTGCTCTTGGTATTGTTGGTCTCTATTCTGCCATCAAACAAGCATCTCTTGTAGCAAATGGAATCAACGAGATGGGCAATGGAAATGATGTATTTGGAAAGACCCTTATTCTTGCAGTATTTCCTGAATTATATGCAATTCTAGCTTTTGCAGCTACTTTCCTTGCTCTTCCTGCATAAAGTTCAGTTTTGCCATAAAGATAAAATGAGCTAAATTAGGGCTGTGTAATTTTAGATTACACAGCTTTATTTTTTGCCTTAAATAATTTAATTTCAAATAATTATGAGCTTAATCAAATCTATTTCTGGTATCAGGGGTACAATTGGAGGTGAGTGTGGTGATTCATTAACCCCGATTGATATTGTAAAGTTTAGCGCGGCATATGCCAAAATGCTCAAAGAGAGGATAGGAAAAAAAGAGCGATATAAAGTTGTAGTCGGTAGAGATGCAAGAATGTCGGGTGAGATGGTGGATTCTTTGGTATGCGGAACATTAATTGCGTGCGGTATAGACGTAGTAAATGCTGGCTTAGCAACAACCCCAACTGTCGAAATGGCAGTAGTATTCGAAAATGCAGATGGAGGGATAATCCTTACAGCATCTCATAATCCAAAGCAATGGAATGCCCTTAAACTACTGAACGAAAAGGGAGAATTTCTAAATGCACTCGAAGGAGCAGACATATTAGAGTGTGCAGAAAAAGAGACATTTGACTTTAGTGAAGTTGACAATTTGGGAGTAATTACAAATAAAGACTTTACTGACAAGCATATAGAAGCAGTACTATCCCATCCATTAGTAGATACTGAAAAGATCTATGCAAAAGGCTACACAGTTGTTGTAGATGCTGTAAACTCAGTTGGAGGAGTCGTTATGCCAAAATTACTCTCAGCTCTTGGAGTTAACTGCATCTGTGTTAATTGTGAACCAACTGGTAGATTTGCCCACAATCCAGAACCACTTCCAGAGCATCTTACAGAGCTTTGTTCAAAGGTAGTGGAGAGCGGAGCAGATTTTGGAATATCTGTTGACCCCGATGTAGATAGACTTGCGCTAATATGCGAAGATGGGAATCCATTTGGAGAAGAGTACACACTCGTAAGTGTTGCCGACTATGTTTTAAGCAAGAAAAAGGGAGCGACAGTCTCTAACCTTTCATCTTCTAGAGCTTTAAAAGATGTAACAGAGGCTCATGGTTGTTCTCACCATGCAGCAGCAGTTGGAGAGGTTAATGTAGTTGCCGAAATGAAAAGGGTTAATGCAGTAATCGGAGGCGAAGGCAATGGTGGAGTTATCGTTCCTGACCTTCATTATGGAAGAGACGCATTAATCGGAACAGCCCTATTTCTTAGCCACTTAGCGAACAAAAACTGCTCAGTAACTGAACTTAAGAAACTTTACCCTAAATATCATATCTCAAAAAATAAGATTGAGCTCTCTGCTGGAATAGATGTAGATAAAATTTTACTTCACATAAAGGAGAAATATTCATCTCATAGAGTAACTGATATTGATGGAGTAAAAATAGATTTTGATTCTGAGAAAAAATGGGTTCACCTAAGAAAGTCTAATACAGAACCAATAATTAGAATCTATGCAGAGGCCTTAGCCGAAGAGGCAGCAGGTGCATTAGCAGAGATGATAATCAGCGATATTAAATTGATTTTATAGTATTTATTATGTTTTCATTTAGAACAACGCCTTTGAGAGAGCAGCCAGATACTGTTCTTAGAAGCGGCAGACTTGGAGTGCTTTGCAATCAAGCTGCATGGCATCCAGAAACCGGTGAATACCTATTTGAAACTCTTGCTAAAAAGGGAACTCTAAAGAGAATCTTCACTCCAGAGCATGGTCTTTTTGGAGAGCTTCAAGACCAAGTAAAACTAGATGACACCTCGGGATATAAAAGTATTTTTGGGGCATGCGAGATAGTATCTCTTTATGGATCAGCAGAATCATCCCTAAAAGCAAATGTAAATAAACTTAAAGATTTAGATGCATTAGTTATCGAATTACAAGATGTTGGGGCTAGATATTATACCTATACTTCGACTATTAAGTATCTATTCGAAATATTGAAGTCCGAAAATATAAATCTGCCAGTATTTCTGATAGATAGAGTCAATCCTGCAGGAAGACAAGTTGAAGGAACAATGCTTAAGAAAGAGTATGAATCCTTTATTGGTATCGAAGGTATCCTGAATCGTCATGGACTAACAATTGGCGAAATTGCAAATCTTATTTATAATGAGATAAATGCAAAGTTTCCATTTCACATAATCTCTTACCAGGCAGAAAAGGTTTCAAAGAGCCTGCTCCCTTGGAGCATTCCACCATCTCCAAATTTTCCAGGTCTCTTTACTGCTCATTTTTATACTGGTCAATGTCTTTGGGAAGGAACAAATGTGAGTGAAGGAAGAGGAACTACCAGACCTTTTGAACTATTTGGAGCACCATTTTTAGAGACTCTGGCGACATATAACAAAGAGAATAATTACTCTGGATGGAATGATGAAAATCATCCAATTTTCGATCCCTCTGTCTACATTAGGTGGATGAAATTCATCCCAACATTCCATAAATATAAAGGCGAAGTTTGCTTTGGATTTCATCTTCATCCTGTTCCTGGTGAACAATACCATGCATTGGCACACAATTTGCGCATGATACGCTTTGTAAAGGATAACTGTTCGCAATTTAAGTTCTTAGACGGCAAATACGAAGCTGGCAACGACAAAACAGCAATTGAATTGATGCTTGGTGATTCACTCCTACTAGATTATGTTAATGGTGGTAGTGATTGGTTGGAAATAAAAGAGCATATAAAAGTCGAAGAACAAAAATGGATCAGAAAAGCTAGAAAGTTTATGCTTTACGAAGAACAATTATTTAGATGTAAATAAATTTTTTAAAAACAATATGGCAAATCCGGTTTTAAGTGAAAAAATCTTTAGGCAGTCGGCTGTTACAGGCGATGCTGGTGTTATGACAGTCAAAGGTACTGCAATGAAATCTCTTATTCTTATGTTTATGGTTCTTGCTGGAGCAGCTTACACATGGAAAGTTGCTTATGAGGCATTGAATCCTGCATCAGTTCAAGGTTGGATGATAGGTGGAGCGATTGGGGGATTGATTTTGGCTCTCATAATTAGCTTTAAACCAAATCTAGCGCAATATTTGGCTCCTGTATATGCAGTATTAGAAGGGTTGTTTCTTGGCGGTATCTCTGCCTTGTTTAGTCAAGCTTTCAGCGAAACTGCCCCTGGCATTGTTATGAATGCTACCCTGCTTACAATTCTAACTGCATTAGTTATGCTACTGATATACAGAGCAAATATAATTAAAGTTGATGGTAAGTTTGCTAGAATTATGACAATTGCAATAGGTACAATTGCGCTTTACTATTTTGTAACTATTATTTTAGGCTTTTTTGGAGTCAATCTTACAATGTT
>JACCEE011140302.1_pt1 | contig 27742 bp, 21 predicted proteins | sample 7449931 | NCBI WGS metagenome assembly JACCEE01 (sample SAMN15323457, study PRJNA562643) | freshwater metagenome | isolation source: river surface water | place: USA:Blue River Watershed | collected 2017-08-19 | reverse complement strand
TTATTCAAGGCACGGCGACTAATTTATCGTTTCTAAAAAAAGAAAGTGTTGATTACATTTATACCGACCCGCCGTATGGCAAAAAAATACCTTATTTAGATTTATCGGTGATGTGGAATGCGTGGCTAGATTTAAAAGTGACAGAACAAGATTACGCTTTAGAGGCAATTGAAGGCGGAGAGCATGATAAAAGCAAAACGGATTACAACGATTTAATGGCGCAAAGCATTAAAGAAATGTATCGCGTTTTGAAGTTTGACCGCTGGATGTCGTTTGTTTTCGCTCACAAAGACCCCGAATTTTGGCATTTAATTGTAGAAACCGCAGAAAGTTGTGGTTTTGAATATGCGGGAGCAGTGGCACAAAAAAACGGACAAACCAGTTTTAAAAAGCGGCAAAATCCTTTCACTGTTTTATCCGGTCAACTCATTATTAATTTCAAAAAAGTTCGCAAACCTAAATACATTATGAAAGCCGCTTTAGGTATGGATATTGGCGATATTGTCATGCAAACCATTGAAGGCATTATTGCAAAAAATAACGGCGCATCCTTAGAACAAATTAACGACGAATTAATTATCAAGGGTTTGGAATTAGGCTTTTTAGATTTAATGAAAAAAGAATATTCCGATTTAACGCCTATTTTATTAGAAACGTTTGATTATGATGATAAAACTGAAGTTTTTACTATCAAAAAAGATAAACGATTTAAAACACATATTGATTTAAATTTGCGTGTTAAATACTACTTGATTTCTTATTTACGCAGAATGGAGCGCGAAAAAAAGTTAGCTCATTTTGATGAAATTGTTTTGTACATTATGCCTTTATTAAAAAATGGAATTACGCCTGAAAATCAAACAATTCTGAATGTGTTAGAAGATATTGCTGATCGCATTGACAAAGATTGTTGGACATTAAAAATACAAGGACAACAGCTTTTATTTAATCAATAAACAAAATCAACGACTCATGCTAAACTCAGCGATTATCTTGCAGAGTACGCTAAAATAAACTTTTTCGATTAACGATTTTTGACTTTAAAAACAATTTCTTGACATCATGGAAAAAACATATTCCCCGCATTCGATTGAACAACGTTGGTATCAAACTTGGGAAAGAAACGGTTATTTTACCGCCAGTGCTGAAGGTGAGTCTTATTGCATTATGATTCCGCCGCCGAATGTCACCGGAAGTCTGCATATGGGTCATGCGTTTCAAGATACTATTATGGATGCACTGATTCGTTATCATCGTATGCAAGGACGTAGCACTTTGTGGCAAGCGGGGACTGACCATGCGGGAATTGCCACTCAAATGGTGGTCGAAAGATTAGTCAATGCCGAGGGTAAAACTCGCCATGATTATGGTCGTGAGGCTTTTGTCGATAAAATTTGGCAATGGAAACAACATTCAGGCGGCACTATTACCCAACAATTACGCCGTATGGGATCATCGCTAGATTGGCAACGCGAACGTTTTACGATGGATTCGGGAATGTCTGATGCGGTTCAAGAAGTGTTTATTCGTTTGTATGAACAAGGTTTAATTTATCGCGGACAACGATTGGTGAATTGGGATCCGATTTTACATACTGCGGTTTCAGATTTGGAAGTTTTATCCAGCGAAGAACAAGGCTTTATGTGGCATATTCGCTATCCATTAACCAATGGTACGGGATATTTAATTGTGGCGACCACCCGTCCGGAAACCATGCTAGGCGACGCAGCGGTAGCGATTCATCCAGAAGATGAACGTTATAAACATTTAATTGGTGAATTGGTCGAAATTCCTTTTACCGGTCGTTATATTCCCATTATTGCTGATGAATATGTAGATCCCAGTTTTGGTAGTGGTTGTGTGAAAATTACGCCCGCGCACGATTTTAATGATTATGCAGTATGGTTGCGTCATCGTGATCATAAAGCGATTTCGCGTTTACCTCATGGCGGATTAATTAATATTTTTACCGCAAATGCCAAAATTCGTAGTGATGAAGAGAATGAATATAAATTAATTCCCACCTTATATCAAAACTTAGATCGTTTTGAAGCGCGTGATAAATTAATTGAAGATTTAAAGGCTTATAATTTAATCGAAAAAATTGTGCCGCATACGTTAATGGTGCCTCGCGGTGATCGTAGTGGCGCAGTGATTGAACCCTTCCTTACCGATCAATGGTATGTTCGTGCTGAACCTTTGGCGAAACCGGCGATTGCGGCGGTGGAAAAAGGCGAGATTAAATTTGTTCCCGATCATTGGAAAAATACTTATTTTGAATGGATGCGTAATATTCAAGATTGGTGTATTTCGCGGCAGATTTGGTGGGGACATCGAATTCCGGCTTGGTATGATCAAGATGGTAATGTTTATGTTGGACGTTCAGAAACAGAGATTCGTCGCATTCATAAATTGGGTGATGATTATCCGTTGGCTCAAGATGAAGATGTATTAGATACTTGGTTTTCTTCAGCATTATGGCCTTTTTCGACTTTAGGCTGGCCAGAGGCGACTGCTGAATTAGCGCGACATTATCCGACCAGTGTTTTAGTCACCGGTTTTGATATTATTTTTTTCTGGGTCGCGCGAATGATTATGATGGGTTTGAAATTTCAAGGGCAAGTCCCATTTAAAGAGGTTTATATTCATGGTTTAGTGCGGGATGCTGAAGGACAGAAAATGTCTAAATCTAAAGGCAATATTCTCGATCCTATCGATTTAATTGACGGAATTGAATTGGAATCTTTAGTGATTAAAAGAACTTCAGGTTTAATGCAGCCGCATTTAGCTGAAAAAATTGCACAAGCTACCCGTAAACAATTTCCGCAAGGGATTCCTTCTTTTGGGACGGATGCTTTACGATTTACTTTTGCCTCTTTAGCCTCAACCGGACGAGATATTCGTTTTGATTTAGCACGAATTGAAGGCTATCGCAATTTTTGTAATAAATTATGGAATGCCGCGCGTTATGTGTTAATGAATACCGAAGGTTATGATGATGGATTATCAGGCGAAATTTGCGAATATACTTCGGTTGATTTATGGATTCAAAGCCGTTTGCAACAAGTGATTAGTGAAACTCGTTTAGCAATTGATAGTTATCGTTTTGATTTAGCCGCGCAAATATTATATGAATTCACTTGGAATGAATATTGTGATTGGTATTTAGAATTTGCCAAAATTGGTTTACAAATTGATAATCCAGATTTACAACGCGGAACTCGTCAAACTTTATTAAAAGTTTTAGAAACGATATTGCGATTATTACATCCATTAATTCCATTTATTACTGAAGAAATTTGGCAACGAATTGCGCCGTTAAGTGGAATTCATGCTGATACGATTATGTTACAACCATATCCAATTGTTGATCCGACTTTAGTTCATCATTTAATTACGGATCAAGTGCAGCATTTAATGGAATTGATTTTAACGATTCGGCGTATTCGGGGCGAAATGAATATCGCTCCTAGTAAAACAATTTATTTATTATTACAGACTGATGTTTTGGATCAACAACAATGGTTACAATCGCATAGTCATTATATTATGAAATTAGCTAAAGTGAATGCAATTGATTGGATTTCTACGCAACAATCTATTCCTGAATCAGCCATTGGTTTAGTCGGACAATTAAAAATTTTTATTCCGTTAGCTGGCTTAATTGATAAAAAGGCGGAATTAGCTCGATTAGATAAAGAAATTCAGAAAATTCGTAAAGAATTACCGCGTATTATGGCAAAATTAACCAATCCTCAATTTATTGATAAAGCTCCGATTAGTGTGATTGAAACCGAACGCTTAAAACAACAACAATTACAAGCGAGTTTGGCGGATTTGGAACAACAATATCTCAAAATTGATACTTTATAGAAACGGCAAGTAAAATTTATGGCTACCGCAACCGCTATTGTTAAAGATTTACCCTTAAGTGGTTTAACCAAATGTTTAATACGCGATGGTTTATTGACTGAAGTTCAAGCGCAAAAACATATGCAGGATGCGCAGCGCGAACGAACGCCATTTATCAGTTATTTAGTGAATAAAAAATTGGTTGATAGTTTAGTGATTGCGACTCATGCCTCATTAGAATTCGGTATTCCTTTATTGGATTTAAATGCAATTGATATTGCCACTTTACCCATTTCTTTACTCACTGAAAAATTAATTGAGCAGCATCATGTATTACCGTTATTTAAACGCGGCGGTAAATTATTTGTCGCAATGTCTGATCCGGGAAATACCGTTGCATTAACCGAAATAAAATTTAATACGCGATTAAATACTGAAGCCATTTTAGTCGAAGAAAATAAGCTGACTAAAGCGATTGAAAAAGCTTTAGAAGCTGCCGATACGACGATGGCGGATTTAGATGAAGATTTAATGAATTTGGAAGTGATTGGAGATGATGATCCGAATGCAAATGAAGTTAAATCTGATGCTGATGAAGCTCCGATTGTGAAATATGTCAATAAAGTATTAACCGATGCCATTAAACGCGGAGTTTCGGATTTGCATTTTGAGCCTTACGAAAAAATCTTTCGCATTCGATTTCGCGGTGATGGCATGTTGTACGAATATGCGCGTCCGCCCTTGGCGATTTCTAATCGTTTAGTGTCTCGACTAAAAGTGATGTCTAAATTAGATATTGCAGAGCGTCGTGTACCACAAGACGGACGGATCAAACTAAAATTGACCAAAACTCGTGCGATTGATTTTCGCGTCAACAGTTGCCCAACTTTATTTGGCGAAAAAGTGGTAATGCGGATTTTAGACCCAACTGTAGCGCAAATGGGGATTGAAAAATTGGGCTTTGAACCCGAACAACGTAAGTTATTTGAGGATGCGATTGAACGCCCATATGGCATGGTATTAGTGACTGGCCCTACCGGTAGCGGTAAAACCGTATCGCTTTATACTGGATTAAATATTATTAACACTATCGATCGTAATATTTCTACCGCTGAAGACCCGGTAGAGATTACCGTTGAAGGAATTAATCAGGTCAATGTTAATCCTAAAGCCGGCTTAACCTTCGCTTCGGCATTAAAAGCTTTCTTACGTCAAGACCCTGATGTGATTATGATTGGGGAAATTCGAGATATAGAAACCGCGAGTATTGCGGTTAAAGCGGCTCAAACCGGACATATGGTGTTATCAACTTTGCATACCAATGATGCGCCACAAACGATTAACCGTTTAATGCAAATGGGAATTGAGCCTTTCAATATTGCTGCGGCGGTGAATTTGGTGATGGCTCAACGATTAACTCGACGTTTATGTCCTTTTTGTAAAACCAAAGCGAATTATCCGGAAGAATATTTATTGAAACTCGGTTTTACTGCGGAAGAAATTCCAGATTTAACTTTATATAAACCAGTAGGTTGTGAACAATGTAACGAAGGTTATAAAGGTCGAGTTGGAATTTATCAAGTCATGCCGATGACTGAACGCATTAAAGCCTTGATTTTAAATCGAGGAAATGCAATGGAATTAGCCGATTTATCGCGGGAAGAGGGCGTAAATGATTTACGCACTTCAGGAATGCTTAAGGTTCGTCAGGGATTAACCACCTTAGCTGAAGTTGAGCGAGTGACTGAGGAGTAATTAATCATGGCAACTGCCGTTAAAGACACTAAAAATACCAATCCGATTGATTTTATTTGGGAGGGTAAAGATAAAAAAGGCGAAGTCGTCAAAGGTGAAGTGACGGCGTTAAATGAAGCCGGAGCGCGAGCTGATTTGCGTGGTATGGGCGTTAGGGTTACGAAAATTAAACCTAAACCGAAACCGTTATTGGCTAAACGTCCACAAAAAATTGAAACCAAAGATATTGCCGTATTTGCTAGACAATTGGCAACCATGTTAGAAGCCGGTGTACCCTTGGTACAATCGTTTGATATTGTAGGAAAAGGTCATGATAATGCGAGTATGGCGGAATTAATTTTTGGCATTAAAGCGGATATTGAATCTGGCGATACTTTTGCTCAAGCTTTACAAAAACGTCCTTTATATTTTGATGATTTATTTTGTAATTTAATTAATGCAGGCGAGCAAGCTGGGGTATTAGAAACTTTATTAGATAAAGTTGCTACTTATAAAGAAAAATCAGAATCCATGCGCGCTAAAGTAAAAAAAGCATTAACTTATCCAGTTACGGTTTTAATTGTTTGTTTTATTGTATCGGCAATTTTATTAATTTTCGTAGTACCGGTATTCGCGGATTTATTTAAAGGTTTCGGTAAAGAATTACCGGCTTTTACTTTAATGGTTGTGCATTTATCCGATTGGGCGCAAGCGAATTGGTATTATGTTTTAGGCGTGATTTTTGCATTAAAATTTACTTGGGGATATGCTTATCCGCGTTCTGAAGAATTGCGTAAAGGCGTGGATCGATTAATGTTAAAATTACCGATTGTGGGTGAAATTGTTTATAAATCAGCATTAGCGCGATTTTGTCGAACTTTAGCCACAATGTCTGCCGCAGGTGTACCTTTAATTGAGTCTTTAGATTCGGTTGCTGGAGCTTGCGGTAATATTGTTTATTATGAAGCGACTAAACAAATGCAATTAGATATTGCGGCGGGACAACGATTGCAATATTCAATGGAACAAGCCAAAGTGTTTCCGAATATGATGATGCAAATGGTTGCAATTGGCGAAGAATCAGGTTCAATCGATGGAATGTTAAATCGAGTCGCGGTAGTTTATGAAGAAGAGGTTGATAATTTAGTGGATAATTTAAGTTCATTAATGGAACCTTTAATTATGGTGGTTTTAGGAACAATTGTGGGTGGATTAGTTGTTGCTATGTATTTACCTATTTTCCAATTAGGCGGAGCCGCTGGTTAATTATTCATTATGGATTTATTAATTTTATTAAAAAATTCTCCTGATTTATTAGCAATTGTCGTAAGCGTAATTGGCTTGTGTATTGGCAGTTTTTTAAATGTTGTAATTTATCGTTTGCCTGTCATGATGCAACAAGAATGGCGACAACAATGTCAACAATTTTTAGAATTAGAATCCTCAACTTCTGAAAATTCACCCGCAATCAATTTATTATATCCTGATTCGCATTGTCCCTATTGTCAGCAAGCGATTAAGTTTTATCACAATATTCCGGTAGTCAGCTATTTATTTTTAAAAGGTCATTGCGCTTATTGTCAACATTCAATTTCTTGGCGTTATCCACTCATTGAATTATTAACTGCAATTGTTTCTATAATTGTTTGTTATCATTTTGGATATGGATTAGCTTTATTAGCCGGATTAGTTTTGAGTTGGATGTTAATTACGTTAACCTTTATTGATTTTGATCATCAATTATTACCTGATTCTTTAACTTTATCCGGATTATGGCTGGGATTATTATTAAGTCTAACTGATATTTTCACAACTCCGGCAACCAGTATTTTAGGAGCAGCCGGCGGATATTTAAGTTTATGGCTGGTTTATCAAGGCTTTAAATTAGTCACTGGAAAAGAAGGCATGGGATATGGTGATTTTAAATTATTAGCGATGTTAGGAGCTTGGTTAGGCTGGCAAATGTTACCTGCAATTATTTTTTTATCCTCATTGGTGGGCGCGGTGATTGGCATTTTATTAGTAATTTTTAAAGGTCGTGATCATCAAATCCCCATTCCTTTTGGTCCTTATTTAGCGGTCGCAGGATGGATAGCTTTATTGTGGGGACAAGAGATTAACGATTGGTATTTAAAAACAATCGGTTTGTAAATTCAGTATGTTATCAATTGCATTAACCGGTGGAATTGCTTGTGGAAAATCCACCGTTTGTGAATTATTTTCCCGACAACAAATTGCAGTTATTGATGCAGATATTATTGCGCGTCAATTAGTCGGCAAAAATCAACCCGGATTATTACTTTTAGTTCAATTATTTGGCAAGGATATTTTGCAACAAAATGGAGAATTAAATCGCTCTTATTTAAGGCAATTAATTTTTTCAGATTCAAATAAAAAGCAACAAACTGAGGCTATTTTACATCCCTTAATTTATGCCGAAATTGATAAGCAATTAATTACAATAAAGAGTTCTTATTGTATTGTGGCAATTCCATTATTGATTGAAACTAGACAAACTAAACGTTTTAATAGAATATTAGTCGTAGATTGTCCAATCGATTTACAAAAAAAGCGATTAATTCAGCGCGATCAGCGTAGCGATATTAATCAGTTAGAAGCCATTATTAACAGTCAAATTCAACGTGAACAGCGATTAAAATACGCTGACGATGTGATTGACAATTCCACTGATTTGCTAATGCTTGAGCAACAAGTAAAGCATTTGCATTTTTTTTATCTTTCTTTACTTGGTTCAATCTAGGATTTATTGATTTGTGAACACTGATATTATTTACGAATTTCCATTGAATGAACGAATGCGTGTTTTTATGCGTTTAGAGCATTTGTTCGCACAATTATTGCATTTTTTACATGGCAATACCATGATTGATAAACGGGCAGTAATGACGACATTAATTGATATTTTATCTATTTTTAGTCGTAATAATTTAAAACCTGAATTATTAAAAGAAATTGAACGTTTATCAAAAATTTTAGAAGAAGCTCCCCAATTAATTGCTTTAAATCCTAGTGAATTAGCGGTATTAAGAATTGATTTAGAGGAAATGAGAAAAAATTTATATGAAGCTAGAGGCGGTAAGATTGGCTCAAAATTAATTGCTAGTAGTTTATTTCAAAGTTTTACTCAACGAAACGCTATTCCAGGCGGAAGTTGTTCTTTTGATTTACCCGCATTTCATTATTGGTTATCGCAAGAAGAAGCGAGACAACAACGCGAATTAAAAGAATGGATTGAACCTTTATTAGAAATTCATTCAGCTATTCAATTAGTATTGAATTTCATTCGTAAAGCATGTATTTCGAGTGAAGAAATTGCCAAAGGCGGATTTTATCAAGCGACTTTACCCTTATCGGAACATCAAGATTCTGTACAATTATTACGAGTGAATGTGCCGCAAACGACGGTGTGTTTTGCGGAAATTAGTGGCGGAAGACATCGGTTTACTGTGCGTTTTATGATTCCGGCAGTGGATAGCGAACGCTCTACACAGACCACTGAGGATGTTCGATTTATTTTGACGCGTTGTCAGTTGTAATAATGTTAAATCGTCATCAAGTGAATTGTCCGCATTGTGGACAAAAAGTGATATGGAGTAGTGAAGCTCGCTTTAAGCCTTTTTGCAGTGAGCGGTGCAAATGGATTGATTTAGGCGCGTGGTTGACTGAGAGTCATGGCATTTCAGAAACAACAGAACGCTTTGATGATATTGAAATTAAGACTGAACAAAATCATCGTTAAGCCATTTAGGATAGACGCGGGTTTGTTGTACGCAGCGTTGATCAAATTCCGCCCATAATTGGCGATAGGTTTTTGCCAGTAACGGATGCTGTTGCTCTGGAGCGATTTGTGCCAAGGGTTCTAATACGAACGCATATTGGGTAATGTCAGCACGAGGTAATCGTAATCGTCCTTCTGACGTTATCAAATCGCCGTACAGCAATATATCCAAATCTAAAGTATGCGCTGAAAATTTAGGACTGCGAGCAGCGCGTCCATGATCAATTTCGATCTGAGCTAAATATTGAGCTACTTCCAACGGTTCTAACTCGGTTTCAAAGCTGACCACTAGGTTATAAAACGGATCGCTGTCAAAGCCTACAGCTGCCGCCTCGTAAATTCCAGAGAGGATCAATTGAGCGAAAGTTTGTGATAATTGTTGTAAACAACTCGAAATATGAAAATCGCGGTCAATATTGCTGCCGATACCGACATAAACGCGCGGCATTTAGCGTTGACCTCGTTCAATAATCAAACCGACTTCGCATACTTGATGAAGTGCGCCGCGTTTGTTGAGTTTAATTTTAACCCAAGGAATCGAAAATTCGGTGCGCAATAAAGTTGCTATTTCTTCAATTAATTTTTCGACTAAAAAAAATTGACTATTTTCAACAAAATTAACGACACGATCAGTCACGGCTTTATAATCTAAAGTATCTTTAAGGTCATCAGATTGAGCCGCTTGTTGAATATCGATAGCCATTTCAATATCTAATACAAGGGTTTGTTTTTGCTGACGTTCCCAATCATAAATCCCAATAATTGAGCTGATTTCTAAGCCGGTTAAAAAAATAATATCCATTAAATATTTCCAGTTACCATAAATTTTTTTATTTTATCAGTATCGCTGATTTGTAGTGCTGATACAAGTTTCAACAACTAAAGGATAATCCAAAATGATCGAGTGGCTACAAGTCCCTATTGCGTATTTAATTGGTTCAGTTTCCAGTGCCATTATTGTGTGTCAATTGATGAATTTACCCGATCCACGCGTCCAAGGCTCTAAAAATCCCGGGGCTACGAATGTAATGCGGATTGGCGGTAAAAAAGCCGCCGCCATTACGTTAGCAGGTGACGCACTGAAAGGCTGGTTGCCGGTGAGCATCGCGCAATTATTAGCGGCTGATAGTTTATTGTTATCTGCTGTGGTATTCGCCGCTTTTTTGGGTCACTTATATCCGATTTTTTTTCAATTTAAAGGGGGAAAAGGCGTAGCCACCGCTTTTGGCGTTGCTTTAGGAGTCGATCTAGGATTAGGTTTAACTATCTTAGTCACTTGGTTATTGGTGTATAAATTATCCAAAATTTCTTCATTATCCGCTTTGATTTCAGCGATATTAGTTCCGTTTTACACCGCTTGGATGGTTAAAGACAGCGAATTAATTACCGTGTTTAGCGTAATTTCAATCATTTTAATTTGGCGACATCGTTCCAATATTCAAAAATTACTCGCCGGTAATGAATCGTAAACTCGCCGCTATCCTGATGACAATTAAGCAAATACCAGTTATGCTTAAATTTTTTTTTTCGAGAAGTAACAATGAGCGAAGTTGCCGAACATTTATGGTATGCCAGCACTCATGAATGGGTGCAAGTAGAAGCGAACTCTCAGATTCGCGTGGGAATTAGTGATTTTGCTCAACAGCAACTGGGCGATTTGGTTTATATCGAACTGCCTAGAATCGGACGGCAATTTGTGATTGGCGAACAATGTGCAACGGTTGAATCGGTAAAAGCTGCTTCTGATTTATCTGCACCTGTGACAGGAACGATTTTGGCGATTAACGAAGCAGTGATCGATTCGCCTGAATTGGTGAATGACGCGCCTTATCAACAATGGTTATTTGTGATGACGGTGGAAAATGCTCAACAACTCGATGGACTGTTTAATCCTAACGCTTACCGAGCTTTAATTCATGAAACCGACTAAAGCTTCAGGTTTTAGCCGATTAATCAAAGCAACGCGTTATTCGATTGCTGGATTTAAAGCCGCTTGGCAAAACGAAGCGGCTTTTCGACAAGAATGTGGTTTATTACTGATTACGATTCCGCTCGCTTGGTGGTTGGGAAATACCGGATTGGATCGCGTGTTATTAATTGGCAGTGTATTAAGCGTGATGATTGTCGAATTAATAAACAGCGCGATTGAAGCAGTGGTTGATCGTATTGGCGCGGAGATTCATCCTTTATCAGCGCGGGCAAAAGATTTAGGATCGGCAGCGGTTTTATTATCGTTAATCTGGGCAATAATCATTTGGATAATTTTTTTATTAACAAAATTTAATTAAATAATGAATGCTTTAATTTGTGGTTCTATGGCATATGACACCATTATGGTGTTTCACGATAAATTTAAAAATCATATTCTGCCGGAAAAAGTACATATTTTAAATGTGTGTTTTTTAGTACCGGCATTACGTCGGGAATATGGTGGATGTGCGGGTAATATTGCTTATAATTTAAAATTATTAGGCGAAACGCCTTTAATTATGGCGACCGTTGGACATGATTTTGAACCGTATTTACAATGGTTAGGATTAAATAGTTTGTCCACGCAATATTTAAAAATTCTCGATAATCATTATACCGGTCAAGCCTATATTACGACGGATGAAGATGATAATCAAATTACCGCTTTTCATCCCGGAGCAATGAATGATTCGCATTTAAATTCCGTGCCTAATGAGATTGAAATTAATATCGGAATTGTTTCACCAGATGGTAAACAAGGCATGTTATTACATGCGCAAGAATTTGCGGAATTAAATATTCCTTTCATTTTCGATCCCGGACAAGGAATGCCAATGTTTAATGCAGAAGAATTATTACATTTTATGCGTCAAGCGACTTGGGCGGTATTTAATGATTATGAATCGGAATTAATGCAAAAAATTACCGGTTTATCTTTAGCTGAATTAGCCAAAATGGTTGATGCTTTAATTGTGACTCAAGCGGATAAAGGTTCAAGTATTTATACTCGAGGACAATGTATAACTATTCCAGCGGCAAAACCTCGGGGTATTTTAGACCCTACTGGTTGTGGCGATGCGTATCGTGCCGGATTATTATATGGATTATTAAATGAATATGATTGGGAAGAAACCGGTCGAATTGCATCTTTAATGGGCGCGATTAAAATTGAACATCATGGTACACAAAATCATCGCTTTTCTATGGATGAATTTAAACAACGTTATCGTGAACAATTCGGAAGTTCATTGTGAAATTAATTCAGACTGAAAAGCTATTAGCATTAATGTCGCAATTACGCAATCCTGAGGGTGGATGTCCTTGGGATTTACGTCAAACTTTTTCTAGTTTAATTCCTTATACGATTGAAGAAGTTTACGAGGTTGTAGATGCGATTGAGCGTGCAGATATGGAGGATTTGCGCGGCGAATTAGGTGATTTATTATTACAAGTCGTTTTTTATGCGCAATTAGCCGCTGAACAAAATTTATTTGATTTTGAACAAATTGCCGAATCAATTAATGCTAAATTAATTCATCGACATCCGCATGTATTTGCGAATGTGGTTTTTGAATCAGATGATCAACGTCAGCAAGCTTGGGAACAAGCAAAAGCTCAGGAACGGTCGATAAAATCTACCCAAGATTCCAGTATATTATCCGGAATTGCCGCGAATTTACCTGCGTTAATGTACGCCGAGAAAATTCAAGATCGGGCAGCGCAACAAGGTTTTGATTGGCAGGAAACCGCGCCGGTATTTAATAAATTACATGAAGAATTACAGGAATTAGAACAGGCTTGGCAATTCGGAAATGAATCTCATATTTATGAAGAAATCGGTGATTTATTATTAGTCACAGTGAATTTAGCGAGACATTTAAAAATCAATCCTGAATTAGCGTTAAAACATAGCATTGCGAAATTTTCAAATCGCTTTCGTTATCTCGAGCAACAAGTTGCGTTATCTAATCGACAATTAACCGATTGTGATTTGGCTGAATTAGAAAATTTTTGGCAGCAAGCTAAAATGCAAAATTGATAATATAAATTTTCATTCAATAAACGCTTTAAGTGATTGATAAATTTATTTTATTGATCGCAATTCAAACAAAATTCTGATGACAATTTCAAAATTGTTAGAAGTTATTTTCAAATCAATTGTTTTAGCAATCTAAATAGATGAGAAATCAAATTTTCAGTCATTAAGATTGCTAACTTTTTTATTTAAAGCTTAAATAATGCAGCTTATTCCAGTCATTGATTTAAAAAATGGTTTAGTGGTTCATGCTCAAAAAGGACAGCGTGAGAACTATCAGCCAATTGATTCAAAATTAGCGATAAATGCCGAATTAAATAATATTATTCAAGGATTTTTATCGCTATATCCTTTCAAAATATTTTATATTGCTGATTTAAATGCAATTACCCAAACCGGTGATCATTTAACAATGTTTTCACAATTATTAACCCAATATCCGAATATTGAATTTTGGATTGATAGTGGTTATCAAGCACGACCGAATATTTTAAATCATTATCCTAATTATCGCCCAGTATTGGGATCAGAATCTTATTCTCAATTACAATTATCGGCTGTATCTCATTTTAATCGGAAATTCATATTATCGTTAGATTTTTCCGCACAAGAACAGCCTTTAGGAGCGATTGAATTATTTAATTCTAGTAAATGGTGGCCAGATAAAGTAATTATTATGACTTTATCCAGAGTTGGATCAAAATTAGGAATCGATATTGATAAATTAAAACAGTATCAATCTTTAAATCCATCGACAACTTTAATTGCTTCAGGCGGGATTCGTCATCTCGATGATATGAAACTATTACAACAAATAAAAATTAATTATGCTTTATGTGCAACCGCTTTACATTATCAAATGATTTCGGCGATTGATTTAAAATCAATTCATGATTGAATATGCAAAATTATGTCATTTCAAATGATCAGATTATTTTAGGAATTTTATGAGGACTATTCGTAAATTTTTCACCGATTTAATATTTCATTCACGATTTTCATTAATAATGATTGCGAGTGCTATTGCATTAATCGTATTTACTTTATTACGGATTGTTTTATGGATTAAACAAAGTGCTGATATTGATGCTAATATAATAGAGATTATTTTAGCGTTTTTAATCGGCTCGATCAGTGATTTGGGGTTTGTGAGTTATTTTATCTTACCTTTGGGTTTGTATTTAACCATTATTCCCCATTTCATTTATCAACAGCGGTGGCATCATTATTGGATTTATTTAATCTTTTTTATTAATCTATATGCTTTATTTTTTATTGCGACAGCGGAATGGTTTTTTTGGGATGAATTTGGTGTACGATTTAATTTTATTGCAGTTGATTATTTAGTTTATACCAATGAAGTGGTGCGGAATATTATTGAATCTTATCCATTAATGCCCATTTTAATGGTTATTTTGATAGCCAGTATTGCGATATTTAGCGTTGTTTATCAAAAACTCAATCATATTTTTGACATTATAGAGACTTTTAAGCAACGTTTATATTATTTTTTGACATTAATTATAGCCGGATTAATCACTTTTTTTGCGATTGATCAATCTTTTCATCAATATTCGACTAATAAATATTTAAATGAATTAGCTTCAAATGGAGCATATCAATTTTTTGCGGCATTTAAAAGTAGTGAATTAGAATATCGCCAGTTTTATGCTTTAGGAAATGATCAACAATTATCGGATATTATTAAAAAACAATTAGCGATTTCTGCACCTTTAATAAATCCTAAAGGACTTTATGATATTCGCCGCACGATTCGTAAATCAGGAACAGAAAAGCATTTAAATGTAATTTTAATTACGGTTGAAAGTTTAAGCGCGGAATATTTAAAAACATTTGGCAATCAAGAAAATATTAGTCCATTTATGGATCAATGGTTTAAACAAGGTTTATTATTTACCCAATTATATGCGACTGGCACTCGTACTATTCGCGGTTTAGAAGCTTTAACTTTATCTTATCCGCCAACGCCCGGGCATTCAATTGTTAAACGAGCCGATAATCAACAATTATTTAATTTAGGATATGTATTTAAACAACGCGGATATGATACCGCATTTTTATATGGTGGAAATGGCTATTTTGATAATATGAATGCGTTTTATTCAGCAAATGGTTATCGAATTATTGATAAATCTGATTTAAAGCCTGAAGAAATTACTTTTGCTAATGCGTGGGGTGTTTCTGATGATGTTATTTTTAATCGTACGGTAAAAGAAGCCGATTTAAATACCGAAAAACATCGACCATTCTTTTTCCAAATTATGACTACCAGTAATCATCGACCATTTACTTATCCTGAAGGAAAAATTGATATTATTTCTGGTAAAGGCGGACGACAAGGCGGAGTTAAATTTACTGATTATGCAATTCATGAATTTATTGAAAAAGCGAAAACAAAACCTTGGTTTAATGACACTTTATTTGTGTTAGTGGCTGATCATTGTGGTGGCAGTGCGCGTAAAATTGAATTGCCGATTGATATGTATCATATTCCCTTATTTATTTACGCGCCTAAATATATTCGTCCACAAATCAATCGTACTTTATCCAGTCAAATTGATGTAGCTCCTACGATTTTAAGTTTATTAAATTTTAGTTATCAAAGCTGGTTTTATGGCGAAGATATTTTAGCGATGAATCCTGAAAATGGACGGGCTTTAATTGCGAATTATCAGAAATTAGGTTTATATCAACAAAATAAATTTGCCTATTTATCTGTACAACAACAAATTGATGTAATTCTTGATCCTTTAGGAAAAGAAATTGCAGTAAAACCCGAAACAGAAAAAGAATTAGTACAAAAAACCCAAGCTTATTATCAATCCGCTGATTATTTATGGCGACATCGATTGACTCGTTATGCAATTAGCGATTCAAAAGCATCTGATTAAAAAATGATATTCAAACTTTTTATTACAAAATATTTATGTTTAATACCTTAATTAGCCCCACACAATTGTTAGAACAATTAAATTCTTCTTGGATTATTTTCGATTGTCGATTTAATTTAATTGATAAATCAATAGGTTATCAACAATATCGTTTAGCGCATTTACCCAATGCAATTTATGTGCATTTAGAGCGCGATTTATCTGCACCAATTACTCGTTTGACTGGGCGACATCCTCTACCTGATGCTAAACAGTTTGTTAAACAATTGTCAGCTTGGGGCGTAACTCAAAATCGTCAAGTAATTGTTTATGATGATAATTATGCCGCGTTTGCTGGACGGTTGTGGTGGCTATTACGCAGTTTTGGACATCAAGCTGTTGCAGTGTTGGATGGCGGATTGACTGCTTGGCAACGTTTAGCTTATCCAATCACGACGCATTTACCTAAACCGATTGCCGCTGAATTTAATGGACAAATGAATCGAAAAACGTGGATAAATAGTTTGGAATTAGAAAACGGATTAGCGCGTCGCCAATTTAAATTAGTTGACGCGCGTACTCCGGAACGTTATCGAGGAGATTATGAGCCAATTGATCTGATTGCTGGTCATATTCCTTCGGCATTCAATCGCCCATTTCAACGTAATTTAAATGCGCAAGGATTATTTTTAGCTCCTGATAAATTAGCTAATCAATTTAATCAATTATTAAATCAAATCCCTAATCAGCAAGTGATTCATTATTGTGGTTCTGGCGTGACCGCTTGTCATAATTTATTAGCAATGGAATATGCCGGATTAAGCGGTTCAAAATTATATGTAGGGTCTTGGAGTGAGTGGATTGCAAATCGAAATCGTAAAATAGTTATTGAAAAATAATTTTGGCTAAACCCAAAATAAAAATATTAAGATTCATTTAAATTAGGATGACGATGTAACCAAGACCATAATTGATATAAACCTAAACCTCCAATTAAACTGATTGCGCCTAAAATAAATTCTTGGTGTTTAATAATTAATTGTTGAATATCGCGCATAATTTGCCAATTCAATTCTTTATAAAGTAAAAAACAACCTAATAAAAAGACAAAAACGCCGAAACTACGTTTGAGGAAATGGCTGCTGATTTTTCCAGAACCTAACGCGCCTATCATGCTGCCGCTGATTGCGCAAATGGTTACCCATAAAGTTAAACCTGTATTGATTTCAAAATGACTGGCATGACCGATTAAAGCGGCAATTGCTTGTAAAACAATAATCATCAGCGAAGTGCCAATCGCGGCGCGAATCGGTAAACCAGCGAGATAATTCAGTGCCGGAACCAGTAAAAATCCGCCGCCAACTCCGACTAAACCGGTAATCGAACCGACCAATAGACCATCAAAAATAATCGCGGCTATAGGTAAATTTTTCGGACACAAGCGTTCGCCGACTTGTCTAGTCGCGGGCTGAATCGGTTGCGGTTTTAACAGGGTAATTGAGGAAGCCAACATCACTGAGGCAAAAACTACCAATAAAATTGGATCGGGAATGAAAGCAGCCATTCGCCCGCCTACAAAAGCTCCTACCATCCCAGCCATCCCAAAAACGATGCCGGTTTTCCAGCAGACTCTACCTGCTTTAGCATGAGCAATTACCGCAATTAAACTGGTGATACCGACCACAATTAAGGAAGTTAAAATCGCTGATTTTGCGGGTAAATCAGCGAAATACACCAATACAGGTACGGTTAAAATGGAGCCACCTCCGCCTAATAATCCCAGCAAAATGCCAATGAGGATAGCCAGTAGGCTTACTGAGATCATGCTTTACCCTTGTTGTATAGAAACAACACCACAAGCTTGATTTGCCGGTAAAGCTTGGTCGATATATTTAGGATAGGGCAGATTCAACGCTTGCATCATCGTGATAAATTCGGCTTCGGTTTTTCCGCCGCCCAAACGAGGATTTAATGCTTTTTCCTGCTTAATGGTAGAAACCGTTAGCCCATGATAATCATGACCCGGATACACTAAAGTATCGTCAGCTAAGGTAAATAATTGATGTTGAATACTGTGATATAAAGTTGAAGCATCACCTTGTTGAAAATCGGTTCTTCCGCAGCCATTGATTAATAAACAATCACCGGTAAACACTTGCCGATCAATTAGATAGCTTACACAACCGTTGGTGTGTCCAGGGGTGTGTAACACTCGAATAAATAAATCCCCAACTTGTAACTCTATGCCATCGGTGACTAATAAATCAGCACAACTTGCGCCTGCGTCGCGGTGAACGACACTTTTGCTGTGTAAATGTTGCCGTAACAAACCCGCAGCGGTGATATGATCCGCATGAACATGGGTTTCTAAAGTGTAAACTAAACGTAATTCTAATTGAGAAAGTAAGGTTAAATATGTCTGTAATTGACTGGCAACGGTATCAATCAGAATTGCTTTACCACTGCGTTCACAAGCCAATAAATAGCTGTAGGTGTAAGTATCCGTCTCAAAAAGTTGTTTGAAAATCATCATTGTTCCTAGAAAATTTAAATATTAGTAAATTCTGATATTCATTGTAAACGATTTATTGAGGGATACAAACCTTAAAAATAACGCGATAAACTACATTCGATAACGCAAATTCGACCAATAAGCCAAAGTTTCACGAACACATTGTAAACTCAGGCGTAATTTTCTTTTTTTCGGTTCGACTTCAATTTCATTAAGATGTTGCGCCACTTCAACAATCTCAGCCAATATTTGATCATTGTTGTCACTAATTTCTTCGGATAATAAATTCAAATCCGTTTGACTGATAAAATCTTCAACAATATGAATTTTTGCCAATGCGGTATCAAGTGGTGCATTTTCAACCCAATCTGTCCATAATTTTTGTAATCGATGTAAACATTGTTTTTGCGCATTAATAATCTCTTCAGTAGATTGCAATTCGTTATTAAATTCATTAGTGCCTGAAATCTTTAATTCTTTACCCGTATTAATAAAAATTTTATCTTCCCACATTGCCAATTTTAAATCTAAATTAAAATCAATTAACCAATCGGGTAATGCTTTATTGCTATTATGATCTAAACTCATTTTAGTGCTGTGATTAAAAGCATGTAAATGTTCAAAATTACTAATGCGATTAAAGCGTAAATTTAAATAAGTCAGATTTTTTAAATATTTGAGATGACTAATATCGGTAATTTTATTAGATCGTAAACTTAATTCAGTTAAATTCACTAAATACATTAAAAAACGTAAATCTCTAATATCGTTATAACTTAAATCGAGTTGAATTAATTGGGTTAATTCTTTGAGTGGACTGAGATCATGAATAAAATTAAAACGTAAATTTAATTGTAATAATTTACGCATATGACAGAGAGCTTCAATATTATGAATTTGATTATGTCCTAAATCTAATTGAGTTAAATGCGGTAAATTTTTGAGCGCGTCAATATTCACAATTTGATTATGGGTTAAATCTAATTGGGTTAAGCGTTTAAGATATTTTAATGGACTAATTTCAGTAATTTGATTATGCCCTAAATACAATTGATTTAAATTAAAAATTTCGCTGATAGAAGCTAAACGATTGATTTGATTAAAACGTAAATTGAGTAAATTCAAGCGTCGTAAATTTTTCAAAGGCTCTAATTCAATAATTTGATTATTGCGTAAATTTAAACGAATGAGGAAAATTAAATTTTCTAATGGCGTTAAATCGGAGATTTGATTGACTCTGAGATTTAATAATTTGAGTTTAGTTAATTTAGTGAGTGGTGTTAAATCTGAAATTTGATTTTGATCAGCTCTTAATTGAACTAAACGTATTAAATGACCTAAGGGTTCAATATTTTGAATCCGATTATAATTGATGTCTAAAACCATTAACCGCGAAAGTTCTGCTAAAGGTTGTAAATCGCTAATTTGATTGCAATTAGCGGTTAATAACCGTAATCTGGATAAATTTTTGATAGCGGATAAATTATGAATTTGATTATGATCTAAATAAAGGCAGATTAAGTAAATCAGTTCTTTTAATGGACTAATATCAATCACTTTATTATTTTCTAAATTAATTAATTTTAACCGTTTTAAATTCGCTAAAGGTTGTAAATCACAAATATGATTAAAACGCGCAGAGAATCGAGTGAGTTTAGTTAAAGAATGTAATGCCGATAAATCACTGATTTGATTATGATCTAAATATAAACGTTTGAGTTGTGAAAAATGTTCAAGCGTATCAATACGACGAATTTGATTATAATCAATACTTAATTGGGTTAATTGTCGTAAATTTTTTAATGGAGAAATATCGGTAATTTGATTGTGTCCAATATTGAGTAGCGTTAAATTTTCAAATGAAGCTAACATTCCAACATTATTTAAATTCGATCGGCGTAAATTTAAGCCAATTAATTGTTGTTTTTCATTTAAAACATAACTGCCTTGAGCAGTCCACTTCATGATATGGATAGGTTTACAGGGTTTTAATTGTATACCGATTTGTTTTTCTACAATCTTCAGAATGTCTAAATCGGACATGCCTTTTTTCCTTGCAATGACGAGCTAACGATAAAAGCGAAATGAGATAGTGATAAGTGTAGCCTAAGACAAGGGGCTGAACAGGTTATAAGAAAATAAATCTTAAGAAATAGCAAAAAACCGAATTTATTGCTCATCTTTTCTCATGAAAAGTGATGAACATTGACAAAAATGCACAATAAAATGTTGCATCAAAAATCGTTTTAATAGGAATAAAACCTTATAGTATTGTTAAATGGGTTAAAAGCCAATTTAAGTGTAAATTTAGTCAAAATAATATCTTTTATCAATATTGCTTTCAATTTTATGATGTGCATCACCACTAAACAGTTTACTAGAATTAATATTATTATTGTGAATAGTTTAATATTCGCTATTTATTTTTCGACCGCATTCACCGTCATTTTGAGTATAGTATTGTTTTTCTTTTGGCTGATTGAAAAAAAATATTCAGAATCATTAATCGAATACAAAAATAATGTTGCAACAAAATGGGCGATGATATTATTTATTTATTTGGCTATTGGAATCACTTATAGCACTATGAATTTACACAATGCAATATTCGGTTTAAGTAAATATCGAGAACTTTTATTATTATTTATTTTACCCGCTTTTTTTCGTCATGAACAACTGGTTAAACAAACTTGGCGATCAATTATTTTTTTATCCCTATTAACGATGATAGGTTCGTATGCAATTTATTTCGGATTGATAAAACCTTTTCAACCCTATGATCCAACGATTAAAAGTCGAATTACTCATAGTTTATTTATTTCTTTTTTTGCCTTTTATTGTTTACATCAAAGTTGGATTGTGACTCGACTGCGAATAGTATATCTGATTTTATTTATTATTTGTGTACATAATTTATTTTTTATAGTATCTGGACGTACTGGACAATTAAATTTTTTAGGCCTAATGTTATTATTCAGTTGGCAAAGATTATCGATAAAACAACGAATTTATGGCTTGATTGGTTTGAGTTTATTTTGCACTATTTTTATGTTATTTTCTGATCAAGCGATCCGAATTATACAAGGAATTAGCGAAGTTAAACAATTTTTTACCCTATCTGAACAAAATACAGAAACTTCAATGGGATTAAGATTGACTTATTGGCAAAATGCAATTGATATGATTAAAGATAAACCTATATTAGGACATGGAACGGGTAGTTATGTTTATCATTATTTACAGTCTAATCATTTAATGATTTCAGCTAATCCACATAATGAATATTTAATGATTATGGTGCAATTAGGCATTGTAGGATTAAGTATATTTTTAATATATTTATACACACAATATAAATATTCCTTACGATTAATCGATGAATATCTCTGGCTTAGTCAAGGAATTATAGTCAGTTTAATGATCAATAGTTTATTTAATTCTTCATTATTAGATTTTACTGAAGGACATTGGTTTATGTTTATGATCGCTTTATTAAGTGCTAAGGTTAAAAGAAAATCAATAAATAACTAATCACACCTTGATTTTTTTATTAAAACTTCTATACTGATTCTTAGGTTAAAATAAAATTCAGGTACTTTAAATGAAAACTCATTTAAGTTTAATTTATACGGCGATTGCCGTTACTAGTTTCACCTCCATTTTGAGTCCATTTTCTTTTGCAGCAAATATCGTATTAAATTCTGCAACCACTGCCAATAACGGCAGCATTTACAAAGGCACTACGCCATTTATTCATAATTACGGATTTGAAAATACTTTCATCGGATTAGATGCCGGAAATTTTATTACTACAGGCAGCGGCGGGAATACCGCTGTGGGTGCAAAAGCTTTAAATGCGAATAGTACCGGTCGATTTAATACCGCGATTGGTTCAAATGCTTTACGCAATAATACAATGGGTAATAATAATAGTGCTATGGGTTTAAATGCCTTATTAACCAATAGTGCTGGCGAAAATAATATTGCGATTGGTTCTAGTGCTTTACAATTAAATACCATTGGTAAATTTAATCATGCAATTGGAGTAAATGCTTTATTATATAATACTAAAGGCTATAGTAATATTGCGATAGGTAGTAATGCTTTAATCAATAATTCAACTGGCAATAATAATTTAGCATTCGGAACTAATGCTTTATCAGCCAATATAAATGGCGGTAATAATATTGCTTTAGGTTTTGAATCCGGTTCTCAAATTAAGGGAAATAATAATATCGAGATTGGGAATATCGGGGCTGATAGCGATACTGATGTGATTCGTTTGGGAACTTCACAAAAATCCATTTATATTGCGGGAATTTATAACAGCGTGACTCGTTCCGGTGATCCGGTTTGTGTCGATGCTGAGGGTAAATTGGGAACTGAGGGTTGCGCTAATTCTTTAATTGGAACGACGGGAGCTAAGGGTGATACCGGAGCTAAAGGTGACACGGGTTTAAAAGGAGATACTGGAGCAACGGGTTTAAGAGGCGCGACTGGTGCAAAGGGAGATACTGGTTTAAAAGGAGATACCGGAGCTAAGGGCGATACGGGTTTGAAAGGTGATACCGGAGCTAGGGGCGATACTGGTTTGAAAGGCGACACCGGTGCAACGGGTTTAAGAGGCACGACGGGTGCAAAAGGTGATACTGGTTTAAAAGGAGATACTGGAGCAAAGGGTGACACTGGTGCAACGGGTTTAAGAGGTGCAACGGGTGCAAAAGGTGATACTGGAGCTAAAGGTGACACGGGTTTAAAAGGAGATACCGGTGATCGCGGATTAAAAGGAGATACTGGAGCAACGGGTTTAAGAGGTGCGACGGGTGCAAAAGGTGATACTGGTCCCGCAGGACCTAACAATCCCGAAGGTAATCTTACTTTATTGAATTCAATTGATCAAAATACCGGTAATATTTATAAACAAAATCAACCATTTATCCATAATTTTGGCGAAAACAATACTTTTGTCGGCGAAGCTGCGGGCAACTTTAGCATGACAGGTCATTCAAATACCGCTGTTGGTAATAAGGCATTACAAGATAATCAGCTTGGAGAAAATAATACCGCTTTAGGTTATAAAGCATTGAATAATAACACTAAAGGTAAACGTAACGTTGCCATTGGTGCGCGGACTTTAGTAGCAAATATTGGTGGAGATTCCAATCAAGCGATTGGCTACAACGCTTTACACAGTAATACTGAGGGTAATAATAATTTAGCGATTGGTAATGGTGCCTTAAACCTTAATATTGATGGTAAAGAAAATATTGGATTGGGAAGTCAATCGCTATCAAATAATCTTCACGGTGATGGCAATATCGCGATTGGCGTTTTAGCCGGCGTTAATGTGGTTGATGGCAACGATAATATTCATATTGACAATCGAGGAGCCACTGGAGATTCGGCGGTGATTCGGATTGGATCAACCCAAGTTGCTACTTATATTGCCGGAATTTATCAAGGAATTGATACCGGCTTAAAAGCAGTTTGTGTTGATTTTTATGGCAAATTATCTTCCGCCGCTTGTGGCGGTAATGGAGTAAAAGGCGATACCGGTGCCACAGGTTCTCAGGGGGTAAAAGGGGATACAGGAGCGACAGGTTTTCAAGGATTGAAAGGAGATACGGGTGCGACGGGTTTAAGAGGAGCTACAGGGGCCAAAGGGGATACCGGAGCTACCGGTCTTCAAGGACTGAAAGGGGATACAGGAGCGACCGGTTTAGCTGGAGCTACGGGTGCTAAAGGCGATACAGGGGCTATAGGTCTTCAAGGGATTAAAGGAGATACGGGGGCGACCGGCGCGACTGGTCCCAAGGGCGACACTGGCGCGAAAGGCGATACTGGTGCTGAAGGGCCAAATACCCCTTTGGGAAATATCACTTTGTTACCCTCAACCTCAGCAACTGTAGGGAATATTTTTAAAGCCAGTAATCGTTTTATTCATAATTATGGTGTAGGTAATACGTTTATTGGCGAAAATGCGGGCAATTTTGCGCTAACAGGATCGACAAATACCGGCATTGGTAGCAATAGTTTAATTTCTTTAACCAGCGGAAATAACAATACAACGCTAGGATCAGGATCGGGTAAAAGCTTAACCACCGGTTCAAATAATATTTTTTTAGGTTTTCGCAGCGGATTTAATGCGATTACCAATTTGAATAATATCAATATTGGACATGTGGGTATTGCTGGAGAAGCTAACGTCATTCGCATCGGTACTCAATCGACAACTTCGCCAGTTTTACCAATTCATACAAGTACTTATATCGCCGGTATTTCTGGATCAAGCGTCACTACCGGATCGGTGGTTTGTATTGGCAGCAATGGAAAATTAGGTACGGTAGGTTGTAATTTTGTACCCATATTATCCGATACTCGTCAAAATACTTTGATCGGGCAAAACGCTTTACAAGCCAATACCGGTAATAACAATATTGGTTTAGGCTATTTAGCGGGCAAAAATCTGACCAGCGGCAACAATAATATTATGATTGGTCATCAAGGCGTTGCTGGCGAAAGCGGAATTATTCGGATTGGAACAAATGCTTTACAAACAGATACTTATCTAACCGGCATCATTCATGGCGATGGTTCAGGATTAACCGGCGTGATCAATGCGGTTAATTTCACGGGAAAATTAACCGGCGACGTAAGCGGCACACAAATTGCTACAGTGGTCGATAAAGTAGGTGGATCAACGGCGATTAATCTTCACAATGCTGAATTATTAGCTAATGCCGCCACAAATTTAAATACCGCAAATACCCTTATCAAACGTGATAATAATGGCAGTTTTGTAGCGAGTGGAATTCAATTAACCCAAGATTTACAAGCAGTTAACACCCAATTAACGGGCAATTTAATTTTAACTAATACGACTGCAACTAGCGGAATTATTTACAAAAATACCAATCCCTTTATTCACGCTTTTGGCAAAGGCAATACTTTTATTGGTGAAAATGTTGCCAATTTGAGTTTAACCGGTGCGGATAATACGGTGATTGGTGCTGCGGCATTTGCAGCGAATACCAGTGGTTTTTCTAATGTTGCTGTCGGTAAAAATGCTTTATTTTCAAATACTTCTGGAGCAAATAATACTACTTTTGGTTTTGATTCAGGCAAAAATGTGGTCACTGGTAGCAACAATATTTTTCTGGGTTATCAAGCAGGAAGTTCGCACACTTTAGCCGATAGTGGCAATATTAATATTGGTCATAAGGGAATTGTTGGTGAGTCGAATATTATTCGGATTGGTGAAACCGGCACTCATACGAATACTTATTTAACTGGTGTAATTCATGGCGACGGTTCGGGATTGGTTAATGTCCATGCGTTTACTGATCCTTTAGTGGGTGATGTAACAGGTACACAAACTGCCTCTGTTGTCAGTACGGTTGGTAGTTCGACAGCGGCTAATGTTCATTCAGCCGAATTATTAGCCAATGCGGCAACCAATGCGAATACCTTTAATACAATTGTAAAACGCGATGCGAATGGCAGCTTTTTAGCAACGGGAATTAATTTATCAGGAAATTTAACTTTACCAACCACAACCGCTACGACCGGCATTATTTATTTAGGAGCGAATCGATTTGCACATAATTTCGGAACGTCTAATACGTTTGTGGGTGAAAATGCTGGGAATTTAACCACTTCAGGAGCCGGATTAAATATTGGAATTGGCTATAAAGCTTTAAATGCAAATACCACAGGTACACAAAATACAGCCGGTGGCTATGGTGCATTACAATTCAATACCACTGGAAATTACAACACTGCAACCGGTTTGTATGCCCTTAATTCTAATACTACAGGTTCTCAAAACGTCGCTACTGGAATTCATAGTTTACGTTATAATACAACAGGTTACAATAATACTGCTCATGGTGCTGGTGCTTCGCAAAACAATACCATTGGCTATAATAATACCAGTATTGGTTATGGCGCACAGTCTAGTATAACCACAGGTGTTAATAATACGGCTTTGGGGTATCTTGCTGGAAATAATTACACCACTGAATCAAATAATATTACGATTGGCAATTTAGGAATAGCGGCTGATTCAGGCGTAATTAGAATTGGCACTGCTGGAACGCATTTAAATACTTTTTTATCCGGATTAGTAAATGCAGATAATTTAAAATTACCCACCACAACAGCCACAACCGGAATTGTTTATTTAGGGGCAAATCCTTTTCTGCATAATTTCGGCTCACAAAATACGTTTGTGGGTGAAAGTGCGGGGAATTTTACGATGGGTGGTGCGAGTAATGTAGCAATAGGCTACCAGACACTAATAGCCAATACCAGCGGTGCGAGCAATGTTGCTAGTGGTTACACGGCGTTATGGCGAAATACTACGGGCAATTTTAACGTAGCAACCGGCCAGCAAACTTTAGAACATAATATTGACGGTTCTTACAACGTTGCCACCGGCTATCAAGCCCTATATCTCAATACTTCAGGGACTTCCAGCGTCGCCACTGGCTATCACGCGCTTTATGCCAATAATGCCATCCTAAATACTGCCGTTGGCCATCAAAGTATGGAACATAATACGACAGGTACCGAAAATGTTGGTTTAGGCTCTTACGCTTTAATTAATAACAACACAGGTTCTTACAATATTGGTTTAGGCAGTTGGGCGGGGAAAAATTTAACCACTGGCTCGAATAATATTGCTATTGGTAATCAAGGAGTTGCAGCAGAATCTGGCATTATTCGGATTGGTACTAGCGGAACGCATACCAATACCTATATTGCCGGCATTAACGGTGCAACAGCAACGTCAGGTTCTGTGGTGTGTGTAGATAGTACCGGTAAATTAGGTACAACAGGCTGTAATCCAATCAGTTCTGATGCCAATGCTAATACTGCTGGCGGTACAGCTTCATTACAAAGCAATACTACAGGTTTACAGAATACTGCCTATGGTTCTAATGCTT
>JACCEE010330416.1_pt1 | contig 27752 bp, 1 predicted proteins | sample 7449931 | NCBI WGS metagenome assembly JACCEE01 (sample SAMN15323457, study PRJNA562643) | freshwater metagenome | isolation source: river surface water | place: USA:Blue River Watershed | collected 2017-08-19 | reverse complement strand
TGCTGCAGCACAGGCACAGGCTGCCACTCAAGCCCAAGCGGCAGGTCAGGCTCTAGCGCCAGCTGCGGGTCAAATTCAAGGTCAGGCTCAAGCCCAGGTGCAAGCCCAAGTGGCTGGTCAGGCCGCTGCTGCTCCTGAAGTGGCAGGTCTGGTTGTGCCGGGTGTGAATGCCCCCGTCAATGCCGTCCCGTTGGCTCAGGCCAATGTACCTGCTGCCAACCCCGTTCAAGTGCCTCAGGCCAACCTGGCTGCTGCCAACCCCGTTCAAGCGCCTCAGGCGAACCTGGCTGCTGCCAATCCGGTTCAAGCACCCCAGGTTCCCGTGTTCAATGCTCAGGTGCCAGCGACAGCAGCCCTCAATCCCTTGGCCGGCCCCGTCATCAGCCCCATTGCAAACCCAGTGGTGAATGCGGCCGCGCCTGCCTTTGCGCCGGTGATCCCCAACCCAGCTGTGGCCGTTGCTCCCCAGGTTCCGGCCTTCCAGGCAGCTCCAGCTGCTGTACCTACATTCACATCGCCTTTTGCTTCCCCCTCGGTGGCCGCACTGGCTCCCTTCTCCGGCTCCGGGGTGACCTCGTCGCCCATCAGTGGCATCAAAGCGGCCGCACCTTTTTCAAGCCCTGTTCAAGCGGCCAGCAACAACCAGGCCACCCAGTCGGTGGTGAATGTGCCTGCGCCTGCTCCATCTGTGGTGAAACCTGCTGCACCACCTCCTGCGCCGGTGGTCAAAGCGGAAAACAACGGGATTCCTCCCCCGGTGATCCCTGAGCTGAGCCTGGCCCCTGGCTCGGTCCAGTTCGATGGCACTTCCAAAATTGCCGTCACCATCAATTTGTCGCAGCCAACGCGAGTCGCTGTGGAGGCGGATTTGACGCTCAAAGCCCTGCTGAGCTCCGGTGGCGAGGCCTTATTGGGTGAGAACGACTTCCATGTGGTCATTCCAGCTGGTCAATCCAGCTACACGGTGACCCTCAATGCACCAGCCAACTTCATGACCCTGGTGCAAAACCTGGGCTTTACCCTGGATGCAGAGCTGGTTTCGGGTACCAATACCCAAGGTGGAACAGATGCCGTGACCTACGCCGGTGCGTCCATGTTCACCACCAACCCTGGCGTTTCCGGGGTGAGCCTGGTGGCGCCCACCAATGGTGAGCCCCTCATCAATTTGGCTCAGATTCAAACCCTCGCTACAGATCCTGGCTCCAACGGGCCGGTGGCATTGAGCCCGCAAGACATTGTGGACTTGGCTGGACAAGGGGCATCGGTCTCCATTGAGGGTGGTGCAGGTGAGGATGTTGGCTTGGCCAACGATGCCAACAACCCCGGCGAGCAAGTCTGGTTCCGCCTGCCGGGCAGCGATGCCGCTGGGTTTGATGCCTACAGCAATGGTTCGGTCACTGTTCAAGTCAAGGAAGGCATGAACGTAGGCTCATTGGTGGCGGGTTCGACCTCGGCGGAAACGGTCCGCGGCGGCGTGGGCAACGACACTTTTGACGGTGGAGCGGGTGTCGATACCCTCAACCTCACTGAAGTACTGACCGGAGCCAACACCTGGACCCCGGTGACGCAGGGCTTGAGCGTCAACCTGGGTGCAGGCACCCTGACCGACACCACCGTGGGGGGGTTGGGCAACGATGTGATCCTCAACATGGAGAACTTGGTCACGGGCGCGGGGGACGACACCCTGTCTGGCTCGGTATTCAGCAACGTGCTGGACGCGGGCGCGGGCAACGACGTGATCGACGCAGGTGCGGGCAGTGACACCGTGCTGGCCGGGGACGGCAATGACTCGGTGTTGGCCAGCGTTGGCAATGACTCCCTGGACGGTGGCAATGGCACCAACACCTTGCAAGCCATTCAAACCCAACTCATCAATGGGGTGGTGACCGATGTCACGGGCAACCTCAACGTGGACATGGCTGCAGGCACGCTCACCGACACCAGCACAGGCGGTTTGGGAGCGGACAGTTTCACCAATTTCAGCAGTTTGCAAACAGGAGCTGGTCAAGACACCATCGCTGGATCTGCCACCAGCGATGTGATTGACTCTGGCGCGGGCAACGACAGCATGGACGGTGGTGCAGGTGACGACACCCTGTCTGGTGGCGCAGGCAACGATGAAGTCCTAGGCGGTGCCGGTGCCGATGTGATCGACGGCGGCGTTGGCAACGATGTGCTCGATGGCGGCGCAGGTTCCGATTCGGTCTCGGGTGGCGTGGGAAGCGACACCTTGCTGGCCGGCGCAGGCGATGACACCTTGGTGGGCGGTGACGGCGTTGATACCGTCAATGCCGTGCGCCAAGCTGTGGTCAATGGCACGCTCACCGATGTCACGGGTGACTTACAGGTCGATTTGTCCCAGGCCACAGGCACACTCACGGACACCGTGCAAGGCGGCACGGGCACAGACAGCCTGATCAGCGTTGAGAACGTCACCACAGGCAAGGGCAATGACACCCTGGTGGGTTCTGCCGGTAGCAACGTCCTGGATGCAGGCGCGGGCAACGACACCATTGATGCTGGCGCTGGCGACGACACCGTTTTGGCTGGCGTGGGCAATGATTCCATCCTGGCCGGTGCAGGCAATGACTCCGTGGACGCCGGCGTTGGCAACGATGTCATCGATGGCGGCATAGGCAACGACACTTTGTTGGCCGGTGACGGCAATGACAGCATTCAAGCCGGAGCGGGCAACGACAGTCTGGTGGGCGGATCGGGTGTCGATACGCTGGTGGCCAAAGTCACTCAAACGGTGAACAACGTCACCACCGACATCACGGGCAACTTGGTGATCGATATGGCCTCGGGCTCGCTCACCGACACCGCAGCAGGCGGCTTGGGGGCGGACTCCTTTAGCGAGATCGAGAATCTCCAAACCGGTGCAGGCAACGACTCAATTGTGGGCAGCGCTGTGGCCAACGTCATCGATGCGGGTAACGGCAACAACACCTTGGACGGCGGCGGCGGTGCAGACACCTTGACAGGTGGCACGGGCAGCGATGTCTTTGTGTATGACGCCGCTGACAGTGTGGTGGGTGGAGCTGGCACGGGCGTGGACACGTTGCGCATGGCAGGACCCAGCATTGACATGACCACGGCAAGCGGCTCCTTCACCGGCATTGAGGTCATTGATTTGTCCACCGATTCGGGCAACAACCACCTGACGTTGGACCTGGACAATGTCCGTGACATGGGCGGTGCAACCAATCCCGTGGTCAAGATCACGGGCAATCCAGGCGATGAGGTCACCCCTTCAGGGAACTGGAGCCGCAATGCCGCTCAGGATGTGGCCGGTTTCCAGGCCTACACCAATGGCTCGGCCACATTGCTGCTTGACTCTGACATTTTGGTGGTGGGCGAAAGCGTGACTGCCGATCCCAACGCCAGCGCGGCGGCCCTGCTGCAAGGTCATGGTCTGAACGACACCATCACCTCAGGCGCACTGGCCGACACCCTCGAAGGCGGTGCGGGCAACGACACGCTGCTTGGCGGTGGAGGCAACGACGTCTTGGTGCTGGACGTCTTTGACGCCGTGGTTGACGGCGGCAGTGGCTTTGACACCTTGTCGGTGCGTGAGTCGGCTGCGGATCTGACTGCAATTGCTGGCAGCTTCAGCAATGTTGAAGCGGTGGATTTGCGGGGCTTTGACAGCAACACCCTGACGGTCGATGCGGCCGCAGTGGATGCCATGGCCACCAATAACGTCTTGCGCATCAACGGCGAAGCCGATGACAACCTGGTTTTGGTGGGCATCTGGACGGCAGTGGGCAGTCCCGAATTGTCCGGTGGCACAGCCTTTCAGACCTACACCAGCTCCAACAACGGAACCCCGGTCACCATCGAGGTGGACACCCGCATCAACCTGCTGCAAAACCAGCCGGGCACGGTGGGTGCAGATACGCTCACAGGTTTGGGCAGCGCCAATGAATTTTTCTCGGCGGGTGATGGCAACGACAGCATCAGCGCAGGCGACGGCAACGACTTGTTGCGCGGCGGCTTAGGCGATGACACCCTGGTCGGTGGCAGTGGCAGCGACACGGCCGATTTCGGTGGCAACTCGACTGGCGTCATTGTCAACCTGAGCAACTCGCCCGCGAACGCCAACCTGATGGTCAATGGCACCAGCACGGCGGTGACCGTCGCGGGCGGCACTGCGCAGGGCGACGGCACCGACACCTTGAGCCAGATTGAAAACGCCAGTGGTGGCTCTGGCAGCGATTTGATCATTGGCAGTTCAAGCAATAACCAACTCACCGGCGGCGACGGTGCCGACACCCTGAAAGCAGGAGATGGCACTGACACCGTGTTCGGTGGCTCAGGCCCGGATTCCGTCCTCGGCGAGGCGGGCACCGACTGGATCGATGGCGGCATTGGGGATGACACACTGGACGGCGGCACAGGCGCAGACACCGTATTGGGTGGCAGTGGCTCCGATAGCGTGTTGGGAGATGCCGGAACGGATTCCCTGGAGGGCGGAGAAGGCGATGACACCTTATCGGGCGGCGCAGACGCTGACTCGCTCCTTGGGGGCGAGGGTGTAGACAGCCTCCTGGGTGATGCTGGCACAGACTTGCTCGACGGCGGCATCGGCGCAGACATCCTGGACGGTGGTGCCGACAACGACACATTGATTTACGACGCTGAGGATTTGTCGGTCAGCGGCGGATCCGGCAATGACACCTTGCTGGTCTCACGCTCACCCGAAGTGGACCTCTCTACCGGCCCCGTGTTCAGCGGGATCGAGACCGTCAGCATGGCAGGCAGTGGTGCCAACAGCCTCATCCTCACCCGCGCAGCGTTCGAGCGCACCGATGCCAACAACCAGGCCGTGGGCCTGACCTCTCCGGTGGTGATCCAGGGCGACGATGTGGACACCCTGGTGTTGTCTGGCGCCTGGATCAAAAACAGCACCCCAGATGCCAATGGCCTGATCGAATACACGATTGCAGGCACAGCCCCCAACACCAGCTTCACGGTCAAGGTCAATCCGGATGTGCAGGTGGTCAAACGCATCTCTGGCGATGGCCAGCTCGACGGCACGGGCGCAGGCGACCTGGTGCTGGCTGGCACGGGTGCTGACTCCATCAACGCTGGCGGTGGCGATGACTCGGTGATTGGTAGCGCTGGCAACGACACCATTTTGGGTGGCGTAGGCACCGATACCCTGGACTACTCGGCAGCCACCGCGCCCATGACCATCAACCTGGGCAGTGGCGGTGCCATGGGCAGCGCAAGCGACTCGGACAACAGCACTGCATCAGGTGCCCAAGGGTCGGACGTCATCTCTGGTTTTGAAAACCTCATCGCCGGTGCGGGCAATGACACCGTGACTGGCAACGAGGAGTGGAACAGCATCGTGGGCGGGGCGGGCAATGATTCCATCTCAGGTGGGTCGGGTCAGGACACCCTCTTGGGTGGCACCGGCAACGATGTGCTCGACGGCGGTTCTGATGCCGACACCCTGGTGGGCGGATCTGGCAACGACACCCTGATTGGCGGCGCAGGCATCGATTTGGTGGATTACTCCACTGTCTCGGGTGGGTTGACGATCAGCTTGGCCAATGGCACCAGCACCGATTCATCCGGCGCCAATGGCGTTGGCAGCGATGTCTTGACGGGCATTGAAAACATCACGTCTGGCAGCGGCAATGATGCCATTGCAGGCTCCAGCGACGCCAACATCATCATTGGTGGCGCGGGCGAGGACACCATCTCCGGTGGCGCGGGCAACGACACCCTCAGCGGTGGCGTGGGCAACGACACCTTGGACTACTCCACCAACACCAGCTCCCAGGGCGTGGTGGTGAACCTGGCCAACAACACCGCCAGCGACGGTATGGGTGGCACAGACGCATTGTCCAGTTTTGAATCTGTCAGCGGTGGCTCGGGGACCGACTCGATCACCGGCGACTCAGGTGCCAACTTGCTCGAAGGCAATGCGGGTCAGGACACGATTGACGGTGGGGCAGGGGACGACATCCTCTCGGGCGGCGTGGGGGGTGACTCCATTCTTGGTGGTGCCGGTAACGACGTTCTTCTTGGCGGGACCGATGACGATTGGTTGCGCGGCGGTACGGGCAACGACAACCTCGTGGGCGGTGAAGGCACCAAAGACACGGCTGATTTTTCAGATGCCAATGCCAGTGTCACCATTCAACTCAGTGGGGGAGCTGGCACTGCAAGCTCCAGCAGCACGGGAACCGACACCTTGTCGGGCATTGAAAACCTGGTGGGTGGATCAGCCAACGACACCCTGGGCGGCGACACCGCCGACAACCTGATTGCAGGTGGCGGCGGCGCCGATTCCATTGCCGCAGGCGCGGGCAGTGACACCTTGCGTGGCGGCTCCGGCAACAACAACGACACCCTCAGCGGTGGCGATGGCATCGATTTGCTGGATTTGCAGGAGCTCACAGGTCCCTTGGTGGTCAACCTGGGCACGAGAGCGGTGGCTGGGTCCTTGAGCGGTTCTGCCGTGACTGTCACAGGTGGATCATCTCAAGGCGATGGCACCGATGTGCTCTCCGGCATTGAGAACTTGCTGGGCTCTGGCAGTGGGGACACCCTGGTGGGCAGTTCAGGTGCCAACGTGATTGACGGTGGCAGCGGTGCAGATGTGATCCAGGCCGGCATGGGCAGCGATCAGGTGGTCTTTGACGAAAACGATGCCAAAGTACAAGGCGGCGCTGGCACCAACGATAAATTGGTCATCGGTGCCAGTGAATCCCTGGTGGACCTGACCCTGGTTCAGGATGCCACTTTCTCGGGTTTTGAAACCATTGACCTCACAGCAGCGGGCAATCAATCGGTCAAATTGTCCGAGGCCGATGTGTTTGCGTTGACGCGAGGCTCATCTGAAGTGAGCTTCCCGGCCTTGGCCGCCGGTGAAACCTTCACCCTGGCTGGCTTGACCTACATTGCAGACACGGCCACCACTGCGGCTCAGCTGGCGACTGCATTTGCTGGCTTGCAAAGCGGTGCCACCACAGGTCCGGGCACCAGCACAGGGACTTACACAGGTTCGTTCAAAGGCTTCACCACCAGTCTGGCTGAAGGCAATGTGCTGACCGTCTCCGGTGCCACCCCGCTGGATGCAGTGGGCAATCTGACCCAGACCAGTGGCACGGGTCATCTGGTGGTCACCTCCCAGGGAGCGGCGTCACCCGCCACCACCGAAACCACCAGCATCACCTTTGTCGACATGAAGGAAGGGGAGACCCTGAGCATTGCTGGCCTTACCTACACCGCCCCTGCGGGTGGTGCCACGGGTGCGCAGGTGGCACAGGCATTCCAGAGTCATTCCAATAATTACGCCACCAGCACAGCCCCGCTCAACGGCACCCTCAGCGGCTTTGCAAGCTCGGCGGCGCTGGGCAATACGGTGATTTTCACCAGTGCCACGGCCAGCACCAACGTCACTGATTTACCGATTTCCGGCACTTCACCCACACTCACTGTCCCCCCTGTGGCCAGTGGCGTGGGCATTGTGGCCATCAATACACCGGGCACGGCCAGCACGGCAGAAAACGTGGCCGTGACCTTCACCGATCTGGATGCGGGCAAGACCCTCACCATCGGTGGCCTGACCTATACCGCTCCGGCGGGTGGCGCGACCGCTGCCACCATCGCGGCGACCTTTGCTGCGGGCAGCGGAGCCAACCTCACCGGCAGTCTCACTGGCTTTACGACCAGCACCGAGGCTGCCACGAACACCGTGGTTTTCACCAGCACCACGGCCACGGGCAACGTCACTGATTTGGCCATTGGCGGCACAGCCAACAGCACGGTCATCCAGTCCGCGCCTGTCGGTCAGAGCCTCAAGGTGGTGACCGCCAATGGCACGTTGACCACTGCCGAATCCACCTCCATCACCTTTGTGGACCTGGATGCGGGCGAAACCGTCACCGTCGGTGGGGTGACTTACACCGCTCCCGTCGGGGGCGCCTCCGCCTCCACCGTGGCATTGGCTTTTGCCAGTCTGGCCGATGGAGCTGGCAGTGTGGATGCCAACACATCCGGCACACTCAGTGGCTTCCAATCCGCTTCGGCATCCGGTGCAACCGTGGTCTTCACCAGCACCAGTTCAACCACCGATGTGACAGACCTGGCTGTGACGGCATCTGCAACTGTGCCGGTGACGCAACTCTCCAAGTCCGAGCAAAACGCGGTGGTGATCGAAGGCAGTGCCAATGACGGCTTGCGCCTGGTGGGTGGCTGGCAGCGTGTTGAATCGGGTGGGCAACCTGTGTTGCAAACCATCAACGGAGAGACCTACGCCGTTTTTGAATCCAACAATTACACGCCTGCAGCCAGTGACAGCAACGCCAATCCCTCGGCTGTTCCTCTCAAGGTTTATGTGCCTTACAGCACCACCGATGCCAACAAGACCATCACGCCAGGTCTGCTGGTGACCTCGGGTGAAAGTGGTGATGTGCAGTTGGGCACAGCAGGTGATGATGAATACCGTGGCAATGGCGGCAATGACAGTTTTGATGCAGGCGCAGGCAATGACAGTCTGGACGCAGGCACGGGCAACGACACCATTGCAGCAGGCACAGGCAACGACACCGTTTTGGGTGGCACAGGCAACGATGTCATTTATGGCGGCACACTGGCCTCCCCCGATGCTCAGGGCTCTGGCAATGATGTGATCGATTCAGGCGAAGGCAACGACGTGGTCTATGCCGGTGACGGGGCCGACTCTGTGACGGCAGGCACCGGCGCTGACACCGTCTATGCCGGTGCGGGAGACGATACCGTTGAATCCGGCGATGGCAACGATTCGGTCCTGGCCGGCGACGGCAATGATTCAGTGCTGGGTGGCTCGGGCGACGATACCGTGAGTTCGGGTGCAGGCAACGACAGCGTGGACGCAGGCATTGGCAATGATGTCATCCTCGCCGATGCCGGTAACGACACCTTGGACGGTGGCAACGGCATTGATTTGCTCGACTTCAGTGCCATCACCAGTGGCTTGACGCTTGACCTGGCTGCTGGCACGGCCAGCAGTTCCCAAACTGGCACCGATGTGCTGAGCAACATTGAAAACGTCACGGCCGGTTCTGGCAACGATGCCATTACTGGCTCGACCCTGGCCAACCGCATCATCGGTGGCGCAGGTTCGGACACCATTCTTGCCGGCGACGGCAATGACTGGATTCAATTCGAATTCAACGCCAACACCACGGTCAGCGGTGGCATGGTGGATGCCAGCGTCGATGGTGGCGCGGGCATTGACATCCTGGCCATTCAAAGCCCTGGCATTACAGTTGATTTTGAGTCCATTCCCAACAATCGCATCACCGGCATCGAGGAAATTGATCTCACTGGCAACGGCGCACAAACCCTGTTGCTCTCGGCCAGCGATGTGTTTGATCTGTCTGACACTTCTGACATTCTCAAGATCCACGGCAGTGTCGGGGACGCAGTCTCATTGGCTGGCAACTGGATTGCAGCTGGCACCCAGCCCGTCATCTACAACGGTGCTTCAGCCGTCCAATACAACAAGTACACCCTCTTTGATCCGGTCACCAACAGCACGGCCACGGTGCTGCTTGCACCGGATGTCAAGCTCTCGATTTCCTATGTGGGAACGACCGGCAACGACACACGCACCTTCAACCCGTCTGACTCCAGGGTGGACGGCAACGGGGGCGATGACACCTTGGTGTTTGATGCGACAGCCAGCAACCTGATTCTGGACATGTCAGACAGCAACAACCGGCCCATCGTTCAAAACATTGAAACCATTGATATCTCTGGTGGTGGCGGCAACTTCATGGCGTTTGATGCAGGCAGTGTGGCGGCTCTCTCGGGCTCCTCAGACGTGGTCACCATCGATGCGGCAGAAGAGCATGTGATCGTGGTTTCCCCTGGCGGAGCCTCAGCCACTGAAACCGTCACCGTGACCTTTGCCGACATGGCCGCAGGTCAGACCCTGGTTCTGGGCAACGTCACCTATACCGCTCCCGCTGGCGGCGCCAGCGCAGCCACGGTGGCTGCGGCTTTTGCGTCCCAGTCTGTGGGCCTGTTCAGTGCAGGTGCACGCCAGGGCAATACGGTGGTGTTCACCAGCAACACCGCCAATTCGGATGTGACCAACCTCATTGTGGGCGGCACATCCAAGTCCGACCTGCGCACCGCAGACCCCAGCTCCACAGGACTGGTGGTCGTGACGCGAGACGGCACGGCCACCAGCAGTGAAACCACCACCGTGACCTTCACTGACCTCACAGCTGGCCAGACGGTCACCTTGGCGGGCGTGACTTACACCGCACCAGCAGGTGGCGCAACGGCAGCCACTGTGGCTGCCGCCTTTGCCTCCATTGCAACTGGTACGGCCAGTGCTCAGGCCAATACCAGTGGCACCCTCACGGGCTTTGCCTCGGGTGCCGTCATCGGCAATTCAGTGGTCTTCACGAGTGCGACGGCCAACACCGATGTGACCGACTTGGCGGTGAGTGGCACTGCGCCCAACACCCTGATCATGAGTGACACCGTTTACATCGACAGCTCTTTGGTGCTGGCAAGCCCTGCCACCACGGTGGTTGGCGGTGTGACCTATGACGTCTACCAAAGTGCCACCGATCCCAATGTGCAATTGCGCGTTGACCAGGCGGCCGACGTCACCCAGGTGGTGGCCATCAGTGGCGATGGCAGTGCCAGCGCCGCATCAGGAACGCAGCTCATGCGGGGATCTGCCAGCAGCGACACCCTGGACGGGGGCGTTGGACCTGACATCCTCAAGGCAGGTGGGGGCAGTGACACGCTGGTGTTTGATGCCACCGATTTGCTGATAGACGGTGGCACGGGCGTGGACACCTTGCTGGCCGCAGGAAACATGGACTTGACCACGGTGGCCAATGACCGCATGCGCAACATCGAGGTCATTGACTTGGCTTCGGGCAATACGCCCTACGCCGTGACCATCAACGACACGGATGTGGCGGACCTCAATGCCGATCGCACCATCCTCATCAAGGGTTCGTCTGACGACTCAGCCCGCATCGTTGGGGCTTGGGTGCAAGGCGGCACAGAAACCATCAATAACGTGAGCTACACGCTCTACACCCTCAACAACGCCACGCTCAAGGTTCAATCCGGGGTGACGGTCAACTATGTGGGCACCGATGGACGCGATTTGCTGACCGCAGGTTCTGGCGCTCAAGTGCTCGATGGTGGCTTGGGCAGCGATGTGCTCAATGGTGGCGAAGGCGCAGACACCCTGGTGGGTGGCCGTGGTGAAGATGTCTTCATCTATGACATCAACGACGCGAGTTACACCGGCGGCATAGCGGGTGGTTTGGACAACGAAACCGATACCGTGCGAGTCACTGGCGCCGGTGTGACTGTTGATCTCACCACAGGCCCCAATCCATCTCTCGATGGCATCGAAGTCTGGGACATCACCGGAACAGGCGACAACGTTTTGGTGGTTGGAGCCGATCAGGTGCGAGACATGTCTGACTCGACCAATACCCTGATCGTGGCTGGCAACGCTGGCGACGCCGCGCGCCTGGCTGGCTCTGGCTGGATGACGCGGGGCTCGGAACAAGTCCTGGGTGTCACCTACAACAAGTACACCAACTTCGCCAGTGATGGGACCCCTGTGACGGTCTTGCTGGCCTTGCAGGTCACCAAAGGCGATCAAATCATTGGCGATGGCATTCAAACCTCGCTCACCGGTGGCACGGGCTCTGAAGATCTGCGCGGCTTCCCTGGCAACAACACTTTTGCCGAAACCCTGGACGGTGGGGCAGGGGCCGATGTGGTTGATGGCGGCGGCGGTGATGACACCTTGGTCTATGACATCAAGGACATTTCGCTCAAGGGTGGATCGGGCATCGATACCCTCAACATCAATGCAGCGCCCAACCTGCTGGACCTCAGCGATGCGGGACGGCCTACAGAAGGCGCCTTGCATCCCACCCTGCAAAGCCTGGAAGTGCTCAACTTCAACAACGCCAATGCCGATTTGGTGGTGATCAGCCCGGCGAGTCTGTATGCCATGGGCAATGACAGCAACACGGTGACGATCAACACCAGTGCGGGCGACCAGTTGTTCCTGGAAGGCAAGGCCAATTGGGGCTTGACGTCCAATGTGGGAGGCTACGACGAATACACCATCAGTTACACGCCCGACGGCGGCAGTCCCACCGTCTTGAAAGTCAGGGTGACGACGGGCGCCACGGTTCGCGATGTGTCATTGGGCACGACCAACGCCGACACCGTCAGCGGATCGAGCAACAGCGACGTGATCAAAACCGGGGCAGGCAACGATGTGGTGGCAGGCGGCGCCGGCGCTGATGTGATCGAAACAGGCGCTGGCAACGACACGGTGACCTACGACACCGCCGATTGGCACATCTTTGGTGGCACAGGCGACGACACCCTGGTGATCACCACCGGGTTGAGTGGCAACACACCCATCGCAGACCTCACCACCCGTGCTGGCACACAGGTCAAGGGTTTTGAAGTCATCGATTTGAGCACCGCAGGCGGTCAAGCGCTCAAGCTTGATGAAAACGCTGTGATGAACCTCTCCGATACCGGACGTGTGACCATCAAGGGCACTTCTGCCGATGTGCTGCAACTCTATGGGGGTTGGGCTTATGTGGGCGTGGACTCGGATGCGTCGGGCTCAATTTACAAGGTCTTGCAAAAAGGCAATGCCTTTGTGACTGTTTCTGACGATATCCAGCTCAACATCACCAATGAACTGGGCGGCGCCATCAATGTGTTTGGCCCTGGTTCAGACACTGTGACTGTGGCCACCGCCGAGGGCGCCATGACGGGCGATGGCGATGACATCATCACCGTCTCGAACATGAGCTTTGCCGCCATTGATGCAGGCCGTGGCAACGACACCATCAAATTCAACTTCGCAGGGGATGTCAATACCTCCTTGCTGCCGCCCACAGGTCTGACCAACATTGAAGTCTTTGACCTCACAGCCAATGGCGGCGCCAACAAGCTGATCATCACGCCGGAAAAACTGGCGCTCATGACCGACGACGACAACCTTCTCGTGGTCAAGGGCACGGCCTCGGATTCCTTGCTCCTCTATGGCACCTGGACCTTGGGCGCCAATGTGACCTATAACGGTCAGACCTACGCACAGGTTGAAGGGGCCAATGGCGCCAAGATTTACTACTCGACGGCCATCACCAATGTGGTGATCGACAACCCGCCAACCCCACAGATGTCTACCTTCTCGGTGGCCTACAACGACGGCACCTACATGGTCAGCAAGGGCATTGATGCCTATGCTGGCTGGAAAGTGGACAACGCGGGTGATGTCAACAAAGACGGGCTAGATGACTTGGTGGTCAATACCGCCGGATCTGCCTACTTGGTGTTTGGCTACGCAGAGCTGGCAGGCCAGATTGATTTGACCAACATCGGATCCAAAGGCATCAAGATTTCCGGCGTCGATTCTGGTGACCTGGTCTACCTCAACAACAACACCAGCGCCGACATCACCAACTACGATGCCCTGAGCAATCCCGGTTACCAACTCTCGAATGCCACCTATGAGTACGGCTTGACGGGCATTGGTGACATCAATGGCGATGGCTGGGATGACATGGCCGTGAACACGGCCAATAACCAGATCAAGGTCATTTTTGGCCGCAATAACTGGAGCGACATCAACCTCAACACCTTCGTGACCAGCAGCAGCAACGGTTTCAACATTGATGCCAGCTCTCTGGCTTCATCGCCGGTCAACTGGCTCGATGCTTATGTGAAGCAATTCACCATTCAAGGTGTGGGTGATGTCAACGGTGATGGCTATCAAGACTTTGCCATCGGCAACCCCTATGCAAACGGCAACGGCAGCAATGCCACGGGTAAGGTCAGCCTGGTGTTTGGCAGTGCGCAAGCCACCAACCTCAATCTGGCGGCCTTGGGCAATCGTGGGGTGAACTTCCTGTCGGATGCAACCAACGCCACCAACATTGGCTCAGACATCGCCAAGGTCGGCGACATCAATTCCGATGGCTTCGACGACTTTGCCATTGGCGGACCCTCTGTCAATGGCATCACCCTCAATGGGGTGACCGACTACAGCGGTGCGAGCTTCATTGTTTTTGGCAAGGACGAAGGATGGGCTGCCAATACCACCGTGGTCTATCACAACAATGACCGCTTTGGTCCTGTTCTCACTGGCAGCTCACCCGGCGACAACGGTGTCAACTTCAATGGTGCAGCCAACCTGACACTGAGCTTCAATGAAACTGTGGTCAAAGCAGCCACTGCGCCCTCTCAGGCCTACATCCTGATCTATAAATCCAATGGTGCAGGCAATGCACCCACCCTGATTGAAAAATTTGATGTCTTCACTGGACTGGGTCTGAGTGGCGGCACCATGGACATCTCGGGCTCGACGATCACGCTCAACCCCTACCGAAATTTGGCGGGATCGACCAACTACTACATCAACATTGATGGCAATGCCATCAAAGATTTGTCCGGCAACGCCTTTGCTGGCATCAACAACGATACGGGTCTGAACTTCACCACGGCAGCCGCTGGCGCTACCGATGCCACTGCACCGAGCTGGTCAGCCTGGAATCTGTACGCCTACCCCTACGATCCCGGCAATCGGGTGGACTACGGCACCGTGGATCCCAATACGGGGTATGAATACCAGAACTACAACATCGCTTACAACAACAACTGGTATTCAACGGGTCGCTCTGACAATCTTTATCCGTCCACCGACCGTGCCGACTACACGGGCAACTTGTCGTCGCTGGTTGGTTTGATTCCTACTGCGCCCAATCAGCCGGGGACGTCCAACCTGAATTACGCAGTGGCTTTCCAGTTGAACATCAACCTCAACGACTATGTCAAGCCATACGGCCACATCAATCTGCAAGAGCTCACCATGTTCACCCGTGAGACTGCAACGGTTGAGTTCCAAGCCTTGGCTGCGAATGAAACGGTGATCCTCGCTGGCATGACATTCACCGCTGCAGGCGGTGGTGCAACGGCTGCTCAGGTGGCGGCTGCCTTTGCCAACCTGGCTGTGGGGGCCACTGGCAATGCCAACAACTACACGAGTGGAACGCTGGCTGGCTACAGTACCGGTGCGGCAACTGGCAACTCGGTGACTTTCACCAGCAATGCCTTGTTCGGTGGCAACATGTCGAACCTTGCCAACACGGGTACGGCAGCGGCCGACCATGCGCCCACCATCACGGTGGTGGACGGCACCAAGGCCTACACCACCCGCGAAAGCTTCGATTTGCAATCAGGCCGCAGTGATGAGGGTGGGGTGATCGCCAGTCAGTCCAATTCAGTCAACAGCTACAACGCCTTCAACCTGAAGCTGGGCACCACCTTCAAGGCCAGCACCGAATACCGCATCGTTCTGGACGAATTGCAGGATTCAGCGGGCAACCTGATGGGCAACCTCAACGCTCAAGGTGATTTGATTCCGCTCTCGCAAACTTTTGTCACCACGACCGACACGGTCAGCCCCGATCTGAAGTTGTGGAATTCACTGGGCAACAGCTACTCGCCCTTGAACCAGGGCGGCAACATTTACAACGGTTTGAGCAATGTGTCGGTGGTCAACGATGTGAAATTGGTTTCTCCCGAAACCCTCATCTTGGGTGACTTGGGCTACATCGTGCTGCAAGTGCGCGGCAACACCAACAACAATGCTCAGGTGGTGGAACGCTTTGACGTCTCCACGGCTGTGGCGCAGGCTGACGGCTCCTACACCATTGCAGGTCAAAAATGGAACGGTACGACCTGGGTGGCCAGCCAGGGTGTGTTCACCTTGGACAACCGCACACTGACGATCAACCCAGGAAATCCTCTGGGCTATGGCAACTCCTATGAGGTCTTGTTCCAAAGTGTCATCGACAACAACAACACCTCGCATGCTCCGTTGACCGACCTGACGGGCAACCCCGTCACTGGCATGAGCAACGTCAACTCCAGTGTTTACTTCAGCACTTGGAGTGGGCTGGTGACAGTAGCTGGCGGCAACGCCGTTGACCATGTGTCCACCGTGGGTCTGAATGACAACCTGATCCTGACCTTCAGCGAAAACATGTCAGCCGGTGATGTCGGCACGACCCTCAAGCTCTACCTCAAGCAGGATGGGGCTGGCACCCTGGTGGAAACCTTCACCGTCAGTGCCAATGGGGTTTCTGGCAATTACGGGGGAAATGTCAGCTTCAATGGCAACCAGGTCATCCTCAATCCTGGTGTGGGTCTGGACAGGGCGGCCGATTACTACATTGCCCTGGATGCCAATTCCATCAAAGGCTCTGAAACTGGCACAGCCTTTAGCGCGTCCAACATGGGCAACATCTTGTCGCCCTTTTACTTCACCACTGAGGCCGCCGCACAAATTGATCCTGGATATCAATTGGCCAATGACCGGACCTATCAATCCACCGATTACGACAATGCCTGGAATCCCTACCTTGGCCAGATGGCTGGCCTGTCGGTGGAGGCCGTGGGCGACGTGGATGGCGACGGGATCATGGACTATCTGTTTGGCACGCCCAACTACGTGGCAGATCCCAGCATCCCAGATGACCCCAATCTGGCTGGGACGGACCATGTGGCCAAAGGCCTGTTCTACCTGGTCTTTGGTCAGGCGGGGCAGTGGGTGGACCTGCTCACCCTGTCAGACCTCAAGGCGCAAGGCCGAGTTGTCAGTTTCTATGGCACGCAAATCAATCAGTTGGTGCGGGCCACAGAGTTGGGTGATCTCAACCACGATGGCTACGCCGACTTGCTCATCACCGCTGGCGGTCAAAACCCCGTCATCGGAGATAACACCGCCAGCGACACAGCTGACAGGGACAGTGGTGCGCTCTTTGTCATCTACGGCAAAGCCCGCAATCAGTGGGAAGCACAGTTGAGCGCGGACAACCTCGGCGACGATGGCCTGATCATCACGGGCGGTCTACCTCAGGACGAATATGGCTTTAGCGTGGCCACGGGCGACTTCAACAACGATGGCACGGTCGACATCCTCTCTGGCATGCCCACCAACCAGCGCGACGGTTACAACTCGGGTGAAGCCTTCTTGATCAATGGCGGCGACTTTTCCGATTCGCTCATTCAAACCGGTACCACGGGCAACGACTTGCTCATTGGTGACTTCAACGCCAACCGATTGGCCGGCGGTCTGGGCAACGACACCATCCACAGCCTGGGTGGAGCGGACATCATCCGTGGGGGCGGCGGCAACGATGTGTTGTCCATCTCCAAGCTGGACTTCCTGCTCATCGACGGTGGTACAGGCATCGATACCCTGCAATTCAAAGGCCACGACATCGATCTGGACATGACGGGCTTTGCGGGATCTAGCCTTCGCAGCTTTGAGGCGATTGACCTCACGGGTGATGGCGCCAACCACATGACCATCAACTACCGCGAAGTGGTGTTGCTGCTGGAATTGCAGATGACCACCGCTTACGGCATCAACACTGAACTCACCATCAAGGGCTCCAACCAAAGCTCGCTGACCCTCGAAGGACCCTGGTCGGTGATGGAGCGCGTCACCGATGCCAACGGCACCTGGGTGCGATATGCCCTTGAAGGGGTTTATGTCAAGGTCCAATCCACTGTGTCGGTGGAGATGATTGACTGGAGCATTCCTTTCCAAGGTGCCACCATTGATTTCGCCCAAAGCACCCCAGCAGTGAGTGTCAACCTCTCGAATGCCACCACATTGGGCGCCAATGGCACAGATACTTTGGCCGCTTCGTCGGCCACCGACACCACGGCCACCGTCGATGCTTTGAGCAGCATTGAGGTCATCCAGAGTGGACGCGGCAATGACTGGATGGTGGGCAGCGCCTCAGCCGATGTGTTCATCACGGGTGCTGGTGCAGACACCATCAGCGCTGGCGATGGCAATGACCTCGTGCAAGCCGGCGATGGCGCCGACAGCGTGTATGGTGAGGATGGCGCTGATTCACTCTTGGGTGAATCGGGCAACGATAACTTGCAAGGCGGCACGGGCAACGACAGCCTCTTGGGTGGCCTGGGCGCAGACTTGCTTTACGGCGGCACTTCGGTGCTCACCGTGACGGGCAGCGGCAATGACTCTCTGGACGGCGGCACAGCGAACGACACACTGTACGGCCTCGACGGCGACGACACCCTATTGGGTGGGGACGGCAATGACTCCTTGCTGGGCGGCGATGGGCAGGATGTGCTCATTGGTGGCTCAGGTGCCGATGTGCTCAAAGGTGAGGCGGGCGACGACATCTTGATTTACGACGCAGCCGACACCTCCATCGACGGTGGCGACGGTGCCGATGTGTTGCTGTGGCAGGATGAGGTGCGCTCACTCAGCAGCAATGCCGTGGTGTCCAACATCGAAGTGCTGGACCTTCGGGGCAATGGCGCCCAATGGCTGCGCCTGGATGCTGACACCTTGGACAACATGACCACGTCGGCCACCGGTGCTCTCACTGTTCATGGCGATGTGGGTGACACCCTGGTGCTGGCTGGCACACTGGTTTGGCAGTCCACACGCAACACCACCATCGACGGTGTGGCGTACCGCGCAGCTGAAATTTATTCAGGCACCACTCTGAAAGCCTCCTTGCTGTTGAGCAACAACCTTGATGTGGTGGCCGAAGCAAGCAGCCCCACATCCACTGGCCAATATCTGGCTGGGGTCAGCGTTCCCAACAACATGTACAACGAGACCATTTATGGTCAGGGCGGCGATGACCATCTCTATCAGAACGTGGGCAATGACACGCTGGATGGCGGTGATGGTCAAGACAGCGTCGACTACGGATCCCAAACGGGTGATGTCTACATCAACCAAAGTGCATCCTCGGCCACCATTCGCGGTGAAACCGTGGCCGCTGGCACGGCCCTGGATGGACACGGTGGCGTGGACACGCTCACCAGCATCGAGCACATCATCTCTGGCTCTGGCAACGATGTGGTGCTCGATGGAGCCAAATCCAGTCGCATCATCACGCTGTCGGGCAACGACTCCGTGGTGGCCGACGATGGCAACGACACCATTGACGCGGGTTCGGGAAGTGACACGGTATCCGCAGGTGCCGGCAATGATCTGATCACTGCGGGTTCGGGACATGACAGCATTGCGGGGGGTGACGGCAGCGACACCCTGCGTGGTGGTTCAGGCAATGACACCCTTGATGGTGGCAATGGCACCGACACAGTGGACTACAGCGATCAGATCCAAGGCGTGGTGGTCAACTTCACTCAGCAAACCCAGCGGGGCGTTGCCAGCGGCAAGGCCAGTGATGGCCAGGGTGGTCTGGACACCTTGCTCAACCTCGAAGCGGTGCTGGGCGGTGCGGGTGACGATGTCATTTATGGCAAGTCCGACAAAACCACCGTGGTCGTGGGGGGGGTGAATTTCACCGCCAATGTGGCACAGGCCACCACACTGACCACGTCCTCGACCATTGCCAACCTGGTCAATGGCACGGCAAACACGGCGGCCACCTTGACCCTGGACGGTGTGGCCTTCACGGCCAACAACCTCGGCCTCACCAACCTCACCACCAGTTCCACTCGCGCAAGCCTGGTCAACGCCACGGCCGGCGCGAGCATGACGCTCGATGGCGGCCTGGGTGCTGACGTACTGGTGGCGGGCAGCGGTGGAGACACGCTGGTCTTTGACAAGGCCGATGTCTCCATTCTGGGTGGCTCTGGTTCCGACACGCTATTGATCAACGACATCAGTGTCGACTTCACTCAGACCTGGCCCTTGCCTGCGCTTGCTGGATTTGAGACGTTGAGCATGAACGTCGAGTCGCGACAAACCCTCACACTGGACATTGCAGCCGTCAACCGTTTGCTGGGCAATGGCAACACCTTGACCGTGACCGGTGGGGTGGAAGATCGCGTCATCTTCTCCGACCAGGCCGATTGGGTGCAGTCCACCTCGGGCAGCGATGTGCTCTTCACACACACCAGCGGCAAAGTGGTCAAGATGGCCAACACCGTCGGGACAATCACGTTCAACATCTCCGAGACCGTCAATGCCGATGTGCTGACGGGCACAGAGGCCAGCGACAGCCTGGTCGCGACAGGTGGCAATGACACCTTGTGGGGCTACGCTGGCAACGACACCCTGTTGGGTGGCAATGATGACGATACGCTCTATGGCGGTGGTGGCAACGACAGCCTCACGGGCGGCAACGGCGCCGATTCCTTGGTAGGCGGTGATGGCAACGACACCCTGGATGGTGGTGCGACCGACTCGGACACCCTGCTGGGTGGCGCTGGTGACGATGTGCTGGTGTGGGACATTGACCGCACCGGCATCGCAGACAGCAAAACCGTGGGCAACATCAGTTTGGACCCCAAAACGGCCGATGCATCCGTTGACGGCGGCACAGGATTTGACACCTTGCGCATGAACGGTTCGAGCTACGACTTCACGCTCAACAGCGGAACTACGGGTTTGACCAATTTGGAGATGATTGACCTCAAAGGTCGCAACGCCAGCACCGTGGTGCTCAGTCGCGCCGCAGTGTCTGCCATGACCGATGCCAGCAAAACCCTGCTGATCGATGGCGATGCAGGCGACCGTCTGGTTCTGAGCGATTGGGGCGACTGGACTTATCAGGGCGAAACCCTCATCAATGGCGGCGCCGGCAAGATTTACACCTCCACGTATGGCGGACAAACGGTCACTGTCAAATTTGCCAACACCCTGGATTTCACCGACAAGACCACCAACGCGGCGCAAACCAATCTGTTCCTCAAAGACCTCTCGGCGAGTGCGCTCACCACGGGCACACCCGCAGCCGGAACAGCAGCCTCTAACGGTGCGAGCTTCACCGCCATCACCACACCAACCATGTTCACTGGCACGGTCACGGGCACCGCGGGCGCTGACAGCCTGGTCCTGGATGCCAGAACCGCCAATGTTGCCGGGGGAACTGGCGAAGACACCTTGAGCAGCAGCGCCATGCTGGTGGACTTGACGCTCAGCCTCAAGCCCACCATCACCGGCATTGATGTCTTTGAGCTGGGTGACAACACCAATGGCATGGGCAATCAACTCAAGCTCACCCAAGCCCAGATCACCGCCATGACCGACAACAAGATCTTGCGTGTCGAAGGCGATTGGGGCGATTCGCTTTACTTGGCGGGCGCCTGGAAGGTCACCACAGATCTGGTGGGTGGCGTCTCCTACAACAAATATGTGTCCTCCACCGATGCCAACCTCATCGTTCTGGTGGACACCAAAGTCAGCGTGAGCTACGACACCTTTGTGCGTCATGTCAATGGTGACAACGCCGCCAACACCCTCACTGGTGGGGCAGGGGACGACTGGATTTATGCCTTGGGTGGCAATGACTCCATCGATGGCGGGACAGGCAATGACTCGCTGGACTACACCTACACCTCGAGCAACATCACGGCTGACTTGTCGGCCAACTCGGTCACGGTGGTGTCTGGCTCCGATGTGGACACCCTGGCCAACATCGAAAACCTGGTCAGTGGTTCGGGCAACGATTCCATCAAGGGCAGTGCAGATAACAATTTGCTGGATGGTCGAGCGGGTCTTGACACCCTGGACGGTGGCGACGGCAATGACACCCTCATCGGCGGCGCAGGCAAAGACCGCTTGCTGGGCGGTGCGGGTGACGACCTCCTTTACTACGATGCCACCGACTCAGGTGACACCGTGGACGGCGGTGACAACGTGGACACCCTGGCCATTGCCGACAACTTGGTGGACTTCACGGCTGCCAGCGGCTTGCCGTCTTTGAAAAACCTGGAAGTTCTGGACCTGCAAATCATTGGCGGTGGATTCAGCAATACAGTGATCCTCAGTGCGGCCAAAGTGGTGGCCATGACTGACAGCAACAAGACCTTGCGCATCGATGGCCAAGTGGGCGATGTGGTCCTCTTCAGCGACCCTTCAGCTTGGGCGTTGACCACCACCAGCATCGGTGGGGTCACCTACAACAGCTATTCGGATACGGTGACGGGTGCGGTGGTGAATGTGGATCCGGACATCAGCATTGACGTCTATCGCGCAGGCAGCTCGGCATCCACCTTGACCGATGCGGCAAGCGGCACGCAATCGTTGGCGGATTACTCCAACCAGACCAGCACACTGAACATCAACCTGTCTTCTGCAACCCAAGTGGTCGATTATTCGGCAGCAGCCAACAAAGTCGTGAGAAGCAGTGGGACGGTCACCGACACCTTGAGTGGCATTGAATGGATCAAGTCGGGCTCGGGCAACGATGCCTTGGTGCTCTCGACGACCATCTCTAATCGCGTGGACATGGGTGTGGGCAATGACCGCGTCTATGACATCGCCACGACCAGTGGCAGCAACGTCGCCGACACCCTGATCGGCGGCGCTGGCAACGATACCTTGTCCTATGACCGGGCCACGGAGGCCATGACCATTGACGTGGTGGCTGGCACAGCCACCATGGGTGCGGTGGTTGACATCTTCAATGGCTTTGAAACCCTGGTCTCGGGCAGCGGCAATGACCAAATTCTGGACAACAGTGATGGCCACCGACTTGAAGGTCAGGCTGGCAATGACACCTTGGATGGCCACGCAGGCAATGATTCGGTCTATGGCGGTGACGGCACGGACCTGATCCTGGGCGGTGAAGGCGATGACTACCTCTATGGTCAGGCTGGCAGCAACACGCTATTGGGTGGAGATGGCAACGACATCATTTTTGGTCAGAACACCTCCAACGACGGCGTATCGGGTGCTGACAAGATCGATGGTGGCGCAGGTGCGGACAACATTGCTGGCGGCAGTGGCGATGACAGCATCCAGGGTGGATCTGGCAATGACTACATTCACGGCGGTGGCGAGTACGACTACAACTGGACATACAAAGTGGCATGGAACAGCACGGGCAATGACACCATTGACGGTGGTACTGGCAATGACACCTTGTATGGTGATGATGGCAACGATTTGGTGTTCGGCGGAGACGACAACGATTACATCGGTGCCTACAACTACTACTCCATCGACTTCCGTGAGCTCGGCAACGACACCTTCATCGGTGGTGCGGGTAATGACACCATCGTGGGTGGCGATGGCAACGATTTGATTTACGGCGGTGACGGCAACGATACCCTGGGCAACGATTGGATTTATGAGTACGGCAACGACACCTTCATCGGTGGCATGGGCAATGACATCATTGATGGTGGATACGACACCGATACGCTGGACTACAGCCAATCCACCAACTCGGTACAGGCCAACCTTGACGACGAGGCGCATTCCATTGGTGGTGTGAACCTGGCTATTTATGCCGTCAAGGATGGTGTGGGCGGTACCGATACGGTCTATCGCATCGAGAACATCCTGGGTGGCTCAGCCAACGACATTTTGCTCGGCTCCTACTGGGCAAACTCCATTTCTGGCAATGCGGGTAACGACACCATTTGGGGCGCTGAAGGCGCAGACACCTTGTCGGGCGGTGATGGCAACGACGTCTTTTTCCTGGATTTGGCCGATGCCACGGTGGACGGCGGAGCCGACCGTGACACGATTTACACCCGCTACGTCAACACCGACCTGACCACCGCCTCGGTGGCCTTGCGCAACATCGAGGTGGTGGACCTCAGTGCCAATGCCAGCGGCGTGGGCAATACGCTGGTGATCAACCGTGCCAGTGTGCTGGCCATGACGGATCCGACCAACTACACCTTGACCATTGATGGCGAGGTGGGTGACAGTGTTTTCTTCACGGACAGGGCCAACTGGACCGAGGCGACCAGCACCAGCACCAGTGGCTCGGATGTCTACCGTCAATTCACCAGTGCCTACACGGTGAGCACCACCACCTACAACCTGGTGGTCAAGGTCAAACAGGAAATCAGCACCGATGTGGTTCGTGGGGTGGCTGTGACAGCCGAAACCCTGAGCCAGTACGGCCAGTACTCCAGCGTGAGCGGCAGCGACACCCTGGTGACCGCCAACACCATGGCCGACTATGCCGACCGCATCGCTGCGGTCAGGGTCAACCTCAGTGGCGTGATTGATAACGGCGTTGCACCCCGCACCGCCGTGACCACTGCCATCAGCGGTGGTGCAGGGGGCACGGTGGACGTGGACACCTTCACCACGGCCGTCTCGCCTTTGAGCCAGGTGGAATGGGTGAAAACCGGTTCAGGTGATGACTGGTTGGTGGGCTCTTCGGTGGCCAACCGCCTCGAAGGCGGCCTGGGCAAAGATTGGCTGCGCGGTGGCGGCGGCGACGACACCCTGGTGGGTGGCCTGGATGTGGACACGGCCGATTTTTCGGATGCCGATCAGGGCGTGACCCTCACCCTCAATGCCGATTACACCGGCACCGCCACCTCGGCGGGCAGCACGGGCAGCGATGTGCTCAACAGCATTGAAAATCTGGTGGGATCGGACGCTGGCGACAGCATCACCGTCCTGGACACCAACGCCAACTGGATCGATGCGGGCGCTGGTGCCGACACCATCCTGGCAGGCGCCGGCGATGACACCCTCATTTACGACGCGGCCGATGCCACCGTGGACGGCGAGGCGGGCACCGACACCCTGGTGGTGCGTGCAGCCAGCCTGAACCTGGAGGCTGCGGGCAGCGGTACCGTGCTCAAAAACCTCGAGGTCATTGACCTCAGAGGATCCCAGGGCACCGAGCTCACCCTGAGCGTGGCCGCAGTGACCAACTTGTCCACCTCGTCCAATGCACTCACGGTGTATGCCGATGCGCAAGATGTGATCCATCTTGTGGGGGCCTGGACGCCGGCGGCCAACACGGTGGTGGGCGATGCGGTCTATCGCAACTGGACGGCCACAGGTGGTGTGACCTTGTGCATTTCTGCAGCCGCAACGGTTCGATTTGCAGGCACGGGCAACGCTGACACCGTTTCCGCTTCTACGGGGGCAGATTGGGTATTGGGGTTGGCGGGTAACGACAGCCTGAGTGCGGGCAACGGGGACGACACCCTCTTGGGTGGCGCTGGCGATGATTCGCTGGTTGGCGAAGCTGGCACGGACACTGTGGACTACAGCAGTGTGTCCAATGCGGTGAATGTGAACCTCACCACGGGCACGGCAACCGGGGAGGGCACCGACACCCTGACGACCATCGAGCGGGTGCTGGGATCCGCCTTCCACGACACCCTCACGGGCTCGGCCAATGCCGACACCTTGGACGGTCAATTGGGCAACGACAGCCTGTCGGGCGCGGACGGCAATGATGTGCTGTTGGGCCAGGCTGGCAATGACACCTTGGTGGGTGGCAATGGTGCGGACATCCTGCGCGGTGGCGAAGGCAATGACTCATTGGTCGGCGGCACGGGCGCGGATGCCTTGTACGGCGATGCGGGCGACGACACCCTCACCTTGGACCTGGCCGATGGCGTGGTGGATGGCGGCTTGGGCAATGACACCCTGGTCATCACCGACTCAAGCGTGAATTTCGTCAGTGGCAGCGATCCCCAAGTGACCGGATTTGAGGTCTTGGACTTGTCCGCCACCAACACGGCGATCACCTTGAACCTGGCCACCGTGCGCGCCCTGAGCGGTCAAAGCAATCAGGTCTGGATCCAGGGTGGTGCGGGCGATACCGTGAACCTCACCGACTGGGGCAATTGGTCCACCAGCACCCTGGGGTCGGACACGATTTATACCCAGTCTGGTGTTCAACTGAGGGTGACCAATGGCATCACTGTGGCCAATGCAACCCCCACCGGATCAGGGACTTCGCTGCTCGGAACCGATGGCTCCAGCACCCTCACGGGTGGCAATGCCAATGACACCTTGCAGCCCTTGGGAGGCGCAGACACCGTCCAGGGCGGAACGGGTTCGGACAAACTGGTGCTCAACCCCCAATTCCGCGTCGACACGGTGTCCTTGAGTGGCATTGGTGCCGATGCCATGAACAACAGCTTTGTGGTGGCCGTGGGCGACGTCAACAAAGACGGCCTCATGGACTTTGCCATGAAGGATGCCAATGCCAACGTCACCTACGCCTCTTATGTTTACCGCCAAGTCAACACCACCGGCTGGCCCCACTACAGTTACACCTCAACCAGCGTGAGTCTGGCCAACCGGGCTTTTGAATCGGGCAATGTCTATGTGGTGTATGGCTCAAGCTCGGGCATTGGCAATTTGCAAATCAGTTCATCTGAAGCTCCCACTGGCGCCAATGCGTCCTATGTCAAGCTCACCTCCAGCGCATCTGCCAGCGAGGGCTTTGGCAATGGCTTGGGTTCTTTGGGCGACTTCAACGGTGACGGCTCCTCTGACTTCATGGTCACTGCCTATGGCACCAACTCTTTGACCTATTCGATTGGCAACCGCTGGTACAACACGGCCTACAGCGACTCTTGGTCGGCCAGTAGCGGCGGACGCTTGTACATGTTCACCGGCGGCAACCAAATGTTGGTGGACCGTGAATCGGGGTCTGTGACAGAGACCACTTTGAGCACCAATGTGGGCGGAGCGACTGGCCAGGCCAATGCCTTGCCCACTGGCGCCAGCAGCCCGTACTGGAATAGCTACGCCAACCAGACCTACACCCCTCAGTACGCCTGGGAAGTTCCGACGGAACAAACGACCTACACCTATTCGACCAGTTCCACCAAGGCCGATGTGGTCTATGGCGGCTCCGGCATGGCCGATACCTGGAGCGGCTGGGCACCTGTTGCTCTTGGCGACCTCAACGCCGATGGCTTTGACGACATCATGTCGGGGGCAGACGGCAAGATGTATTTCGGTCGTGCCTCCCTGGGCTCGGGCTTCAATGCCAACGTGTCGGGCTTGGGAACGGCGGTGGACATTGGCGACTTTGGCCGCATTGCGCCCATGGGCGACATCGATGGCGACGGTTATCAGGACCTCATGGTTGCTGATCCTTCCGGCAACACCAACTATGTGGTGTATGGCAGCGCTACGGCTTCATCGTGGACATCGGCCACTTGGTCCAGCAACGTGGGCTCATCGAGCTCACCGCGCATCACCAAAATCGTTTCCGAGCCTGGGATTGTGCTCAATGGTGCCTATTCAGCCTTGGGTGACATCAATGGTGACGGTTACGACGACATGCTGATTTCAGCCTTTGGTAACAGTGGCGACCCCAACGACTTCTTTGCCAAGAACAACGGCGGCTTGTATGTGGTGTTTGGTCAGTCGGGTCACTGGAGCGATGGGGATTTGAGCCTGGCCAATTTGTCCGCCAACCAAAAGGGGTTCCGCATCACGGGCGCAGTGGACATGGACAAGGCCGGCCAGTACAGCTGGACCGGGGTGGGTGACATGAACGGTGACGGTCTGGATGACTTCATCTTCCAAGCCCCTGGCGATAACGAAGCAGCCAATGCCTCGTCCAACACGGCCCTGGGCTCTTCTTATCTGATCTTCGGTCGTCAATCGGGCTGGCAGGACATCAACCTGCTTGAGATGCAGGACTACGGCATTCAATTGCTGCGCACTGACAACAGCTACTGGACAGCCTTGGGTGATGTGGATGGCGATGGGTTTGACGATGTCTCACTGACCAACTCCAATGAGATGAAGATCCTCTATGGCGACGCCTTCCTCACCGGCGACAGCAACATGGCGGTCAAGCATGTGTTGGGCACCGCAGGCGAGCTGCTCACCGCCGATGCAGTCATCACCAACGCCAATGCCAAAGGCGCAGATCGACTCATTGGCAATGCCGGAAACGATACTTTGGTAGGCAATGGTGGTGCGGATGTGCTTCTTGGCGGCGCAGGTAATGATTTGTTACGTTTGT
>JACCEE011560589.1_pt1 | contig 27788 bp, 34 predicted proteins | sample 7449931 | NCBI WGS metagenome assembly JACCEE01 (sample SAMN15323457, study PRJNA562643) | freshwater metagenome | isolation source: river surface water | place: USA:Blue River Watershed | collected 2017-08-19 | reverse complement strand
GTCAAAAAAGATGAAACTCGATTAAAAATGATGAGAGAAAAAACGAGGCAAGTTTTTGAAATTTTTAGAAGTATTTGAAACGCTGGAAGTTAGTAAAAAATGAACGCCGTCCCTCTTGGGACCACCACACAAGACAAGCGGATCATTCTCTGTTTTTAAAATTCTGTACAGCGTCTTCTGTTCCATAATAATTGAAGATTTTTTCTTCTTTTACTTGCTGGAAAGAAATATTGGATCTGTTTTGGATACTTGAAATAATCTCATTGCGCTTTAGCTTCGCGCTTTCATATTTTGCAGTACATTTGGCATCAAATCCAATCTGACAGGCAGCTTTTGTCGAAAAGGGATTTCCGTATAAATCAAAATCTAATCTAGTATAAAGAAGCAATTCACATTTATTTTGGTTTTGCTGAACTTGAATTAGGTAGAAATTATACCCGGCCCAATAATTACCATCAGCAATTCTATACTCGTCACTAGGATTAACCGTTGTACATTTTTTAAAAATGCTTTCAGTTGAATTAATTTCCTGGCAGATATTTGGCGTATCAAGAGAGTAAAATGCAACATCATTATTTTTGCTTTGAAAATCAGAAATACTTTGGCGAATCTTTTGACAGTCAACTTGGTAACTACTTCTCAAAACGACAACTTGAACAGAATCCGGATTAGGCCCTTTTACGCCTCCAGCAGCGCCAGCAATGCCCCTTTTTCAAACACTCTCAATGGTCCAGACGAACTGGCCATGAGAAACACAATCACTACTGAAGATGTAGGAGCGGGACACACCCTTTATCATTTTTCGCTTACTAGAGGTGAATGGCTTAACACTCATTTTCCTATTTCAAAGAGCTTTAATGAAAGATTGATTTTAAGCTTTGATGAAAAAGGCATTCTTGTAAAAGCCAAGTATATTGAATTTCATCAAACTTTCATTGATGGCTTTTGGGAAGGTCAGTATGTTCGTAAGGGTAAAGAAAAGATCACAAAAGAAGTTACATTGTTTTCTAAATAAACAAGGCTCCGAAAGGAGCCTTTCTTATATCTATCCCTGATGCAACTCTACTTTGATTTTATGATTTTTAGCAAAGCTTGAGCCAAATTTATAAAGCTCGCGTATCACAGGCATGACTTGATAGGCTTCTTCGGTTAGTGAGTATTCTACCTTCGGGGGAACTTGAGGATAAACTTTGCGGATGATCAAATGACAGGCCTCAAGTTCTCTAAGTTCCTGAGTCAGCATTTTCTCTGTTATGGCCGGCTTAATCATACGACGAAGATCACTAAAACGTATAGGCCCGGCTTTGAGATTAAAAAGAATCAGTGATTTCCACTTTCCGCCAACAATATCCAAGGCCAATGAAACAGGACAGGGATAGTTTTTTTTATATATTTTCTTCATAAGTCACTCAAATCTCTTTAAACATACCAAAAGGTAAGTACAGTACAAAATTGTAAGTACTTCTTTTTTAGGAGTATAGCACTTATAACTCTTTCATCAAAGACAAAGGAGTCGTGATGAAAACTTCACTATACAAAAACCAAAACTACGAACAATTAAATGATTGGAGCAAACTTAATTTTACTCATCCTAAGCTTGGAAAGGTTGTAGGAAAGATCTTCTTGCGCGAAGACTTAGGGCTAAGTGGAATGGAGGTTTCCTTAAATTCACTCCCTGAAGGAGTGGCCCTCCCATTTTCCCATGCCCACAAACAAAACGAAGAACTTTATCTCTTCTTAAGCGGTGCTGGCGAGATGCTCATTGATGGAGAAAGAATCAAAGTTCAAAGTGGAAGCGCGGTACGCATTTCTCCTCAGGCCTTCAGAACATTACGGGCCTTAAATCAAGGGGCTTTAAATTTTATCGTAATTCAAGTGAAAGAGAAAAGCCTAGAACAGGCTTCTTTAGATGACGGTATTATGGCAAACGAACAACCTAACTGGCACTAAATCACATTCAGTCTTTTAACTAAAAGTTTTTTTGCCTCTTCTAAAGTCTTGGCATCAGAGACTTCTGCAATAAAAGTTTTCTCTTCTGAATTGTCTTTTTTGGCAGAAGTCTCTTTATCGAGACGTTCTGCTTCCATTTTCTTTTCCTGTCTTTTCATCTCATCGATGCCAATGATTTTATCAAGGTCCAATGACTTGCTATAATTAGGGCAGAGAACATCGTAATTAATGTCAATTCTTTTGATGCTCATTAGTACCTCAAGGTGTAGATGATTTTCTTGCTGGTCTTAGGTCTAAATTCACTGAGCGCTTTATAGACGCAATCCAAGTGTTCTTTAGATGCCGTACTCGACTTGACCTTCATCATTTGATCGATGAGTTTCCCTTTCTGGTAAGTCGCTTCTGCCTGATACTCTCCCATAAAAAGAGGATTGTGCTTATTTTCTTCAGTAAAGCATTCATCGGTGTCTGGATTTCCGTAATCAATTTGTCCTTCACCCTGCTCGATCACTGTCTGATAAGAAATCCCTCTTCTGCTTGGATGGGAAAAGTTCTCAGGCTTGATTCGTTTATTTGTATAAGCGGAGTAAATCGCCCCTGAGCTCAAATCGATATTGACCTTTTGCAGAGTCTCTAAAGCGAACTTTTCTTTTTTATCTATCTGAAGGCTCATGATAACTTTTTTGATATTCTCTGTTTGAACAAGGCTAAGATGACTTCCATAAAATACACCAGTACCAAACACGGTCATTTTATAGCGAAAAGCGATAGGAAGTTTAAACTTGGAACAGCCAACTTGATCCAGTTCATACTCTCCAGGAGGAACATTAAAAAGAAGGACGCCAGGTGTTTTCTCTGATGGGTAAACCATAAACTCACTGCCATCTTTCAAATTCTCAAAATTAAAATAGCAACTCTGATCAATGCCAATATCTTGATCATAAGTGAGTAGCAAGAATGAAGACTTATTTAACTCAGCTGGATTCACTCCAGATAGTGAAGTCACTTGGGTTGAACAGGCCGCCAAGACGCAGCCCATGAGAACGAGCAAACGCTTCATTTCTACTCCTTATCAAATGAGAAAACTGCTCAACTTTTCGTCATAACTCCTCTTTTTCCCAAGTAAAGATTCAATTGACCTCGCCTTTTCGAAGTGTATAAAAATACATCCCCTTCAGTTTTTCAGGTCTTGTTAACTCTCCCCAAGATGGCCGTCGGACAAGCAAAGCCGAAATGATAATGCTTTAAGCTTAGAAGCGACCTGTAAGTTCAGCACCTTAGCCCCCTGTGTTCCCAAGTCTACAGGGGCCCTTTCCAAGTCATACTTATAGGCTAAAATGATATAAACATTCTTTAGGTAGAGTCTATGGTTGGCAAAAAGTTTTGGTCTGCTTTTTTCTGTGCCCTTCTTTTTAGCGCTCAAGCTTGGGCCAGCGTTTGCACCATCTTTGTCCATGGCTACACGAGGACAGCTGATGACTATTTTGGAAAACTCCCTCACCAAGTAAAATGGGATAGCTCTCTTCCTATTTTAAAAGCTGCCCCACAAGTTGCCCAAGGTATTTTAAAAGAAATCGCTAGCTGCGAAAAAGATTCTCCTGTCATCCTTCGCACACATAGTTATGGAGCTGCTCAAGTTTACTACATTCTCTCCCAGGGAAAACGCTTCCAGGAACTTTACCCAAACCATTCCTTTGTTCAAATTTATAAAAGAACTGTTGCGACTTATGCCTACACAGGGGCTTTTCATGGAACCCCTATCATGGATCTCCTCTGTAGTTCTAAAGTCGTAATGGATATCGGCGACTGGGCCAGTAAACCTTGCGTCCTAAGTCTCATGTCCTCTCCTCAGCTTGATGTCTCACACTATGTGACAAGCCCCGGAGTCCCTTTCTATCTTCTCTACTCAACAGATGATGATGCTTGGCTTGGTATCCCAGGAAAAATTATTGGTCACTTCGGACAAAGCTTTTTTGAATATGAAATTCGAAACCACAAAACCCAAAATGATAACACACTTCCGACTTATGCTTCATTAGGTTGCTCATCGACCAGCCCTCTCATTCATCCAGAAGATAACTGTCTAAAACTTGATTCAAATTTCTTTTTCGATATTTATCATGAAAGTAAACTTGGCCATTTGGATTTTCGAAAAAATAAAAAATACATGACGAAAACCCAGGCAAACTTTCTCAATCATTCTGACTACAGTCAAAAAATCCAAAATACAGAAGTTCTTAAGAAACAGCAAAACTACCCTTACAACTTTATCCCCGTCAATGCTCAGGCAATGGGAGACCCCGTGGCTCGCCATGACAACTATCCTGCTCAGTGGATCTCAATTGATAAAGATAATGGCTTCACAGCTCGCCTCAGTTCTGAACAAATCTATTTTTCAGATGAAGATGAAGCCCTTTTCTGGGTGGAATTCGCTGGTAAAACATCTCCGCAAACAGTTAGTTTGAACACAGAAATCAAAAAGCAAAATGAACTCGTTCATTCAGAAGACCACTTATCCTCTGGAAGAAATACCACTTATTTTAAAGTTGCTTTAAATACACTTGAAGAAGGGGAATACATCGTTCAAACCAACGTAAAAGTTGGCAAACTCATAACTCCCGTCATGAGAACATTCATCTTAAATCGCTCGGCCCCATCTGTTGCAACGATCAAAGAAGATCAACTCACTAACGACTTAGATATCGCACTTACAACCAGCATTACTGCCAAAAAAGATGGCCTCTATCTTATCGAAATGACCCTCAAGGATCTTCGAGGACTACCTTTAGCGACTATAGAGAAATTAGTAAAGCTTCAGGCAGGAGAACAAGAAGTAAAGCTTTTTGTTGATGGCCTTTATTTCTATGAAAATCGCCTTTCAGGGCCTTTTACAATGAACGAAATGGCCGTCAGCGAGGTTCTTCCTAGCTTAGAGATCAAACGAGCTAAAACAATCAATATCAAATATACAACCCAAGCTTATCATTGGGCAGAACTCAGAAAAGTTCCTAATAAAGATCCTGTGATGGCCCAAAAGCTTTTCATGCTCTATAAGAATCCTGACGCGGTTGAATAATTTCTTACTATTCCTAACTCTTTCTTAAAAAAATTGACGATGGCCTTTTAAAAATGTTTCCATAATAGAAATGAGAGACGCGATCATGAATGAAACAAAAACTATTCAAGCACTTAAACTCGTCGTTTGGACAGCACTCATAGGCTGGCTCATCTACATGTCAGTCATTCCCCAAAAGTGGCAATTTTTTGTTCTTGCTCCTCTCCTTTGCGCCGCTATTGCCCTACACTTCTACACTCTCAAACAAATCAAATAAGAGGTTTTATGAAATTATTGTTCGTCTTCTTAATGACCATTAACATGGCCTGGGCCGCTAATGTTCCCCAAAAATTTAATGTGATTTTCAAAACATCTAAAGGTGAATTCACACTGGCCATCGATCAAAAGAATGCCCCTCTTGGAGTTGAACGTTTTTACGAACTCGTACAAAAGAAGTATTACAACAACGCTAAATTTTTCCGCGTGGTCAAAGGTTTCGTTGTTCAGTTCGGTATCGCTGCTGATCCAAAAGACTCAAAGAAATGGTCAAACGCCAATATCAAAGATGATCCTGTTCTTCTCTCAAATACCGAAGGGACTATTTCTTTTGCTACAGCTGGCCCTAATACCCGCACGACTCAACTGTTTATTAATTTAGGTGATAACTCTAATCTCGACAGAATGGGCTTTGCTGCTTTTGGAAAAGTTGAAAAAGGTATGGATGTCGTCAAGGCCCTATATGGAGAATATGGCGAAGAACCTACTCCTGAACAAGGCTCCATAGAAAGACTTGGAAATAAATTTTTAGACGCCAAATACCCAAAGTTGGATTACATCATTGATGCAAAAATCGTTGTTGTTAAATAATTATTTCAGAGGAATATAAATTTTTGTTTGCCACTCTTTTACCTCAGTGACTCTCGGGTCATTGAGGTAAGTCTCAAAAGAAAAGGGCTGGGCCTTAAGTCCTTGCTGCTCTATCCACTTGTAAAGCTTTGCATAACTCTCCCCCACTTTACGATAATGCCCCACATGGATCATCGTCGCACAACGGTTGAATGGATAATCACGAAGACGTATTTCTGAAGTTTCTAAAACGGCATGCTCAACGGGATAAGCACAATGGAAACTCCATTTATAATTGAGCATCTTTAGAAACATCTTGAAGGGAGACATCGAAGTAAGCTCTTCCCAATTCACATGATCATAAAAAGCAAAAGGGACAAAGCTTGGAGTTATTGCATTTTCTTGGCAATGCTTTTCAACTTTGCTGAAAGAATCTTGCATGACAAAAGAGAGTTTCAGAGTTTTGCATTCACTAGCGATTCCCAAACCTCTTTTAAAAGGAAGTTCTTCAATCTGATATAACTCATTCATCATAGGATGATCCTTGAAGTATTTTCGTGCCAGATCAAGCAACCTCTGTATCACTTCAGTCTTATGATCGGAGTAGTCAGCTCTGGCCACTTTTTTTATTTCAATCAATTCTCTTTTATGAATTTCATATTCACTACGGGCCTGATTGTTCAGGCGTAAATAATCTCTAAAAAGAAGATGATTCTCAACTTCTTTTGCTCCCTTTTGAAAGGCATGAAGATGGATCAGTCCCTTGGTTTTATTTGAGTTATAAAGTACACAATAACGCCGACCAACAATCCCATACTCACCCTTGTATTCATACCCTAGGCTTTCAAGACATGACTGATTTCGATCTAACTCAGCGAGATCATCAACTTCAAGCAAAAGATCGATAATAGGCTTTGCCGATAAGTAAGGAACGGCCGTACTTCCCACATGATAAACCTGAGCCCCTTTGCATCTCAGAGAATTCATAAGAAGATTAGCTTCTTCCTTAAAAATTTTCCCCCAAATCGAACTGTAGGGGGCCAGAAGAACAGCAGTTCTTTCTAAACCAATACCCAACTCTTCATAGTATTTAAGTCGACTACTTTCTTTCATAAAATCCAATTCCGCCTAGAGAAGTCTTAAGGAACCATCTAAAATATGACATGCTTAAATCCTCACTCTTCTTTCTTATTATTTCAACTACTGTCTTTGCTGCCGACAAGCCTGACCCTTGTCAGTTATTTGAGTATTGCAGAGGAACAGGAACAAAACGCAGTTATCAGTCTTCCTCTCCTTCCCCTGTCTCTTCTGCAAGCTTTAATCCTTCTAATCTAAGCTCTCTGAGAGAAGTCGGTGTCGAAGCGATCTATCAACCTGGCAATGCTGTTCTTTTTGATCTTGCCTCAGGAAATGGAAAAATTGGGGCGCTCATCTCTCCAAACCTTGAAAACTCATTTTTTGGTAACAGAGGAATTGAACTTGATCAAGACTATTTCAAAAGACGCGAAGGCCATGAACAATATAAAAATAAAAAAATTAGCTTCGCTTCTGGTCTAAAGCTCATCGATAAGAAAATCTTTTCAGTGGATTTAGGAGTCTCAGCGAAATATAACGAAGACCTGAGGGCCCTCAATCCGGGCTATGGGGCTTCAGTCAACCTAGGTCCCTTACGCCTTGGCTATTATCGTTATAAAGATGATATCAAAATCAAATTTCAAGACAACATCGATCTCAAAACAGGCATTCCCTACACCTTTCTCTACAATGCGCCTGACTACGAAGAAAAGTTCTGGGTCGAAACATTGACCGCTGGATTAAGAATTAAAAATTTAACCTTTGATGCAGGAGTCATTAAAACCCGTTACAAATTTTATAACGAAAACACCCGAATCTATCTCTACTCCGCAAGCTATAACTGGCACACCTGGTTATTCTTAGGGGCCTTACGTAAAGAATACTCACCAAATTTCCATTATCAAAATGCTCAATTAGTTGAGCAAAGGAAAAAGGAAGATGCTTATTACGGTCTTCAATGGCTCGCCAATCGTCACTTGATTCTAGGGGCAAACTACAATTTCTTTTTGCTTAAGGAACTTTCAGGGACACTTATTGTTCTTTTTTAGCTATTTATAATTTTCGTTTTTAGCAGGCAAATGAAGAAAGAAACTAGGAAGTTCCTTTTTTAATTCAATCCACTCTTGAGTGGCAGGATGCTTAAAACGCAAGAAGTATGAAAAGAGACGAATTTGTCTCTCAAACTTATCATGAGCCCCGTAACGTCTATCTCCAATAATAGGATGTCCCATTTCTGAAAGATGAACACGGATTTGATTTTTCCTTCCTGTTTCTAATTCAACCTCTAAAAGCGTTTTATCTTTGAAACGCTCTAACACCTTGAAGTGGGTGATGGCCAACTTGGCATTTTCATTTTTTTCTACAGAGCGAACGAGAAGGGTTTTAGGGTCATCGTAAAGATAGCTTTCAATTTTCCCTTCATCTTTTAAAACGCCTCCCTCAACAAGAGCAAAGTAGCGTTTGGTGTTATCTTTCCAATTATCTTTTAAAGTTTTTTGAACAAACTCCGTTTTGGCAAAAAGAATGAGCCCAGCGACTTCACGATCGAGACGATGAACAACATAAAGCTTCTCTCTTCCTTTTGAATTTTCTCTTACATACTGCTGCACCTGTTTATAAAATGAAGAGTTTTCATCTCCTCCTTCTGCAGCTGTCAAAATGCCTGCGGGCTTAAGACAAACGATCAAGTTTTTGTCTTCAAAGACAACTTCAAAGCGAGGCTTAAAAATTTTATTTAAAGTGAGGGGCTTTTCAAAAGAAATAAAAAGGATGTCTTGAGGGTGAATCTCTTCATTGAGTCGTGTCACTAATTCATTATTGAGACTCAACTGTTTAAACTTAATCCACTGTTTTATCTTAGACTTAGAGATCCCCTTCATCTTCTCAGAGATGAGTTGCTCAACTGTACTTGACTGAGTGGCCACTATTTTCATGTAAATACCCTAGCAAAACCAACAAGAAATTAACATTTAAAAAGAGATCTTAACGCGGGAATCATAATAAAATATGCTATAAGCAAGTAAACACGAGGTGAACTATGGCTTCTGGAATTATTCAAAAACTCCTTCCCCCTAGCGAAAATAAGTTTTATGAATTTTTTGAAGATGGGGCACTCACCTGTTCCCTTTCCGCAAAGTTGTTTCACGAAATCATTTTCAATGGTTTAACGGAATCTCGTCTCGTAGAAGCTAGAACTCTTAAAGGCAAAAGCGTCTTCATCGCCAAGAATACGCTCAATGAACTGAACAAAACATTTATTACTCCTATTGATCGTGAGGATATTCTTCACCTCTCAACTTTGCTTAACAAAATCGCCAAGCGAATTATTAGAACTTGCATTAATTTGAAAGTTTATCGTTTAGATAAATATCCTGAGACGATGCGCCATCAAGCAGAAACTTTGCTTCTTGCCACACAAGAGCTTCAAAGTGTGGTGTCACATTTAAAAAAGAATGCCTCATTGAAAGAAATTTCAGAATCCAATCATAAGATGATGGAAATTGAAAATCATGGAGATGATATTCTTTTTCGTGCTATGGATGAAATTTTCTCTGGAAAGCATGAGGCTTTAGAGGTCATCAAACTTAGAGATATCTATAAGACTATCGAGAGCGCCTTAGACAAATGCTACAGTGTCTCCGACACTATACTCAACATATCTATCAAGCACGACTAGCTATGACTCTTACCCTACTAATCATTGTCATTGTGGCGGCTTTGGTATTCGAGTACATCAACGGCTTTCATGACTCAGCCAATGCTATTGCCACTGTTGTTTCAACAAAAGTGTTAACTCCACGTCAGGCAATACTCATGAGTGGTACTTTAAACTTTGTTGGGGCTTTCACTGGAACTCATGTGGCAAAAATGATAGGAGGTGGCTTAGTTGACACCAACGTCATCACCCAAGAAGTTATTTTAGCGGCTCTTCTTTCGGCTATTATTTGGAACCTTTTTACTTGGTACTTTGGTATTCCTTCGAGTTCTTCTCACGCACTCATTGGTGGTCTTGTGGGTGCAACCATATCTAAAGCAGGCAAGGGGGCCATTCATTTGAATGGACTTTTAGATAAAGTGATCATTCCAATGTTTACCTCGCCTCTTATTGGTCTCCTTGTAGGCTTTCTCATTATGCTGGGTCTACTTTGGATTTTTTATAAAACATCCCCTCAAAAAATGAATTTCTATTTTCGAAAAGCTCAACTTGTTTCTTCAGCCTTTATGGCCTTCTCCCACGGATCAAACGACGCCCAAAAAACCATGGGGATTATCACCTTGGCCCTCTTGAGCTTTGGAAGTATTTCAGTTATGGAAATTCCCTTCTGGGTTATCTTTCTTTGTGCTCTTTTTATGGGATTAGGAACCATGGCAGGAGGTTGGAAGATCATACGAACAATGGGAAGCAAAGTCATTAAGCTAAAACCTGTTCATGGGTTTGCCGCCGAAACATCAGCGGCCCTCGTTATTTTTACAGCTTCTCACTTGGGCATCCCTTTGAGTACAACCCACGTGATTTCTACTTCAATCATTGGTGTAGGTTTAACTCAAAGGGCGTCAGCTATGAAATGGGGTCTCGTTGGGCGAATTATTCAAACTTGGATTTTCACCATTCCAGCTTGTGGGGCATTGGCCTGGGGCATTTTTAAATTATTTGCCTAAAGCCTTCAGAGCTTCTTCATAATTAGGCTCGTTGACGATCTCAGTAACTTGTTCAGAGTATAACACTTTGTCGTTTTCATCCAAAATGATGACAACACGTGAGCAAAGCCCTTTAAGAGGTCCATCGACAATCTCAAGTTGATAATCTTTTGAAAAATTTGAACGAAAGGCAGAAAGGCTTTCAGCATTCTTAATTCCCTCTACCCCGCAAAAGCGAGCTTGAGCGAAAGGAAGATCCACAGAGATATTCAACACAGCAGTGTTATGAAGTTCTGCAGCTTTCTTATTGAAGGCCCTCACGCTGGCAGCACAAGTACCTGTGTCGATACTAGGAAAAATGTTGAGGACCTTCCTCTTGCCTTTATAGTTTTCTAGACTCACCTCGGAAAGATCATTTCTTACAAGAATAAAATCTTTCACTTTCTCACCCTTAGAAGGTAAGTTGCCAGAAGTATTAAATGGATTTCCTTGAAGAGTAATTTTGGCCATAGTTAGCTCCTATTATGTTTTTCTATTTAGTGAGCAGATGTGGCAGGCCATTACAGTTTTTTTCATTTTCATCTGGCCTCCTTACTCTAAGAGGATTAGTTTGCCCTTATGCCTTCTCACCAATGGAAAAAAACACTTTACGCCGTTCTCATCGGAGAAATTATTGCCATTGCAGGTTTCTCAACAACGATGCCTATCCTTCCTTTTTTCCTTGAAGATTTAGGGATCAAAGATCGTCAGCAACTCACTTTTTATGCAGGCATGCTTCAGTCCTTTCCTTCAATTTGCTTGGCCATCATGGCCCCCATTTGGGGAAATCTTGCCGATCAATACGGAAGAAAAAAAATGCTCCTCCGTGCCCTTTTTGGTGGGGCCATCATCATGGTACTTCAGGGCTTCAGTCAAACTCCTTGGCAACTATTAGGCTTAAGAACTTTTCAAGGGGCCATCACTGGCACAGTAGCCGCTGCTACAGTCTTAGTTGCCTCTATTGCACCGGTCAAAGAAGCTGGCTACGCCCTTGGACTTTTACAAATGGGGATTTTTGTTGGAGGGGCCATAGGCCCGATGATAGGAGGAATTCTTTCTGATTGTTTTGGTCATAGAGCAAATTTTATGGTGACGGCAATTTTACTGACTATCGCTGGATTCATTGTCACTTATTTCGCAGAAGATAATTTCACTCCTAAAGAAACACGAAAACCTATTCTCAAAAGTATCATTCCTGATTTCAGTCCGCTGTTTACAACCCCCATCTTGCTTGTTTTGCTTGGAATCGTGGCCATTGATCAAATTGCTGGCTCTATTGTTTCTCCCTTCCTTCCTCTTTTTATCAAAAGCATCTCAGAAACGAGTGCCATGGTTTCCTCAAATGCTGGGGTGATTATAGGCTTTGGTGCTCTCTCAAGTGCCGTCGCCGCTGTCCTCATAGGGAAAATTAGTTACCGCGTGGGTTACGAAAGAATTCTTGTCATCTGCTTAGGGGGAGCTGCTCTGTTCACTATTCCTCAAGCCTTTGTGACTTCTGTTTCTCAGCTTCTGACCTTGCGGATGCTTAGTTGTTTTTTTATCGGCGGAACCATGCCTGCCGTGAATGCCCTTATCTCTCTTAAAGCTCAATCTGGAAAGCAAGGAGGCATCTATGGCTTAAGAAGCTCTATTGCTTCGGCCAGCGGAGCCATTGGGCCAGCGATAGGTGCAAGTATTGCTGCAGTTGGGGGATTCCACTCTGTTTTTTTGGCCACTGGAAGTATTCTAATGATCGCAGGAGTCGCTTTTTACTATCACCAAGCAAAACAACCCAAACTTGACGAAGCTATTGAAGAGAATGAGTTGAACTCATAAAAAAACTCCGCGATTTTCATCGCGGAGCCTTTTCAAACAAGATATTCACCACGGTTTTAGTAAAAGCGTAAGGAGATTTCCTTTCTACTTTCATCTAGTTTGAATTGATATTCTTCTTTTTCTTCAGGGTGATAAAAATCAAGTGTAGATCCCAAAAGAGTCATGATGTAATCGAAAACCATAACAACCTCCTTTGTATGTTTCAGACAAGTTCAGTATCGGGTCTTTTAGCTCTGGACTCAATACTATTTTCCAAGGTACTATATAGCAGCACCTTGGTCTTAGGAGATAGTATGTCTCAAGTTCAACAATTTTTAGACTCACTCAAACGAACACTGAAAGCCAAAAACATCATTTATAAAGATTTAGCAAAGATATTAAATCTTAGTGAATCTAGCATTAAACGCCTACTTTCTGACAAAAGTTTAAGCCTAGAGCGTATCGAAGAAATTTGTAGGGCCTGCGACATTAGTTTTGCCGAGATATGTGAAAACGCTCAATTCGAAAAAAATTTCCAAAGCCAGTTTGTGACTCTTGAACAAGAAAAAATTTTAGCAGCGGAACCAAGACTTTTGCATTACTTTATTTTACTAAATGATGGCCACACTCCGAACAAGATAGAAAAAGAATATGAGATTTCAGCGTTAGAAGGGAAAAAATATCTTCTGCTCTTAGATAAGATTAAACTTATTGAACTTTATCCTAGGGATAGAATCAAGTTAAAGGCCCCTGCAGAAGGATTACGTTTTAGACGCGAAGGGGCTGTCGGTAAAATTCTTTTTGCTCAAACGAAAAAAGATTATCTAAATTATCATTTTGACAAAGAAACTGACTTCATACGCTTTACTCTTTTGCACACCCCCATAAGTCTTATTCCCAAGCTAAAAAAGAAATTTGAAAAAATGATCGTCGAGATTCAAGAAGACATAAAATACTACGATATTGAAAAAGAGGCATGTGTAGATCTTGGGCTGCTCACAGCTTTCCGACCATGGGAGTACACATCATTAGATGTGCTGAAGAAAAAACAAAAGTAATCCCTAGACAATTATCCGACTGTAACAGTATTCACACTTAAAAAATATGTTCATTTGACCAAACTTTTTTGATTAAGTTTTCTTCACTTATTTTTTTTCATTTTACGAACTATTATTAAGCAATCTATTACCAAAGGAGGTTTTATGATTTCAGGCGGACTCGCACTCTTTTATCTTCTACTCGCCGTCATCGTCATCGTCGTATTAACTGGCCGTTATAAAATGAACGCCTTTCTTGTCTTAATCGGAATCGCATTCGCTTACGGTTTTGCAATCGGCTTACCACCACTCGAAGTTGTAAAAAAAGTGAAAGAAGGTTTCGGTGGAACATTAACAAACATTGGTATTGTTATTGTTGCAGGGACAATCATGGGAACGATCCTAGAAAAAACTGGGGCAGCACTTTCCATGACTCAAGTGATACTAAGACTTGTTGGAAAGAAACGTTCTCCAATGGCCATGAGTATTGCTGGTTATGTTGTCTCCGTTCCAGTATTTTGCGATTCTGGATACGTGATTATGACCCCACTTAATAAGGCACTCGCTAAAGAAACCGGCACTTCAATGGCCATCATGGCAGTTGCCCTATCAACAGGTCTTTATGCAACTCATACCATGGTTCCTCCTACACCAGGACCTATTGCAGCTGCTGGGGCTTTGAATGCAGATTTAGGGACTGTCATTCTTTATGGTCTTATTGCGGCCATCCCTTCTGCTATGGCAGGATATTTTTGGGCCACAAGATTTGCAAAGCGATATGACATCCAACCACATCTTTCTGAAAGCTATTCATCACTTTTAGAAAAATATGGAAAACTTCCTAACGCTTTTCTTTCTTTCATGCCTATCGTCATTCCTATTCTTCTCATTCTTTTAAAATCAGTTGCAGAATTTCCTTCAAAACCTTTTGGCGAAGGTAATTTGCAATTAGCCATGAGTTTCATTGGTGACCCTGTTGTCGCTTTGATTATCGGTATGCTTCTTTCCATGTCTCTTGTCCAAAAATCTGAGGATTTGAAAAAATCTTTTACAGAATGGATGGGTATTGGCATTAAAGACGCAGCGATTATTCTTGTAATCACAGCTGCCGGTGGTTCATTTGGAAAAATCCTTGCTGCTTCTCCTATGGTTGACTTCATTAAAGAAAATCTTATTGGCCTCAATATGGGAATTTTCTTACCATTTATTATTGCAGCAGCCCTCAAAACAGCTCAAGGCTCTTCAACGGTTGCTATCATCACAACAGCAAACATTCTTGCTCCTCTCATGGCCACACTTGGTCTCGATCCTGCATTAACAGTCATCGCCATCGGCGCTGGGGCAATGGTTGTTTCACACGCCAACGACTCTTTCTTCTGGGTTGTTTCACAATTTTCAGATATGGAAGTTTCAGTTGCCTACCGTGCTTACACAAGTGCAACACTTGTTCAAGGGGTAGTCGGCGTTCTTGCTGTTGCTGTCATAAACATGATTATCAACTAAGGAATATTATGAATATAGTGAGTAAAGCTTTTTCTGCCATCTATGAACGCTTAAGCCTCAATGCCCTCGCCAAAGGACATTATGATCAAGCTGAAAAATGGCTACTTAAACAAGAACAAGTTGATCGAAATCATCAACGTTTTTTAAGGAATATGGGCTCAATTAAATTGGCCCAGAGAAAATATGAAGAAGCTTATTCACTATTTCATGAAGAAATGAAAGCATTTGGCGAGGACTCTTCACGCTTGAGGGTCCTTGCCGATGTTTCTTTTCTGTGTCAAAAGATGTCTGAGGCAAATTCTTTTTATAAAAAAGCCCTCAGCTATAAAGAGAATAAAAAACTGACCTACCTTGAATCACGTTTAAAAATTTCAAGCGATGAGAAATTATTTTCACAAGGGATCAAAGCTCAAGAATACTTTGAATCTGCTCAAAATCTTGAAAGCGAAAAGCGCTGGGAGGAAGCCCTCTCCTATTACGAAAAATCCTTTTCAAATGACCCCTCTCATTACATTGCAGCTAACAATGCTGGCGCCATCTTTTTAAATCACAAAAAAGATTTCCGCCAGGCTTTAAAATATTTCCGCTCCTCTCAAGAGCTCTACCCATTGCCAATGACAGCATACAATATCAATCTCTGCCAAGAACTTCTAAAAAAGGACCAATCATGAACTCTTTAAGAAATGATGCTCAGGAAATTTTTCAAGCTGGCCTAAAGAGAGTTGATCCCATTCAAATGATGGTCCAAGTGTTATCTTTAAATGAAAGCCATCTCAAACTCACGACAGAAAACATCAATAGATCATTCGATTTGAACCAATATAAAAACATCTACGTTTTGGGTGCAGGAAAAGCATCTGCCCGTATGGCCTTAGCCTTAGAACAAATTCTTGGTGATAAAATCACAAGTGGTCTTGTCGTTGTTAAAACTGGCCATACAGAAGAACTAAAAAAAATCACACTCAAAGAAGCCAGTCACCCTATTCCCGATCAATCGAGTCATGATGGAGCAAAAGCCCTTTTAGAATTAGCTAAAAAAGCCAACAAAGACGATTTGGTCATCACCTTAGTATCAGGTGGGGGATCAGCACTCGCAACTCTTCCAGTTGATGGAGTCACTCTTGCAGACAAACAAGCAATGACCAAACAACTTCTAAGCTCAGGGGCAACGATTCATGAAATCAATGCAGTGAGGAAACATCTTTCACAAATCAAAGGCGGAAATCTTGCAAAGACCATTGCTCCTGCAACAGCTTTAAACCTTATTCTCTCAGATGTCATGGGTGATGATCTTGATACGATCGCATCCGGAATGACAGCTCCTGACTCAAAAACATTTGCTGATGTGAAAGAAATTCTTACACGCTACAAAATCTCCCCTCCAGACAGTATTACCGATATTATTGAAAAAGGTCTTCAAGGGAAAATACAGGATACCCCAAAAGCTCAAGACCCAATTTTTAAAAATTGCCAAAATATTATTATAGGCTCCAACTACCAGGCCCTTCTTGCTTCGATTGAAAAGGCAAAAGAACTTGGTTACAACACTTTGGGATTAACTTCTAGGCTCATGGGTGAAGCCTCTGAAATTGCCAAGATATTTTTAAGCACGGCCCTAGATATCCAAGATAAAAATTTTCCAATCCAAAAACCAGCCTGCATTATTGCTGGCGGTGAAACAACAGTTCACCTCAAAGGCAGAGGCAAGGGCGGAAGAAATCAAGAAATGGCCCTAAGCTTTTTATGTGAGCTCTCAAGACTTGCTCCTCCTAAAGATCAAATCATGTTTTTATCAGCCTCGACAGATGGTTCAGACGGCCCAACAGATGCAACTGGTGCCTTTGCCTACTATGATCAACTCGCTCAGGCGCAAAAACTCTCTATCAATCCCCATTTATTCCTTGCAGACAATAACTCTTACGAATTCTTCAATACTCTCGATGAACTTTTAAAAACAGGCCCCACAAATACTAATGTCTGTGATTTACAGATCCTACTTTTGCGTTAATAATCACGCCTATGAGTATATTTGAAGTCATCATGCTTTTTTGTTTTGGATTTTCTTGGCCTTTTTCCATTTATAAATCGTGGAAAAGTAAACAAGTAGGTTCCAAAAGCCTTATCTTCCTTATTCTTGTGATCATTGGCTATCTTGCAGGAATTATCCACAAACTCCTCTACTCACGAGACTACGTCATCATTCTGTATGCAGTGAATGCCAGCATGGTATTTATCGACATGCTTCTCTATTTTAGAAATAAGCGCTTAGCCGCTTTAAAGCAGGCTTAAATGATTATCTGGATTGATGCTGATGCTTGCCCTCAAGGCGTTAAAGCTGCTGTTTTTAAGGCGGCAATACGCCTTCAAATTCCTGTCACCATGGTTGCCAATAGCTACATGTCGCACCCTTTAAGCCCACTCATCCATTTTGTTGAAGTCGAAGCTGGTCCCGATGTCGCCGATAAATATATCGCAGAACACTTAAGTGAAGGCGATTTGGTCATCACAGCTGATATTCCTCTCGCATCAACTGTCGTCCAAAAAAATGCAGTTGGTATTAATCCTCGCGGGGAAATTTATACAGAAGAGAATGTTTGTGAACATCTCTCTATGCGCGATTTTATGAAAGATTTGCGCGACAGTGGACTAGTCCAAGGGGGACCTCCTCCCTTCTCTCCCAAGGATGTACAAAATTTCACTAACGCTTTAGAGAGAACTCTCACAAAAATGCGCAAAAATTCTAAGTAAGAAACTAATTCTAGACTTCCTTTTTTTTCTAAGTTAAAAAAATCCCATTAGTCACCAGGGGTGCGTGAGGCTTTGCTTCAAGCTGAGAGAACGTTGGTTCAACCCTATAACCTGATCTAGATAACACTAGCGTAGGGAGAGATGACATCAAGAGCATAAACTCCTGAGGTATCTTTCCCCCCTAAGGAGTTTTTATGCAAATCACCGCAAAATCTATCTATTCTGATCTCGAACTCATACGCCAAAAAGGGCCACTCGTTCACAGTATCACCAACTACGTCGTCATGAATTCTACGGCCAATGCTCTTTTGGCTTTAGGTGCCTCTCCTATTATGGCCCATGCCATGGAAGAAATGAATGAGCTGGTGGCCATCTCTAATGCCCTCGTCATCAACATTGGAACCCTTGATGCTCCTTGGATCAAGAGTATGCATGAAGCAGCGAAGGCAGCGAAAGCGAAACACATTCCTGTAGTACTTGATCCAGTTGGTTCTGGAGCCAGCAAACTTCGCACCGAAACCTGCCGAGAATTTTTAAAGCAAGGCTATCCCACAATTGTTCGCGGAAATGGCTCTGAAATTCAATCCCTCGTTTCTGATCTTGCTCAAACTAAAGGAGTGGACAGTACTCTTCACAGTGATGCGGCCACTGAAGCTGGAAAACTTCTTTCAAAAAGATACAACTGTACCGTGAGTATCAGTGGAGAAGTTGACGTCAATATCATGGGTGATCAAATAGTGCACATTAAAAATGGTCACCCCATCATGACCAAAGTCACAGGAATGGGCTGCACCTCTACTACTTTTGTGGCGGCCTTCAATGCTGTCAACAAGAACGCCCTCATGGCTTCAGCCCATGCTATGGCCGTCATGGGAATCGCTGGAGAAATCACTTTTAAAAAAAGTGCTGGCCCTGGAACTTTCCAGACCAACTTCCTCGATACTGTATTTAACTTAAGCCTCAAAGATATTGAAGCTCATTACAAGAATTAAACTATGAATAAACCCATTGATTGGTCCTTGTATCTCGTAACCGACCGTGAACTCTGCATGGGACGAAGTCTTGTTGAAGTTGTCGAAGCTTCTGTGCAAGGGGGAGTGAGTGTCGTTCAACTTCGCGAGAAAGATATTTCCACTCGTGAGTTTGTCGAACTGGGAAAAATCCTTTTAAAAATTCTTCGCCCTAAAAATGTCCCTCTCATCATCAATGACCGCTTAGATGTGACTTTGGCCATTGGGGCCGATGGCCTGCACATTGGTCAAAGTGACCTCCACTATCATGACGCGAGAAAACTTTTGGGGGAGAAGTTTCTTCTGGGTCTCTCTGTAGAAAATAGAGAACAAGTAAATGAAGCCAAAAATTGGGATCTTTCCTATATGGCCTTGAGCCCTCTCTTTAGTACCCCCACCAAAACCGACACGGCTCCGCCTTGGGGCTTAGAGGGACTTAAGGAAATCAGAAAAGAGATTAGCTGCCCCTTAGTTGTGATCGGCGGCATCAATATGAAAAATGCAAACGAAGTCATTGATGCCGGAGCAGACAGTTTGGCCATTGTCTCAGCGATTTGTTCTGCCCCTTCCCCCTATGAAGCCTCCAAAGAATTTCGCTCCGTTTTTAATAAGAGGAAAAGTCTATGAAGCTTAAAGAACTTGGCGAGTTTGGACTCATTGATAAAATCAAAGCCCAATTCTCTGAGGCCATACCAGAAAATATCGAAGGCATAGGTGATGACTGCGCCGTCATCCACCAAGAAGGAAGAAACTCTCAACTCATCACGACTGACCTTTTGGTTGAGAATGTTCACTTCTTAAGAAATGACATCAGCCCTTTTGAACTGGGATATAAATCTCTCGCCGTCAATATCAGTGACGTAGCAGCTATGGGCGGCACTCCCCGCTATGCTTTCCTTTCGATTGCCTTTCCCTCAGACCTCGATGCCACTTGGCTTAAATCATTTTTTGATGGCATTTATGAACTAGGAAAAAAGCATGGAGTTTTTCTTCTGGGAGGAGATACCACCAAATCCCTTCAAGGTGTTGTCATCAATATTGCCTTAGTGGGAGATGCCCCAGTCCATCAAATCAAGCGCCGCTCTCAAGCCCGTGTGGGGGATCTCATTTGTGTGACAGACTACATTGGTGACTCTGGTGCTGGTCTGGATGTGATACTAAAAAAGAGAACAAGAGGGCCTCTTGAAGATCGCCTAGTAAAACGACACTATCTTCCTCGCCCACATGTTGAAGAAGGTCTTTGGCTTGCTGAAAGAAATACAGTTCATGCCATGATGGATGTCTCGGATGGCATTGATTCCGATCTCAAACGCATCATGGATCAATCGAACTGCGGAGTGAAGATCGAGCTTGAAATGCTTCCTCTCTCTCAGGATCTTAAAATCTACTCTCAAAGATATAATCTTTCTCCCTTAGAATTTGCGGCCAGTTCTGGTGAAGACTACTGCCTCCTCTTTACACTCAAACCAGAATCCTTGGAACAAACTCTAAGGGACTTTGAAAAACAGTTCTCTCGTCCCTTTTATGTCATTGGAGAGATTGCCGAAGAAAAGAAGTTTGAATACTTCTTCCAGGGCCAAGTGACCCACTTAAAAAAAATCGGTTTTGATCATTTTAAATAAGGAAGACCAATGAAGAACCAAAAAAAAGAACATTGCCGCGTGCTTACTATCGCCGGCTCAGATAGTGGCGGAGGGGCAGGTATTCAAGCTGACCTTAAAACCTTTTCTGCCCTTGGCTGCTATGGCATGTCCGTCATCACCGCCCTCACCGCTCAAAATACGGTTGCAGTTAAGGCCATTCAAGCTGTGCCTGTTGAATTTATTCAAAGCCAAATCGAAGCGGTGATCGAAGATATTGGCGTTGATGCGATCAAAATTGGAATGCTTCACTCCCCAGAGGTGATTCACACAGTTGCTTCTTCCTTAAAAAAGTATAAACCAAAGAACATCGTCCTGGATCCTGTGATGGTGGCCAAAAGTGGTGACCACCTTTTAAAACTCGAATCCATTGCAGCTTTAAAATCTGAACTTCTTCCTCTGGCCACCGTCATCACTCCCAATCTTCCTGAAGCCTCTGTTCTTCTGGGTCGCCCAATAGAGACAAAGGACAGCATGGAAGAAGCGGCCATTGACCTCATGAAGCTTGGACCTCAGGCCATTCTTATCAAAGGTGGACATCTCACCACTAATGAAAGTTCTGATTTTCTTCTCACCAAAAATTTCAAGCAATGGTTTCCTCATGTACGCCTAGAAACTCCCAACACGCATGGAACGGGCTGTACCTTCTCATCGGCTATTGCTTCTCATTTGGCTAAAGGCCATGACCTTGAAGAGGCCGTCACCCTTTCAAAAAAATACTTAAGCGCTGCCTTAGAAAAAGGCGCTCAATACAAAATTGGAAATGGTCATGGGCCAGTTCATCACTTTCACTCTTGGTGGTCTTAAATGAAAAATCAAATATCAGGCTTATCTCTTTTTACACTCTGGTTCGGCGCAGCGGTTTCTCTTGCAGAAATCATGACAGGTAGTCTTATTGCGCCTCTGGGGCTTACAAGAGGGATCACAATCATTCTTTTGGGTCATTTAGTAGGTGGACTCTTCCTGGGCGCAGCAGCTTATATTGGATATAAAGAAAAAAAAGCCTCAATTGAAAGCAGTCGCTTTTCTCTAGGACGCCAAGGCTCCTATCTGATCTCACTTCTCAATGTCATCCAGTTGATTGGCTGGACGGCCATTATGCTTATTCAAGCTTCTAAGGCCATGCAACCTATTGCCCAAGGCATTTTAGGTTTTGAAAGTTTTAAACTCTTCGTCGTCGCCTTAGGCTTTCTCGTTCTGCTCTGGTCTCTTTTTATGGAAAAGGGTTCAAAGCTTATTAATGAAATCAGTGTAGCTTTACTTATGGTTTTAAGCCTTGTCATGCTCTACCTCTCTTGGGGCCAAACACCAACGGCCCCAGTATCAGGGGAAATGAGCATAGGCTTTGCTTTTGAGTTAAGCCTTGTCATGCCTCTTTCTTGGACTCCTCTTATTGCGGACTACACTCAAAAAGCGAAATCCTCACGTGGTGCTGTTTGGAGTAGTTATGTAGGATATTTTATTGGAAGCTCTCTGATGTATATCATTGGTTTGGTTTGTGCCATCAATCTTGGAAGCTCAGATCCAACATCACTTATGATGAAACTCAATCTAGGGTTTGCTGCGCTGATGGTGGTCATCCTTGCCACGGTCACCACAACCTTCATGGATGTTTACTCTGCGGTGATTTCGACAAACAACATCTTCAAGAAAATTCCACGGAACTGGACCATTTGCGCATACAGTCTCGCTGGTACAGCGTTAGCACTATTTTTTCCTATGGAGAACTACCAAAACTTCCTCTATATGATCGGCTCTGTTTTCGCCCCAACCTTCACGGTACTCTTTGTTGATTATTTCTATTTTAAGAAAGATCAAAGTGAAAAGAGATTTAACTACATTGCGATTGCCATAATCGTTTTAGGCATAGCCTTCTATTATTATGTTCAAAAACTTGACCTTATAATAGGAGCAAGCTTACCAACGATAGGTCTCACCGCTTTTGCTTATATCACTTTAAGATCTGCTTTAAAATTTTTTCAAAAGAATAGAATCGTCACAGAATAGTTTAAATGCCGAGAGTTTTTTCGAACTCTCGGCGTTTTTTATTAAAAGCTTAAATTCAAAAAGAATTATTGTAGGCGCTTATTTATTATGAACAAGTGAAATAGGATTAATCACACTTAAAATTTCATCCCCTACAAAACGATGCCCAAGCTCATTCCAGTGATAGTGATCAGCGCCTAAAATGTTCTCCCCTTTATTTTTTTCACTTTGAAGTTTCTCGGCTACAGGAATCACTGCTATGCCGTTTTTCTTTGCAAGCTGATTAAACTCGATCGCCAGTGGCAGAGATGTCTCTGTAGTAAACATATAGAACTGACTTTTAGTTGGAAGAGTCTCAATAATCTTTTTAAAAATTTTTTCAGTGATTTCCAGAGAAGATGATTTTTTTACAGCTTCTTCAAGAATGATCGATATTTTAGGAAAGTGAGAGACTTGCCAAGTTTGATAAAGATATAAGAAAAGTCGTGAAGAGCTAAGCAAACGTACGATTTTCAAATCAGGAAAGATTTCATACCCGAACTTAGAGTTCCCGTCGTTCATCAAAAAAGGTCTATCCGTCACATGCAAGGTCGAGTGAAATGTCCTTTCAAGATCAGGAATATTATTTATAAAATCGTTTGGACAAAACTGCCAAAGAATAACATCGGCAGGAAAGTTTAAGAGCACTCGTTTTAGAAGCAAAAGCTCCTGATAAGTACCAAAAGCTCCGATCCCATACACTTTCAAATCGGAAGCAAAGGGTAATAAATAATCGTAATAGGCTTTTCCCTCAGAAATACCACGGGCCTGGGTGAACGAATCACCAATAACAAGGATCTTGAGTTTACCAGAGCCTTTCAGCTCTTTATGAGGAAAAATCCAGCCGAGTTCACTGTCTTTGGGATAAAGAGGAGCTTTGAAGGTCCTTACAAGAATTTCTCCTGTGACCAAGCAAAGAGTGACTGTGAAAAGAAACAAGAGAAGTGCAAACTTGATTTTTTTTGACATAGGCTAAATTGTAATTGTTTCTTCAACTATAAAGCCTAAAAGGAAACTTGCCAACAAAAGAAATCCCCTCCGAAGAGGGGCTCACTTTTTAGTATTGAAGATCGACTTTCAAATCAATTTTATCATTGATGACTTTATCACCAAGGTTTTCAAAGAATTTTCCGGAACCATAGCGAACATCGTAAACAGTACGATCATAACTTAATGCAGTTGAAGCCTTACCTTTTTCGAATTTTGCATCAAAGTTTACGGGAGCTGTTTTTCCTTTAATTGTAAGGTCAGCTTTCACTGAATAAAGATCTTTTCCTTTGGCCTTTACTTCAGTGATTTTAAGAGTAGACTCTTTGAACTTTTCTACATCAAAAAAATCTGGACTTTTAAGATGTCCTACAAGTTTTGCATTCATGTCACCAGTCAAATCATCGTTAGTGAGAGTCGTCATATCAACAACAAACTCTCCACCTACAAACTTTTCTCCATTAAACTTTAAAGCCCCACTTTTAAACTTTAAATGCCCATTGTGTTTGCCAACAATTTTTGATCCAATCCACTCAAGCGAGCTTTTACTTGCATCAATGTTTTTTACTGTCTCAGCAGCAAACAGACTTAAAGACAACATCATACTTGTAGCAAAAACTAAAAACTTCATAAAACCTCCCAAAATTAAAGCCACATGCTTTTATAATCTTCGACGTAGTTTCTCATTGTTCGAGGCTCACGCCCCAATACATCTTTTACCCCATTAGTGACATGAGCATTGTATCCCTTACGAAGAAAATCTAAAATTAGCAAAAGAAAATCGGCATAATCCTCCGGTAACCCAGCTTTTAACAAACTTGATTTCAGCACTTGGGGATCGATTTCTTGGTAAATAATATTCTTACGGGTTGCCAAAGAAATCATATTGGCAACTTCGTGATGATCCAATGACTCACTTCCCGTAATATCAAAAGCTTTGTTGTTAAACTTTTCGTTGATAATAAGTGTAGCAATCACCTCAGAAATATCTCTTGCATCAATAAAACTCACTTGAGCTTGCCCGACAGGAAGAAGAATTTTTTGTTGCTCTCGTATCCCCTGAATCCAAAATGAATTGAAGTTTTGCATAAACCAATTTGGTCTTACGATATTATAATGAAGACCAGATTTCTCAAGTTCTATTTCAGCTTTTCTAAAAGGACTTGTCTCAACAGCATTAGCACCTAACGCCGTCATTAAAACTACTTTTTTTAAACCACGTCTTTTAGCTTCTTGTATAAGGGGAGAAAGAATTTGATGTTGATCTGCATATCCGGGAGGGGACATGAAAAATGCTCTATCCACACCATCAAAGGCCTCTTTAATTCCCACCCCAGTAAGTAAATCAATTTTCACTTGTTCTTTTGTTTGAGGGGTCTTACTTGTTGTGGCCTTAACATTATGTCCAGCGACTTTAAGTAAACGCACCAATTCACTTCCAACTGTTCCACTTGCACCGACAACTAAAATATTTTGCTTTTCCATATTAACTCCTTTGGAAACTCTTTTTACTAAGTATCGCCCCTTTTTTAATTGTTGATTAGATGCAAATATTTAAATACAGTGTTCCAATAGGGGAACAATACTATGGAAATAGAATCCTGCCGTATTTTTGTTAAGGTTGTACAATTAGGGAGTTTTTCTAAGGCTGCTGAGCTTTTAAAACTTCCTAAATCGACAGTTAGTCGCACGATTTCTCGCCTTGAAAGCGAGACTGAAACAAAACTTTTGCTCAGAACAACTCGCAGTATTACCCTCACTTCAGCAGGACGACTTTTTTATGAGAGTTGTTTAGGCCCTATACAAACTCTAGAAGACGCTAGGAAGTCTCTGCAGGGCAAGGACAGTATTATTGCTGGAACTGTACGCCTTACGGCGCCAGAAGACCTTGGCATTCAAATTATCTCTCCTGCTTTAGGTAAACTTGCTAAGGAACATCCTCAGCTCAGCTTTGATTTAAGTTACACAGATCAAGTTGTCGATCTAGTTAAAGAAGGCTTTGATATGGCGATACGAGTGGGACCTTTGCGCCCTAGCCGTTTTAAGGCCAAACGTCTTGGTGACATCATACTCATCCCAGTCGCAACTCCAGAATATCTTAAAAACAAGGGTCATCCTAAGCAGCCCAGTGATTTAAAAAATCATGATTGTCTAAGTTTTAATGATTATATCACCAAGCCTTTGTGGAAGCTTAGGTCAGAAGGAAGACTAGTTCAGGCGACCATCAAGGTCAAAGTGACGGCCAATCAAATGAGTTCCCTTCTTAGTCTAGCCTTGCAAAGCGCAGGCATTGCTTTTATCCCTCTCTTCTTGGCCAAACCCTATATCAACGATAGTAAACTCAAAAGAGTGCTCCCAGACTGGAAGGGAGAGAGTCTTCCTATTTATCTTGTTACTCCCACAGGAACTTCAGAGTCCAGTCGCTTAAAATTTATTGCAGACGAATTATCAGAAGTAATTGCCAAGGGGTTAAAGCTAGACGACTAATCGTAAAAAGAAAGTTGTTGTTCAACCATATAGTTAAAAACTTCCATAAGATTATCATGGTGGTGAGTCGATGTATCAAAGCCTCTTGAGAGACCAAGAAGCTCAATCGTTTCGTAAATGGCTTCGACAGTAGAACAAAACTCAGGCTTGGGTTGTTTTCGGACACGAAAACTAGATGGCTTTGTTAGTTCAAAAGAAATGCGAGGAAGCTTGATAAGATTAGAACTCATACGCATTGTTTGTCGTGCAGTGGCCCAAGTTCCATCAATCACGAAAACGAGTAAGGTTTTATTTTGAGGGAAAAGACTCTGTTTTTCTTCAATGCTCAATTTAGTGAGATTAACACTCCCTTCTCCAGGGAAAAGAACAACGGGATAATACTGCTCATCCTGAACTAACTCATTTACCCGCTGATTAAGACTATAATCATGGCCTGAGATCAATTCAGACTTCTCAAGAATAAGATGGGATAGGCGCCCGGTAGCAATCTTCCTATCAATTTCGAGCTGATGAATCAAAATAACAAACTTCATCTTAGGATAGAAGGGCTTAAGCTTTGAACAATAACAAGTTTTCAAGGAAAAAAAACAATGGGGACAATACTCCCTAGGAGCACTCACCTCTTTAGCCAACTGTTGCTTTTTCTTTAAATAATCGCTGAGCTTCATACAAAATGACGATAACAAAAGAACGCATACTATTCAATGGCCGAAAAACGATTCCAACTTTCCTCTTGATCAGGAAAAAACTTTTTGGCTTCTTGAACAAGAATTTCTACTGCATTGGAAGTTCTTTTAGCTTCGATAGAACGCTCAATCATAATTTTATACAAAGCTACTGTACGAATGTTTTTCATAATAATAGAGTGCCCCAATTGAAGAACAGGCAAGGGATCAGGTGAGGCAACATTAATAGCCTCTAATTGCATTAAAAGGAGATCTTCTTCCGGAAGACTAGCATTTTCAGCTTCATCTAACATTTTCAAAGCTTCATCTGCATAGCCGTGAGCCACCAGCGAATGGACGATATTATGAATAATTTCTTTTTTTCCCTCAGCAAGCTTTGAAGCTAAACGTAAAGCCTCAAGGGCTTGCAAATTTGTAGTATCTTCTTTCTTCAAAAGAAGTTGCTTCCCACAAATTGTTAATCCAGCAGCAATCGCACGCAAACTCTCTGCTGGTAAAAATAACTTTGCACTTTTAAACATTAAACTAAAATGTAAAATATCTTCATAATGGTGAGTTAAAATAGCTAAGCGAATAAAGCGTGGAAGCCTAGGGGCAAAAAACGGAAAATTTTCCATTAAGTTTAAATAATAACTATAGGCCCTTTCATAATTTTTTAAATCGTAATAAAGCTCAGCTAATTTCTTAATTGCTGGATAATAATCGCTTTTAAGATGAAGAGCTTCCTCATAATAGAAACAAGCTTCAAGAGGATCATTAGTCATCTGCAAAACCAAATCCCCCATGAGACAATGAGCTTCATAAAAGTTCTCATTAACCCCAAAAAGTTCATTGATAAGATCGTTAGCTAAATCATGCTTCTTTTGCCAATAAGCAGTCTGCGCTTTACAGTAGAGTTTGGTCTCAAGAGAAGGGTTTACTTTTTGTTCTAAAACTTTTCGTACACTTGTTTCGAAATTTTCACCAGAAAAAGGTAAGTAAACAACCTGATCAATTTCGTTTTCGAGAAGTATAATAGGAAGTTCATGGTGACCCTTCTCTGCCACAAGAATAAAGGCCGTCTCAAGACGATTGGTCATCGTCGATAGATGTTTTTCGTAAAGCTCAGTAACTTTGCTAAAGCTGCTCCCAGCAAAGAACTCGGAAGTGTCCTAAACTTAGTTGAAATTTAAAAATAGTTGCAACATGGCCCTCACCTAAGCCAGTCTCTTTTTGCGAAATAAAATAGCAAGGAGAAGACCATGTCTAAGGCAAAGGTAGAACAAGTT
>JACCEE012746749.1_pt1 | contig 27793 bp, 29 predicted proteins | sample 7449931 | NCBI WGS metagenome assembly JACCEE01 (sample SAMN15323457, study PRJNA562643) | freshwater metagenome | isolation source: river surface water | place: USA:Blue River Watershed | collected 2017-08-19 | reverse complement strand
CATTCCTGGTGCCAATCATCCCCGATCGCGATGGAAAAGTGCTGCGTTGGTATGCCTTGTCAGTGGCGATCGCCGACTTGGTACTAATTTGCGTACTCTTCTGGCAAAAATACGACCCACAACTGGCCACCTTTCAAATCACCGAAAAATTCACCTGGATTCCCCAAATAGGCGTCAGTTGGGCGGTTTCCGTCGATGGCATGTCCGTACCTTTGGTACTGCTGGCAGCATTTGTCACCACCCTTTCCCTGCTGTCCGCATGGCAAGTCGATCGCAAACCTAGGATGTTCTACTTCCTGATGCTGATCTTATACGCAGCGCAAATCGGCGTCTTCATCTCCCAAGACCTGCTGCTATTCTTCATCATGTGGGAACTGGAACTCGTCCCGGTTTACTTGCTGGTCTGCATTTGGGGTGGCCCGCAACGGCAATACGCCGCCACAAAGTTTTTATTCTACACTGCCGCATCTTCCATCTTCATCCTAGTAGCTGCCTTCGCCCTCGCCTTCGCCGGTCCTGGTCCAATCACCTTTGATATTGCCGAACTCGGACTCAAAAACTTTCCCCTAGCCCTGGAACTGCCCCTGTATGCTGGGTTACTCTTTGCCTTTGGGGTCAAACTCGCCATCTTACCCTTCCATACTTGGCTACCAGATGCCCACGGGGAAGCTTCCGCCCCAGTATCCATGATTTTGGCCGGAGTTTTGCTAAAAATGGGCGCCTATGGCATCATGCGCTTAAACATGGGATTACTGCCCGATGCTCATATCTACTTTGCCCCAGTATTAGTCACCTTGGGGGTGATTAATATCGTTTACGGTGCCTTAGCTTCCTTTGCGCAAAGCAACATGAAACGGCGATTAGCCTATTCATCGGTATCCCACATGGGCTTTGTGCTAATTGGCATTGCCTCTTTCACCGATATCGGCATCAACGGCGCAATGCTGCAAATGATTTCCCACGGTTTAATCGCCTCAGTCCTTTTCTTCCTCACCGGCGTTACCTACGATCGCACCCATACCATGACCATGAAAGATATGGGGAGCATCGGGATGTTTATGCCCAAAGTTTTCGCCCTCTATACCGCTGGGGTAATGGCCTCTATTGCCCTGCCGGGAATGAGTGGCTTTGCCAGTGAAGTCACCGTATTTATTGGCATTGCTACCAGCGAATTTTATAGTGCCGCTTTCCGCTTTGTCATCGTCTTCTTAGGCGCGGTGGGAGTCATTCTCACCCCGATTTATTTATTATCAATGGTGCGGGAAGTCTTTTACGGTTCTTTTTACGGCTCAAAAGAAGTGCCAGTTTGTGACATCACCGACCCAGAACTACGAGAAGACTTTATCATCAACCAAGCAGCAGTTTGTTTTGGTACTAATTGTATCTTACCCGGAGAAGCGGCATTTATTGACGCCCGTCCTCGCGAGATAGCGATCGCCCTGAGTTTCTTGGTGTTAATTATTGGCTTGGGCTGTTATCCCAAAATTGCCATGCAAACTTATGACACCACCACGGTAGCCATTAATCAAGAAGTAATTGATGCTTATGGTCAGGTTCGACCAACTTCAACCGTCGGGATGAAGCCACTCAGTCCTCGTCCGTTCGCCAAAGCGATCCGCCTTGCGGAATCCGATATTTAACTAACCTAAAAACCTAAAAACCGGGTTTTTTTGAGACAGTTTGCCACTTCAGCCAAACTTCATCAAGAAACCCGGTTTCTTTATTGATTACACCTTTTTCCCAGGCAACTAGATGCGCGATCGCATATCCAGAAAACTGACGCGGAAAAGGCGATGTCTGCATAGTTATCGTCATTTTAATTAAGAATGAAAATGGTTTTTTGGTTAAACCCCACCCCTGAGCAGCCCTCACCCCCGTCCCCTCTCCCAGGTGGGGAGAGGGGAGAGTCGGAGACAAAAATATCCCCGTGTTACTCCCCTTTCTCCCTTTTTGGGAGAAAGGGGTTGGGGGATAGAGGGTAACTATGAAGGTACTTGGCGTCTCATTTTTATTTGAAATTACTATATCATCGGCATAAAATCATTAGAAAAGCATTGACTTTTCGTTGGGTTTTCGTTATGATGTCCATAGGAGGTGGAATTATGACGATCGCCAAGAAAAAGGAAAGAGAGTTCAGCTTACGAGTCGGTCAAACCTGGAAGTCGTTTGAGCAATTTCGCATAGAGGGGGCAAAAACCCTGAGTTCGGTCAAGGAGCGGGTAATTGCCACCCTTCATACCAAATCCGGTCAATACCGTATTATTGAAGAGCATGATTTTCAGACGTTGTATGGTTTAGCCCGTGATGTTGATCGCCTGCGGGGAGGACTCCAGGTCGTAGTTCTTGCGGTACGCGCTGCCCAAAAGCATCCCGATGAAACTCACCTGAAGTTATTAGCTGAAGCGGTGGCGATGCTAGGCAATTTGCCTGAACTCCCGGTACGCGATGCCTTTGATGCTCTCGAACCAGAAACCTCAGACGGAGATGATGAAGATGAAGTCATACTCGATCCCGATCGCATTCCTCGCCCCCTGCGATCGCCGAAATTGCCCCAACCCAATGGACAAGAAGATTAAATCATGGCGACACTTGTTGTTGCGATTACAACCCATTCGGGTCAACGATTCTAATGCCAAACAGCTTCTGAGTGAAATGCTAAAGTTCAAGTCCACCCAGAGGATGTATCTGCCACCTTTGCCCGGTGATGCAGATGATGTTGTCGCCAATGCCGTGATTTTTGATGGCTTAATCCAAATTCGACTAGATGATTTATTGGTATCAACACGCCATGCCAGTTTAAGTCTGGTGGGATGGCGCATATTTGGCTCTCTGGTACGGTCAATTTTAGTGCGGACTGGTCCTAGTGAAGTGGCAATGCGAGAAGCATTCCACATCTCAGAAACCGGAACCTAATGCTATAACCTCTGCCACTTCAGCCAAACTTGCTCAATAAACCCGGTTTCTGCCCCCTGTTTCCCAACCTGTGCCACATCAGGAACAAAAAAAATTTGACCAATGACACTATGCCCTCTTGACAAATCAAAATTTTTAAGTTATAATCAAGAAAACTCAATTATATCATTTATCGCCAAACTATTCTGGAGATAGAGATTGTCCTATGCCTATCTACGATTATTTCTGTCCCAGCAACAACAAGACCGTAGAAGTGATTCACGGCATTAATGACAAGGTGGAAACCTGGGGCGAATTGTGTGCTTTAGTGCAGCGGGAACCGGGGGATACGCCCACATCGGCGCCAGTGCGGCGTTTAATTAGCGCCCCAGCGGTGATGGTGCCTACCTCAAACAACGATTACAAGAGTATGGGTTTCAGCAAGTTGGTGAAGCGCGATGATGGGGTGTATGAAAATGTCACCGCTTCTGAGAAGGAAAGCCGAATTGTGAAAGCGGGCGATCGCTCTACCTACCCAGACTTTAAATCTAAAGTTGGCGACTGAAACCGTCTCTAACTTCGATGATGTTTGTAGTTGGGCTTTAGTACCTAAGTAGGGTGGGCAATTTGCCCACCTACAAACTCTCCCCAACATCAATGTTCCCCAAGTAGTGGCGCAACTCGGCAACCGTTTTGGGGACTGGTTTGCCCAATGAAGACGATCGCATCGCCTCGGGCAGAGCGTGCCACAATTCCCAAATCAGCGGTAAACCGAGGTGGAGGCTTTCCATCTCCGGCTGAGAAAACACCGCCCCTGGCGAGCCTTCCAAGATTAACTTTCCTTGGTGGATAACGAATATCCAATCAGCCCATTGGTAGGCAAAATCCAGGTCATGGGTAGCCACGAGCAGAGTAGTGCCTTTTTCGTGAATTTCCTGTAACTTCCCCAGCAGTTGCCCGGTTTGCCGGGGGTCTAAATAGGCAGTGGGTTCATCTAATAATAACAACTGCGGCTGCAACACCGCCACCCCAGCGATCGCCACCCGTTTTTTTTGTCCCAGACTTAAATGATGTACCGGTCTAGTGGCCACATCTTCCAAGTCAAAATCAGCGATCGCCGCCGCCACCCGCCCAGCAATTTCCCTGGGCGGCAATCCTAAATTGCACAACCCATAAGAAATATCCTCCGCCACCGTAGCCGCCACTAACTGTTGCTCTGGGTCTTGAAACACCAAACCCACTTCCTGGCGCCACTTGGCCAGAAACTTGCGGTTATATTGCACCGGCTTCCCTTGCCAGACAACCATTCCCCCCTGGGGTTGGTATAAGCCATTAGCCAAACAGAGTAAAGTTGATTTACCACAACCATTATAACCGAGGATAGCGCTTTTTTTTCCCGCTAGCAACCGCAGATTCAAGCCATTTAGTGCCGGAAAAGAACTAGCGGGATAAGTATAATATACATCCTCAAATTCTAGCAACCATTGTATCATGGGCATAAAAATAGGCAATGGGCAAAAGGTCGGGTAAAAAATTCCCAAACCAGGAGAGCAACACAACCGATAACAGCTTCTAGGGCGTAGCGGCTAGAAAAGCGATGATTCTGGGGATGCCAAACCAGAAACTCCCCGTTAAAGCCACGGGAAGCTAGAGCTAAACTCAGTTGACGATAGCGCTGAAATGTGTTAATAAATAACTGAGTGATCAGCAATCCTATACTGCCCCAAGCAATCAAAAAAGACCTACTCCCGTTCCGAGATTCCTGGGCAAAGCGCAAATCAGCAGCAGTTTGGAGCAGCACAAATATCAACCGATACATTAACAGCAAAAGTTCCGTCAAAAGCCCTGGGCATCCGATTCGCCGCAATACTTGCAAGATTTCCGCAAAGGGGACGGTGAGCAGAGCGAAAAACAAGCAAGAAAGGGCCGCGAGGGAGCGAGCGGCAATGCTTAAAGCTGTGTCCATACCAGTGCGGCTAATATAAATATACCCAGAACCCACTGCCGTCCCCACCCATTGGTCTGGGGGCAGTAAATCCGCCGGAACTGAGGTAATATTCACCGCTAGGGCGGGCAGACTCATCAGTAAAAAAAACCAGGTTCCCGCCATCATTTTGAGGTAAATTGCCGGTGGAATTCTGGCATAGCCCACCGTCCAAACCGCCATCCAGAGGATAATCCCTAGCTGAGTGGGGGGGTGACTGATAAAGGCGATCGCCAAAACCGCGATCGCCACAGCCAGTTTTTGGCTGGGGGGCAAATGGCGCAACCGATTAGTGTAAGCCAGAGAATCTATATAAATGTGCATTACGGATAGGGAATGGAGGTGAGTTAGCCTTTAATCCTTGATTTTTGCCACCGCACGTCCCCGGTATAGTCCGATGACATAGCCGATCGCCCCCGCTCCCAAAGCCGCCTGCAGAGCAAACAACAGCGATTCAGTTTCCCCTCCCGGTGGTTCCAAAATCGGTTCAAACCAAGGCTGATAATCCGGCTGCACGGTCTCAATTACCTCCACTGCTTGTCCATCCGCACCGCCAAATTCTGAATCTTTCACCACCACCAGAGGCACTACCGTGAGGATAACCACCCCCAAAAGCAACAGCCAATTATTCCACCCATTCATTTGTCCTTGGTTATTTGTCATTTGTCAAAAGTCCTTTGTCCTTTGTCCTTTGTCCTTGGTTATTTGTCATTTGTCCTTTGTCCTTTGTCCTTTGTCCTTTGTCCTTTGGTAGCAAGTGACAAAGGACAAGGGACAAGTGACAAGTGACAAGTGACAAATGACAAATAACATTTGTCCTTAACCTTCGCTTATTCGTTTAATCAATTTTAATTGTTCCAGTTCCGGGCGTCCGTATGCAGACAACCAATTCCACACCAACACCGTCAGAAATCCTTCGCTGATGGCGAGGGGAATTTGGGTCACGGCAAAAATGCCTGCAAACTTGAGAAAAGACGCCAAAAACCCCCCAGTAGGAAAGGCGAGAGCGAGCTGCAAAGATGTGACTAAGTAGGTACTCAAGTCCGCCACAGCAGCCGCCAGAAAAACTGCCAATTGCTGCTTTTTGGTGAACTGCATCACCAGTTGATAAGTCCCCCAACCCACCACCGGTCCAATTACCGCCATCGACATGGCATTAGCGCCGAGGGTGGTAATACCGCCGTGAGCCAACAATAAGGCTTGAAACAGCAGCACCATTGTCCCTAATACTGACATTGCCATCGGGCCGAATAAAATCGCCCCCAAACCAGTCCCCGTGGGGTGGGAACTGCTGCCCGTCACAGATGGCATTTTTAAAGCCGACAGCACAAAAGTAAAAGCGCCAGCGAGAGCGAGGAGCAATTTTAATTCGGGATTTTCTTTAGTAATGCGGTGCAGGGAGCTAAAGCCCAAGGCAAAACAAGGCAGAAATACCACCCACCAAAAAATTGCCCAGCCCACGGGCAAATAGCCTTCCATAATGTGCATTGCTTGGGCTGGTGCTGCTGCCCAGATGGTGAAGACGATCGCGCCGACAAACAATAAGACAGTCGGCTTCGAGAAGCGTTGTTTTACCCTTAACATCTGTACCTCGCAGATGGATATTTGATTCTCGTGGAATAATCGGCGGGCATTCTGACTTAGCAACCGCTTTGGAGCGAGAAAGAAGGAATAAGGAGCGATTTTGGCTTCTACCTTCTGGTGGCGTTACAGGCGGTGGCGTCACAGTTGCGGGACAGTGCCGGATTCACACCGAACTTTCCCCCTTGCGTCTGGTGGCTGGTTCCCATCAGAACCGACTCAGTTTCAGTTTACCCCGATCGCCGCCGTTTGCGAAAAAAGGTTTCTGGTTTGGGGACATCTATCCTCCTAAGCGCCAAAACCCTTGCCACTTTGAGATTTTGACCAGAAGAACAATTCCCCTGCCATCCCACCAGCAACCAGACGATCGCCCTTCGGGCTCCAACTCAGACAGGAAAACCCACCAGGAGCCCTTTCTAAGATTTGAGCCAGTTGTTTGCTCCGCTCCCAGAGGCATAGTAAGCCGTCTTCACCACCGGAGGCGAGGAGGAGACTGCCTGGTTGAAAAGCGATCGCCCCCACAATGCCGTCGTGCAGCTCCAGAGACCGAGCCTTCCACCCTTGTTTCTCATCCCGATGTTTTTCCCACACAGCGACACTGAACCCACTGCTAACCGCTAATAAAGGCGCACCTTTGGCAGCAGTTTGGGAAGACCAGGTGAGGGAGCGCAATTTTCCCGGAAAACCTTGCATCACCCAAGGATGGGGATTTCCCCACTGCAAAACCGTCAGGGTCGTATCTTGATTAGCGGCGGCGAGGTATTCGCCATTAGGAGACCAGGCGATCGTCCCAGTTGCCGAAGGAATACTAAGAATGTAAGGGTCATCTTTCCAATTTAAGTCATCCCAAATTTTCACTCCTTGATAGCCCGCCACAGCCAAAAATTCTCCTCCCGGATGCCAAGCCAAATCCTGCACTGAAGACGAGGCAAAATTCAGCTTAGCCAATACTTTGCCCACTTTGGCATCCCATAATTGCACTTCTCTTCCGGTACTGAAAGCCAGTTGGTCGGTAGTAGGACTCCACGCTAATCGGTCTATCCATGCTGGGGCATAATTGAGGGTATGCAGGGGCGATCGCTCACCCCCTGCCACTGCAGACTGCCAAATCTTCACCGTGCCATCCTGACCACTAGCGGCGAGAAAATCACCATTGCGGGAGAAAGCCAGAGCGTCAACAGCCAAAGAGGTGCCCGATTGTAAAATCTCCAGGGTGCCCGAATGCCAAATTCCCACATCGCCATTACCCGCACTCGCCGCCCAGCTTTGGCCGTCCGGCGACCAGGCGATCGCCGTCACATAATCTGACAGCGACTCGCGCCACTGCAATTCTAGCAAAATTTTGCCCGAACTTCTTACACCAAACACTTTCTAAAATCCTCTTTTAGCTGTGCTTCATCTAGATTGCGTCCGATAAAAACCAGTTCACTTTTGCGAATTTCTCCCGGCTGCCACGGGCGATCTTCCGTGCCATCTAATATCATATGAACCCCTTGGAAAACATACCGATTATCTTCCCCGGCGATATTCAAAATTCCCTTCATCCGAAAGATATCCGTCCCCTTCGTCCGCAGCAAATTTCCCAGCCACTGATTCAACTTCTCCCCATCCACCGGTCGCTGTTCCACAATCGCCGTAGAATAAACCGATTCGTCATGTTCGTGAGCCGCTTCATTCAAAAACTCCGGGTCAATTTCCAGAGCCCGCTGCAAATCAAAGGCTTTTACCCCTAAAAGTGCTTCCATTTCAACTTCAGCGTGGTGGGTGCGGTAAATTTTGGCCATCACATTGATAGCGCGAATCCGCTTTTCTAGCTCATCCACCTGCTCTGGTTGGACCAAATCAGTCTTATTCAACAAAATCACATCTGCAAATGCAATTTGCTCCTGCGCCTCAGAACTTTCCCAATGTTCCCAGATATGCTTCGCATCAACCACCGTCACCACCGCATCCAAATTTGTTTGGGTGCGCACATCCTCATCCATAAAGAACGTCTGAATCACCGGCGCGGGGTCTGCCAGTCCCGTGGTTTCTATCACCAGATGGTCGAATTTATTCCGCCGCTTCATCAAGTTGCCGATAATCCGAATCAAATCCCCCCGCACCGTACAGCAGATGCAGCCGTTATTCATCTCGAAGATTTCCTCATCAACGGAATTGACAACTAGCTGGTTGTCAATTCCCACCTCGCCAAACTCATTCACAATCACCGCCACCTTGCGTCCATGTTCGTAAGTTAGGATGCGGTTGAGTAAAGTGGTTTTCCCGGCTCCCAGATACCCAGTAAGCAGGGTGACAGGCACTGAAGTCAACATTGCAGGTTGTATCACGGCTGGTTTCTCCTTCAGAATGATAATCATTATTATAGCACCAGAGGTGTCGCCGATTTTGTCTGCCAGCAACCCCTGGGCCAGATGGACGATCGCGGACCCCAGAGGCGATCGGCTTTGTCACCTCACATCTATCTTGAGTGCATCCTTTATAGTAGAATGATAATCGTTATCATTTTTGTGGGGTGTCAAGTTAATGAGAAAGTTCGTGGGCTGTGTCGGCGGCGGGTTGCTGCTGTGGGCAGTTCTAGTCCAGCCAGCGGCGGGGCAATCAGCAGCAACCGGAAGCGACGCCACCGAGACAGTAGGTCCTCGGTTCGGGCTACGCTACACTACGGAGGGGTCTGGCTACGATCCATTTGCCAGTTTTGAAACCTTTTTTCCCTTGTTCCAGACAGCGGGAAACCACCTCACCTTCTTAGAAGGGCGACTGCTGCTGTCGAGTAAATCGGCATTGGGTGGAAACGGGGTGCTGGGATACCGCGCCTACAATGCTTCCAGCAACCGGATTCTCGGCGGGTATCTCGCCTACGACATGCGCGACACGGGGTGGTTTTGTATGGGCGGCGCGGCCAAAAATATGCGATCGCCGACCCCGCCGCCGGACTCTGTTTCTTGTCCAGAGAGGAGCTAATCTCTGCTTGGTCGAATGGCGTGATGATGCTCCTAGAGCCGCGTCCTGATTTTCACCTCATGCCGGACGATCGTGCCGAACTTAGCGGTTTCAGGCGATTTTTGCTGCGGGTGGGAACCTATCGCTCTATTTTAGCTGAAGCATTGCTGCTCAACGCAGTTTTGGGCGTGCTATCTCTGACCACTCCGTTTCTGATTCAAATCCTCACCGATGACGTTCTCGTGCGCGGCGATACGGAACTGCTCCGAGGCGTCGCGATCGCCGTGTTAGCCGTTAATTTTCTCAACACCGCCCTCAAATTAGTCCAATCCAACTTAGTGACTCACTTCGCCCAACGGTTGGAGTTAGACTTAATTCTAGAATTTGGCAGAGCTATCCTCAATTTGCCTCTTTCTTATTATGAAACCCACCGCAGCGGCGAAATTGTTAGTCGTTTGGCAGATCTCAAATAACTCAACCAGCTTATTTCCCAACTTGGCTTAATTCTCCCCAGTCAAACTTTTATTGCTTTGGCTTCAGCGGGCTTTATGCTATTTTACAGTCCCCGGCTCACTTTAGCCGCCGTTGTGATTGCAGCAGCTATGGTTTCTGTCTCCCTGGTTATGATGCCATACCTCCCCAAGAAAATTCGCACTTTACTATCCCTAGCTGGAGAAAATCAAGGCTTGTTAATTGAAACGTTTAAAGGAGCAATTGTTGTGAAAAATTTGAATGCAGCTAGCCACTTTTGGGAGGAATTTCAAACTCGCTATGGCAGGCAAGCTAACTTGACTTTTAGCGCTATTCAGACGATAATATTTACCAATATTTTTTCGGGGTTCTTCGCCCTCTGCGGCGGGCATTGCTTTGGTTTGGCAGCAGTTTGGTAATTGAACAGGAATTGAGCATTGGGCAATTGCTGGCGTTTAACAATATGAACGCCAATTGTCTCGCGTTTATCGCTACCCTCGCCAGTTTTGTCCTGCCCCTAACTCGCACCCGTTCCGCTACAGAACGCCTGATGGAGGTGATTGATTACCCCCTACCGGAACTACAGCTCAGTGAAGCCCAAAAACCTGATGCGATACTGGTGGCGACAAAAATTAGGGTGCAACACCCCAAGGAGTTATATGTCAGAAAACGACATTATTCGCGCTTGGAAAGACGAAGACTACCGCAACAGCCTGACTGAGGAGCAAAAAGAACGGCTCCCAGAAAACCCCGCAGGATTGATTGAACTGACAGACGACGATATGTCGTCGATGTCGGGAGGGGCGATGCACACTTCCTGCCCTGTTCACTGCGTGGCTCTGGCTCGGGCTTAAATTAGGAAGACACCGGGTTTTTCGGGGGGAAAAAGCCCTCGATTCTGGCAATTCCTGAGAAACCGGTTTTTGGGATAAATTGACAAATATCAAGCAGCTTGACAATAAAAGTTGACTCGGAGGGGTTAACCCCGGCTCCGAGTCATTTCTATGCCGGGATTTTGTCGGCTGCCAAATAATCAGGATGGTGCTGATGCCAGAAGACTCCAAATCAGGGATTCTGCCTGTAGTTCAAAGCAATGAATTTCTGCCTCCCATCAGTGTCTGGACTACTGCTGGCGGGCTATTTCTCGCCATCACTGTTGGCGCTGCTTTCGCCGCAGTGGCCGTAACCCAGTACAGCGTTACTGTGAAAGCCGGTGCCACATTTCGCCCCACAGGGGAGTTGCGAATTGTGCAAGCAGCAGTGGAAGGAACGGTACAGGCAATTGAGGTGAAAGAGAATCAAGCGGTGAAAAAGGGAGAGGCTTTAGCTAGGCTTGACGATGGACGCTTACAAACTCAAAAAAGTCAGTTGCAAGGCAATATCGAGCAACTAGGGCTGCAATTAATTCAAATAGATGCCCAGGTGAAATCGTTAGATAGCCAGATTACTGCCGAAATCGATCGGATGAATCGGGCGGTAGCGGCGGCGATCGCAGAAGTCAGGCGACTGGAGCGGGACTATCAAGACCGGAAAATTACGGCGGCAGCGGAAGTTAGAGAAGCAGAAGCCAACTGGAAGCAAGCCCAAGAGGGACTGGAAAAAGCGCGGGCAGAATTAAAATCGGCTGAGGCACAGTTGCAGTCAGTGGCGGCGTCATTAAAGGTAGCGAAATCTAAGCGCGATCGCTACGAGCCTTTGGTAGAAGCAGGAGCCCTATCTCGGGAACAGTTCGAGGAAGCACAGCTCGGTGTTGAACAGCTCGAACAAACTCTGGAGTCCCAAAAAGCGATTTTGCAGGCGCAAACCCAAGAAATTCAGAGGCAGGAGTCAGCGGTAGAGGCAGCAATCGCCAGAGTCGAAGGAGTTTCTTCTGCTCTCAATCCTAGCGATGCTGCCGTGACAGCCGCCAGAGAAAATATTGCCCAAGAGCAGGCGATCGGCTTTGCCAATGTGGCCAGATTGAACCAAGAACGCCAATATTTGGTTCAGCAACGAGCAGAAATCGATCATCAACTCAGTCGCGATCGGCAAGAGCGGCAACAAATTGACAGAGATAAAACTCAGAGCATCATTCGGGCGCCCGCTGACGGCATTATCCTGCAACTGAACTTGCGAAACCCCGGGCAAGTGCTACAGAAGGGAGAGTCTATTGCCTCTATTGCTCCGAGCGACGCTCCCCTGGAAGTCAAAGCTGGCGTGGAGGCTCGGGATATTGGCAAAGTGGCTGTAGGTCAAACTGTTTACCTGCGGGTGTCCGCCTGTCCCTATCCCGACTACGGCACTCTCAAAAGTGTTGTGGCTGCGATTTCTCCAGATGCTCTCGCAGTTGCCCCACCCGCAAGGCTCGGTTCGACAACTGCCGTTTATGAAGTGACTGTAGTGCCAGAAACTCTCTCTCTCAATAGTGGCGATCGTCCCTGTTCTATGCAAGCAGGAATAGAAGCGCGAGCCGATATTATTACCAGCCGAGAGACTGTGTTGAGCTTTATCCTCAGAAAGGCGAGATTGATAGCGGATTTGTAACATCTCGCCCAATAAGAGTAGCTCAACCTAAAAAAATTTAAGATAGAGCAGTAGTAGGGTGGGCAGTGCCGAACCTCGGAGTTTGTTCATAACCAGTAGCAGTAGTAGGCACTGCCCACCCTACAGAACTTTTGCACGTATTAGTTAGATATTTGCTTAACTGTTGCTACCTCCCAGACGCCTAGGGGTGCTATCGATTTCGGTTGTGGTTCCGACGCCCCCCCGACCAAGGCGGTGGACCTTGGGGGTTGCGAATTTGGAGAATTTCTCCATTTTCACGAGTAATCGTGAAGGCATCAAAATCATAACCTTCGTATTCGCCCACAACCATCACTCGTTCCCCTTGGCGCAAATTCAATTGATGATACCAACGGGGACCAGCATCTACAATCACCTGACCGGTGCCATCATCGAGAATAAACTCATTACCCACTACCGCGCGAATTTGCCCAGAGATAGTCAGTCCTGCAGTGCGCTGTAAGTCGCGAATCGTAACCTGTGCCGTGCTAGGATTGATGCCTATGGCCAAGATTGCCGCTGTGAACAATGTGGTTATCGGTGCTTTCATAGTGCCATCTCCCTAATTTGGCATTCAGTCTGAAACCCAACTATGACGGAAAAATGACAGACAGGGAAAATACGCCAACCCCCCCGTGGCACTTGTCATTTTTTGGTCATAATCTTGATCTAGGGTGAGTTCATCAGCAGCCAAAAGCCGCTGCACCGACAACCAAATCTAGCTAAGGAGAAATTTTTTTATGTCCGGCATCAAGTCTTCTAACTTCCTCATGGCTTGTTTTTTGAGTGCCAAAGCCAGCTTTCTGTTAATCTCTCCGGTTCAAGCTAATATGGGCGTTGATTCACCACAAAATGCGCTGAATTCTACTATAGAAGTAGAAGTGGTGAACCTGAAAGTGAACTCGGCTGAGAGTACAGAGCGGGCGATGTTAGTCGCCGATGCGGATTACGATCAAACTCAGGATGCCGATCAAACTCAGGATGCGGATCAAACTCAGGCTCGCCAAAATGGTCGCAGTTGGCAAGCATAAGCGATCGCCCTTTTGGCCAATTTGGGAAATTTTCGTCACAGTTACCCCTGTCATCGGCACATAACCGTCCCGCTCGGTTGAGAAACTTCAACTTTGTGGTTATGTGTCATTTTTTCCGCCCTTAACTTATAATTATATATTATGCAAGTATTATCATCTCTAATCAGTCCCTATTCATTAGAAAAATTTATTGCCGAAAATTGGACTAAAAAAGCCGTCTTAATTAGCTCTGGCGATGGAGAAAAATTTCCCAACTTATTTAGCTGGAATCGACTTAATTATTTGTTAAATTACCAGCAAATTAATTATCCAGATTTGCGATTTGCTCGAGATGGGGTCTCTCTGCCAATGGCCAAAAAAGAGCAATGGCTGGAGCTGATGCAGCAAGGAGCCACATTAATTATTAATAGCCTGCATACGCGAATTCCAGAATTAAGGGAATTGGTGGCAAAAATTAGCCAAGAAACTGGCTATCGCAGCCAGATTAACCTCTATTGTTCGCCTAGGTGTGAAAAGGGATTTAATTGCCATTACGATACCCATGAAGTGCTAATTTTACAAATTGAGGGGGAAAAAGAATGGTTGATTTTTCCAGAGACGATCGCCGCTCCGGTTTCCAGTATGCGATCGTCCGAGCAAATTCCCCCAGATGTGCCTCCTTATCTGCAATGTATTCTGAAACCGGGGGATGTTTTATATATTCCTAGGGGACATTGGCATTATGCGATCGCCTGTGGTAATCCCTCAGAGGAAGATGATTCCCCATCCCTCCATTTAACATTAGGAATTGACTGTAAAACTGGGTTAGATTGGATGAATTGGCTGGGAGAAAAATTGCTGGATTATCCAGAATGGCGCGAAAATTTACCTTTGATTTCTCAAGCAGACCGAACAGCAGTTCAGCAGCATTTAGAACAATTGCGCGATCGGCTGATTTCCTGGATCCAGACCCCGGAAGCGATCGGCAGGTATCTTGATTATTTAGGATATTGCGACCAGCCACCTCTCCCATTTTCTTTGCCTTATCAACTTGGCAGCCAAATTTTTGCCCAAGGACTAGAAACTCGGTTTATTTGCTCTCAATTACATCCCGTGCAGATTTTAACAAGTGGCAACAACCAGACTCAAATTATTATCGCATCAAAACAAGCCACCATTAAAGGTTTGCCCCCAGATTTAGTGAAAAAACTATTTCGTCCCGAAGGATTTACATTGCTAGACTTAGCGGAATGGTCCCCAGACCTAGAGCTGGAGACAGAAGTCATTCCGCTGTTAACTCGGCTAGTCACTCAAGGCATATTGTCGGTAGAATCATCACCGCCAACAGCCGGATAAACTTGACTATTTACCTGAGTCACCAACCACCCACCAAAGCGGCGGAGAAATATCATTAAACCCGCACGATTTGCCGAAGGAGCAATCGCCAACTCTAAAGCCTTTTTCATCGCCGCTTGTTGCCAGGAAAAATAAGCCGAAAACCTGTGATAGCAATAATATAAATCTGGCGTATAGCTTTGGTCTTGTTCCATCACCAATTCAAATCCGGTTCTAATCATGCGGCGTGTAATCCAACCACATTTTTTTCTCACAAACCCCGCATAATTTAAATCATTTGGTGATAAAATCGCTAAATCATCCAGAGTTTGGCATAAATCGGTTTCCCAAGTATAGGCATAGTTAATCAAAGAAACTCCCGGCTTAACTTTCGGCAATTCTAAAAAACTAAAACTATCTTTCTCAAAAATAGGCAAACTTTTTGTTTGCAGAATTGCTGGCCAAACTGAGTGGGTTTGATAAATTCCTGTTAAATTCAAAAGAATCAACTCAATTTTATGACAAAAAAGATAACGTTTTTTCAGATTGGTCGAAATATTTTGCGCCAGATTAATATCTGTGGCGGTAATTTCTCCATCCAAAATGGCAAAACTATCTAAGTCGGAAACCTGGGGAATTGCCAAACCGCGAGGCACAGAACCGCGCAAATAAAGTCCTCCTAAACGATTTGACCAAAGTTGCATGCAGGTTTCCCGTAGTTCGGCGACTAATCTTGTCCAGGGGGGCAAGATTTTATCGTGATGGCAATCATTAACAATAAATCCTGCGGCATCGATTGGGAATAGTTTACCCCAAGGTAAAATCTGCGTCATCTATCCTCCCTGATTGGATTAATTGAATATCCTACATAATTCACCTGGCCAAAGGCAAGGATATTTGAAATGTTGAGCCCTGATTTAGGGTACTAAATACTTCAATATTGCCCCCATGTAACTGCACAATTTGCTGGGTAATGGCTAATCCCAAACCAAAGCCTTTGCTAGACAAGCGATCGCTTTGGGGAGCCACCCGATAAAACCGCTCAAAAATATGCTCCAGTTCCGCTTCAGGAATGCCAATACCCGTATCTTTCACCGCCACGATCGCCCGGTTATCTTCCTCGAATAACCTCACCTCAACCCTCCCACCAGGGGGAGTGTAGCGAAAAGCGTTATTGACAAGATTGGCGATAGCTTGGGGGAGTAAACTGCTCTCCCCATTGACCATAATTGAATCATTCCTCCTCTGATAGTTCAACTGTAATTGATTGGCTTCTGCTTCGGGGACAAAATCAGCCAATAAGTTATCCATCAATTCCGTTAAATTAAGCTGCCGGAAAGATTCAGCCGCCAGTCCCCCTTCATGGCGAGCTAAAAATAGTAATTGCCCCACTAGGTCACTCATATTTTTGGCCAATTTGACGATTTTTTGCAATCTCCCCCGGAGAGCAGCTAAACCGTCTTCTAAATCCTCTGATGCTTCTACTTCTCCTAAGTCTGATAAAGCCATTAGTCCCACTTGAGCATTACTCAAAACTGCCGCTAATGGGGTACGCAATTCGTGAGAAGCATTGGCGGTAAACCGCTGAAGTTGCTGGCAAACCACTTGTAACTGCTGATGGCTTTCTTGTAAATTTAATTCTCGATTGGCCAACTCTCGCTCTAGTTGATACAATAAGTGAATCGATAACCAAAATCCCACTCCGCCCAAGCCAGAAAAAATACATAAAGCAACCCAAGTAAGCTGATGATAAAATTTATGATGGTCTTGGCGTTCTTTTAATAATTGCTCTTCGGTTTCCGCAAATCGATCGATTAACCACCTAGCTTCATCCATCGTCGCCTTACCTTCTTCCAGCCAGTCATATAGAGAAGCCGCCGGAACTAATTGATCAGCGGGATGGCGAATTTTTTTGATCTCAGTTTGCAATCTCACTTTTTGCTCAAAAATTTCGAGATTGTCTGAGATTATCTGTTCTATACTTTGCAGCAGCAAACTTTGACTAGGGTTATCACTAACCAGAGTTTCTAATTTATTTAAAGAATCAGGAATAATTTTGATGGCATTGTGATACGGCGTTAGAAATTCTTGGCGAAACGTCAATCCATACCCGCGCACACCAGTTTCGGCATCAATTAAAGCCTTAATCAGCCTTTTATTTTCTAATCTAACAACTTGGGTATGTTGTACCCATTTGTCATCTTCTATCATCCTGTTTTTTAACCAAGCCAATACAGACAAAGCGGCAAACAGACAAGCAACAGGAATAGCAATAATTAAAGTTCCCCGAATCCGAATTGGCAGTTGCTGCCACCCAAATAAAGACATCTTAATTTTCCCAGACAAGTTAGTTAAGTTATTTTAGATAATGTGCCAACCGATAACCCATACCATAAACTGTTTCTAGCCAGGAATCAACCTCAAGTTCTTGCAATCGTTTGCGCAGCCGTTTAACCCGGGCCGCAACGGCATTACTTTCCGGTTCTTCCCCCCATTCCCACAGGACTTGCTCCAGCCGATCGCGGGTGAGAACTATTCCAGGATGCCGCATAAAATATTCTAGCATCTGAAAGTCTCGGCTGCCCAATTTAACCGATTTTTCTCCTCTAGTTAAGTGCATTGTCTCCAGATTCAGGGATAAATCGCCGACTTGGAGAATATCGCCCACCCACAGAGGGGACCTCCGTCGCAATGCGCGCACTCTGGCTAACAATTCTTCTAGGTCCACCGGTTTCACCAAATAATCATCAGCCCCAGCATCCAAACCCTGAACTTTATCTGCGGTGGTATCTTTAGCCGTCAGGATTAAAATCGGCGCCGTTTTGCCAGATTGGCGGTAAAATTGACAAAGGGAAACTCCGGATTTTCCCGGTAACATCCAATCTAAAATTAACAAATCGTAATCTTTTTCCCCGATTAACCATTCCGCATCTATCCCGTCGCTAACCGCATCGACAATATGTCCTGAACGAGTTAAGGCAAAATGCAGAGGTTCGAGTTGTTCTGGATCGTCTTCAACTAAGAGAATTCGCATCACTGCCACCCAATCAAATCCAACTAAATACAAGAGATACGAGTCAGAAGGGGGCTGGGTTCCCTACCCCCCCTTGACTCATTTTATCTTTTAGGCTACCATAAAATCATTAGCACTCAGCATCTCCGGGTTGACGTTATCCACAATTCCCAGCACTTGATTAAACTGAGTGACGCGAATTGTCGTGCCTAGGTCAGTGGCGGCTAAACTCAGGTCAGCGAAGGTCAATCCCGAACTCAGTTGAATCCGATCGAACCCGCTTTCAAAGTCAAGAATGCGATCGGCTGTGGCTAAATCAGTGGCAGCAGTGGCTCCAGATAAAACAAACACATCATTTCCCGGTCCCCCCGTGAGAAAATCTTGTCCCACATCCCCACTCAGAGTATCGTTTCCTTCTCCTCCATCCAGAAAATCTGAATCTTTGCCGCCGAACAGGATATCATTTCCTAGATTACCAAATAGCAGGTCTTGGCCGCGATTCCCCGTGAGGGTATCATCATCTTTGCCACCAAAAAGAATATCGTTACCGCCACCACCGGCCAGAAAATCTTGGCCGCGATTCCCGGTAAGCATATCATAATTATCGCCGCCAAAGATGCGATCGTTACCATCATTACCATTAATGGTGTTGGAGTTCAGCTCATCCCCAAAAATTAAATCGTCTGCCAGGGTTGCGGTTCCTTGTTGTCCATTATTCAAGTTCTGGTTTTCCCAGCTAAATGGCAGGGTGACTGGGGAGTTAGTGCGCGCAATACTGATGGCATCAAAATCTTCTAAATCGTCCCGATCGCCCACCACAGTTACTCGATCGCCAATATTTAAATTTAAGCCAGTCCAAGTACCGCCCTGGGGTTCCACCCAAATTTGTCCCGTACTATCTTGGAGTAAAAATTCATCTGACCGCACTGCAGCCACTTGCCCAGCAATCGTGACGATGACATCTTCCCTCACCGGTAATTCGCCGATATTTTGCACCCCATTCATGCTAATATTAGTTGGGGCAGATATCCCTGGCGGTATGGTTGACTGATTATTTAAAGGAGTGGGCGATAAAACTTCTGTATTACCCGCCGCATTCGTCACCGTAATGTTGATGGCATCAAAATCTTCTAAATCGTCCCGATCGCCCACCACAGTTACTCGATCGCCAAGATTTAAATTTAAGCCAGTCCAAGTACCGCCCTGGGGTTCCACCCAAATTTGTCCCGTACTATCTTGGAGTAAAAATTCATCTTCACGCACTGCAGCCACTTGCCCAGCAATCGTGACGATGACATCTTCCCTCACCGGTAATTCGCCGATATTGGTCGCCATAACCTCGCTTTCTCCTATCTTGGTTTTATTCTTTGCTAGACTCTAAGATAAGCAACGATTATGACCAAAAAATGACGAAAAATAGCAGTTTCCGGCCTCGCCAACTACTGGGGGGCTATTGTTAGCCGTGACTGTTGGTGCAGCTTTCGCCGTGATGGGGGCGATCGACCACAGCATTACCGTCAAAGCATCCGCCTTTGCCCCGCTGCCTCCATTGCCAAGAACAAGTCAGGAGCAGTAGGTAGTTGGGCTTCATAGCTCGTAGTTGGGCGAGTGCCCTCCAAAAGGTTCGTAGTAGGGCTGTAGCCCAAAAAAGGTTAGTCCTTGGCGGGCAGTTGCCAAGCTATTAGACATCTCCAAAATACCATAAGTCCTGTATGGTGAGGATTTGAGCGATTAGATCCTCAATTGGTCAGGTTGGCCAGCCTGACTAATCATTATTTGCTTCATTCTCTGTTAAATGTGTTATCATAGTCTAAAGTTATCGGTTCTGATGGGGAGCAGCCATCAGACGTAAGGGGGAAAGTCCGGTGTAAATCCGGCGCTGTCCCGCAGCTGTGAGGAGAGATCCTACTCTCTAAGTCAGAATGCCCGCCGAACTGTCTCATCTGGAGATACACAAACCTGTTATTTTTCGTCTGCGAGGTACGGATGATGGTTACTAAAAGCTTTTCACAACTCATCAGCCTGAATAGGGCGACTCGTTGGCGGGCGTTGCATAGGTAGCGCCCTGATTTGAAATTGCCATTTTGAGGAAACTAGCCTTATCCAGACATTGACTGGCAGAAGGTTACACTGGGCGATCGCTGTTCCGGTGGCAACGGTAAACTGATACCACAACGGCGCCAATTTGAAACGGCGCTAATTTAAAACTAAATTACGTCCAGCGACAAGCACTGACAAACAATCATCCCATGTTCAACCTTCTTCTCATCACCCTTGGTTTCCTGTTATTCGCACTTCTCTTAGGATTAGCACTTTACCTCCTTTCCCCTCGGAAATATCAAGCCGCCGATTCTGTTGCCAACTCCTATGATGATTGGACCAATGACGGCATCCTTGAATTCTACTGGGGGGAACATATCCACCTCGGTCACTATGGCTCACCGCCACAACCCAAAGACTTCTTGAAAGCTAAAGAAGACTTTGTGCATGAAATGGTTCGTTGGGGGGGATTAGACCGCCTACCTCCCGGTACAACAGTTTTAGATGTGGGTTGTGGTATCGGTGGCAGTAGTCGCATTCTGGCGCGAGATTATGGCTTTGTCGTCACAGGCATTACCATCAGCCCCCAACAAGTCAAACGCGCTCAGGAACTCACTCCAGAAAGTCTTAGCGCTCAGTTTCAGGTGGATGATGCCTTAGGGTTGTCTTTCCCCGATGCCAGTTTTGATGTGGTTTGGTCGATTGAAGCCGGACCCCATATGCCGGATAAAGCCCAATATGCGCGAGAGATGATGCGGGTGTTAAAACCGGGGGGCATTTTAGTGGTGGCGGACTGGAATCAAAGGGACGATCGCCAAAAACCTTTGAACTTCTGGGAAAAACCCGTGATGCGGCAACTCTTAGATCAATGGTCCCATCCCGCTTTCTCTAGTATTGAAGGCTTTGCCGAACTCATAGAGGAGACGGGACTGGTTTCTGGGGAAGTCAGCACCGCCGACTGGACCAGAGAAACCCTCCCCTCTTGGCTAGATTCTATTTGGCAGGGGATAGTCCGTCCACAGGGGATGATTCGCTTTGGGGTGACGGGATTGATTAAATCCTTGCGAGAAGTCCCCACATTCCTCTTAATGCGGTTAGCGTTTGGGGCGGGGTTGTGTCGGTTTGGGATGTTCCGCGCTGTTCGCGCTGCGGCACCCGTTGGGGAGATGGCTGTATCGGGTCAAACCAGTGAACCGTTACAGAATTGAGAAAAGATGCTATCAATTCTGCTAAAATCCGTAGAAACTCTTAGTGCGACCATCTTTCTGGCTTCTAGGGCCGATTGAATGACATTTTCAGGGAGGTTTAATGAGAAAAACGCATCTAGGTTTAGCGATCGCCGCACTTAGCCTTTTGGGAGTGTTGGCAGAACCGTCCGTCAACCTTTCCCGCACCGCCTCGGCTCAACATCAGACCCCAGTCGCACAATCCCAAACCAGCGGTGAGGGGCAGAATATCATCATGCACCTGACTCATGGCACCGATGACCTTCATGCGGCTTTCATGGCTTTGAAATTAGGCACAAACCTGCAAAAACGGGGCGCTCAGGTGATGCTGGTTTTGACTTTGGAGGGGGTGAGAATTGCCTTTTCGCCTTTGCCCCACCACCTCAGTTGCGACGGTTTGTCGTTGAGCTTCCGACCCCAAATTTAGACATTTGTCACCAGCAAACAAGAATGAAAATAAACGTGATCAAATTAAAGTGAAAAGTAAATTTATCCCGATAATTCACTTTTCACTTTTCACTTGCCGCCACTTTTTATTTTCCTGGTAACGGTTCAAGACAAGCCTCTAGCTGCTCTCGAATCACACTGGCATTCAAATTTCGCCCAATAAACACAAGCTGGTTGCTCGGTTTTTGTTGCCAATCATCCGCCTGAATCTCAAACCGCTTGCCGCTAAGCTGAAATACCTGCCTGTCTGGACTTTCTTTGAACCACAGCAACCCCTTAGCCCGAAAAACCTCTGTGGGCATTTGCTCCTGTAAAAACCACTCAAACTGATCTACCAAGAATGGCCGATCGCTCTGAAACGAAACCGACACAAACCCATCATTCTCTAAGTGGTGGGAATGATGGTGATGGTGTTCGTGATGGTTTTCGTGAGTGCATTCTTCCCCATGTTCGTGGTAATGTTCGTGGTGATGTTCGTGGTAATGTTCGTGGTGATGTTCGTGGTGATGTTCGTGGTGATGTTCGTGGTGTTCCGACTCCTCCCCCGGTGAATACATATCATAATTAGACAGTCCCACATCCAGAATCAGAGGCAGTGGCACCTTACCATGTTGGGAGTGGAGAATCCGTGCCCCCGCCTTCACGGTGGCGATATACTCCTCCAGCTCTGCGACTTGCTCAGGCGTAGCCAAATCAGTTTTGTTCAGCAGAATAATATCGCCGTAAGCAATTTGATTGAAAGCCGCCGAACTGTCGAAATGATCAGGGGTGAAGGTTTCCGCATCCACCAAAGTCAGAATCGAATCCAGTCGGGTCAAATCCCGCAAGTCAGTTCCCAGGAAAGTCAAGGCAATGGGAAGCGGATCCGCCACCCCCGTAGTTTCTACCACCAGATAGTCAATGCGATCGCTCCGTTCCAGCACGTTATAAACCGCATCCACTAAACTATCATTAATCGTGCAGCAAATACAGCCATTACTCAATTCTAACATATCAGTATCCACAGTCACTAAAAGCTGACTGTCGATATTAATATCCCCAAACTCATTCACCAAAACCGCCACTTTTAAATCTTGGCAATTTTGCAAAATCTGGTTGAGTAACGTAGTTTTGCCACTGCCCAAAAAGCCAGTAATAATTGTCACAGGCATTCCCCGTTTAGGGAAATCCAGACTCGTCAAATCAACCGCCATATATTTCACTCCAAATAATCTTAATCAACCCGGCTATAACCTGGCCTTTTTGCCCCCCAGAAAAATCACCCAATTCCCTGACTATTCCGGCGACAATCCTAACTGGCTCGCCTTAGCCTTCATCATTTGGAAAATATTGTAAAACCCATTAATGCGAGAAGGAGTCAGGCTAACATTCAAACCCGTAGCCGTGATAAAATCTGGAGAAATTGCCAAAATTTTTGCAGGCGTCAGCCCGTTAAAACCTTCAACCAACATTCCCACAAGACCTTTCACGAGATAGGAGTCAGAATCACCGGCAAACCAAACCTTTCCCTGCTCCAGTACCGCCGTCACATAAACTTGGGAAACACAACCGGGAACCTTATTTTCCGGCACCTTATCAGTTTCGGGAAATTCCTGTAGCCGCTTGCCGTACCAGATGAGTTGTTCATAGCGCTGTTTCGGGTCAGAAACTCGTCCAAACCGCTCGACAATCCGGGCAAGATTCGGTGGCATCTTGTTGTCATCAGTCATTGGTTGGTCATTTGTGTAACATCAGGGCTACTTCTTTGGCAAAATAAGTGAGAATTAGGTCAGCACCGGCACGTTTAATACTGGTGAGAGTCTCCAAAATCACTTGTTTTTCATCAATCCAGCCTAGCTGTCCCGCCGCCTTAATCATGGCGTACTCGCCGCTGACATTATAAGCAGCTACAGGCAGCCCAGTGGCTTGTCGCACTTGACAAATCACATCTAAATATGCTAAAGCCGGTTTCACCATCACGATGTCCGCCCCCTCAGCCACATCCAGAGCCACCTCTTTGAGCGCTTCCCTGGCATTGGCTGGATCCATCTGGTAGGTCTTTTTATCCCCAAACTTGGGAGCCGAATCTAAGGCGTCGCGAAATGGGCCATAGTAGGCAGAGGCGTACTTGGCGGAATAGGCAAGAATCCCCACATGAGCGAAACCTGCGGCGTCCAGAGCTTGGCGAATCGCCCCCACTCGCCCATCCATCATATCTGAGGGAGCCACCAGATCCGCACCGGCTTCGGCTTGGGAAATCGCCATCTTCACCAACACTTCCACAGTAGGGTCATTGAGAATCACCCCATTTGCATCCACCAAACCATCATGCCCGTGAGTGGTGAACGGGTCAAGCGCCACATCGGTAATGACGACGATTTCCGGCAAGGCTTTTTTGATGGCTCGCACTGTGCTATGTATCAGCCCTTCTGGGTTGTAGCTTTCCGTCCCGGTATCGTCTTTGAGGCTTTCAGGGATAACGGGGAACAGGGCCACTGCATTAATCCCGAGAGCGAAAGCCTCCGCCACTTCTTGGAGCAGCAAATCTTGGGAATAGCGGTAGCAACCCGGCATGGAGGAAATTTCCACCTTTTGGCCCGTGCCTTCCATAACAAACACAGGGTAAATCAGGTCATCCACCCCCAGGGAGGTTTCTCGCACCATCCGGCGCAGGGCCTGCGTGCTACGCCGGCGGCGGGGGCGCTGTAATGGGAGGGTTTCGGGGAGCGATCGCTCCTCTGCGGTGGTATTGGTTGGCGACATAGACTGTTCCGAGTGAGTTCACTTCCCATCATATCAGAACAATAATCATTCTCATTTTTTAGCCAGGGTCGGGTTTTTTTTCCCGACTTGCCCCCCATCAGATTTGGCTCCCACACCAACCACTCAGGACTGAGGCATCATTATCTAGTAGGTATGGGCTTGTCACATAACTGCCGCACCTGGTGAAATCCAATTCTTGGCCTTCTTACCAAGGTTAGTTATAATTGCAGCAATTTCTGCGCGATCGAGTTCGCCGCCCATCAATCCAATTAAGAGGTAGTGGCACAAATGCCCCCATCTCCCAGTCTCCCTATTGCCCCCACAACCCAGAGGCCAAATGTACTCCCGAGCAAATCTCACCCATTGACTATGAAACGGATAATTTTCGCTACAGCCTCAATTATCGGGTCGTTTTTCCTGGCAACACCAGTAACAGCAGTCTCCCAAACGCACTTAGCGCAACTGCGCAGTACAAATAAATGTGTCAACTGCGACTTGGTGCGTGCGAACTTAGTTAGTACAAACCTCAGTGGTGCGGACCTCAGCGGCGCCAACCTCACCGGTGCCAACCTCTTTGGTGCCAATCTCAAAGACGCCGATTTAAGGCGAGCATCTCTTGGTAGTGCTTCTTTGAGCGGTGCTTCTCTGGGGGGTGCTTTCTTGAGCGGCGCCTTTCTCAAAGATGCTTTCCTGCGCGGGAGCAACTTGCAAGGTGCTAATTTAACTAGCGCCAACCTCAGCGGCGCTAACCTCAGTCGCGCCACTTTGATAGACGCGGTGATGAACCGTGCTAACTTCAGCGGCGCTTATTTATTTGATGCCAACTTGAAAAATGGCAATTTACAAGAAGCGAACTTCAGCAGCGCTTATCTGGAAGGAGCAGACTTCAACGGCGCCAACCTGCAAAAAGGTAATTTTAAAAACGCCGATTTGAGAAATAGTGATTTCAGTGAGGCTGACTTGCGGGGTGCCAACTTCAGCGGTGCTAACTTAGGTGGTGCCAATCTTTTTAATGCAAATCTTTGTGATGCCACTATGCCTGACGGCTCAAAAAGTCGCCAAGGTTGTCAGTAGGAGGTGGGGGACGGGGACTGTGGGGACTGTGGGGACTGTTCTCCCGATCGTCTTTTTGGCGTTCGCCAACTACAAACCTGCCTCATCTTTCCATCCTGTCTTTCCGGAGATAGCATCACTGAGTCAGAATCCAGTAAAAATAGCATTACTGGAAGATACATTTATGTTTCACATCTCGACTCTCGGTGGGTTTAGCTATCAAATGCGTGAATTTGCTGATTTAGATGGGTTTGTGCCGGAACCGGGCGATCGTCCCAAAAACTTCAGATGGGAAGGCCGCAGAAAATGGGACTCCCAGACTTGGAAAGAGTTTCTCTACCGCGCCCAAGACAGAAAACACAAAGTCGAGCAATTAAGCTCCCTTTGGGAAGCAGCTTCCTAGACCCAATGTCCTTTGTTCTTTGTCCTTCATCCTTTGTCCTTTGTTTGCAGGGGCGATACATCGCTGTTAATAGCCAATAAAAAAAGCGAGAAATTCTCGCTTTGCCGACAGCACAAAATTAGTCTAATTTCAATTATACAGCAGTAGGGGAACTAGAAGATGCCGCCAACTCTGCTAAACGTTCCTGCTGGTCTTGAGTAATGCAAGATTGAATCATCACATCGATATCCCCTGACATTGCACCGCCGAGATTGAAATTAATCCCTAGACGGTGGTCTGTGACCCGATTATCCTTATAGTTGTAAGTGCGAATCTTCTCCGATCGGGCACCAGTTCCCACCTGCGATCGACGCATAGAGGAAACCGCCTCCTGTTGCTCCCGCAGCTTCATATCATACAACTTAGCCCGCAAAATTTGCATCGCCCGCTCGCGGTTTTGCAACTGAGAGCGCTCCTCAGTGCAGAAAATCCTGATTCCCGTAGGTTTGTGGAACAAATCAACCGCTGTTTCCACCTTGTTCACGTTTTGACCGCCCGCCCCACCAGACCGAGCCGTAGTCAGTTCAATATCCTTCGGGTCAATTTCCACCTCCACATCATCCACCTCTGGCATCACCGCCACCGTCGCCGTAGAAGTGTGGACCCTACCCCCAGCCTCCGTCACCGGGACCCGCTGCACGCGATGCACACCCGCTTCAAACTTCAGCTTGCTATAGACGCGATCGCCCGTAATTTCCAGAATTGCCTCTTTAAAACCCCCCATATCAGCCAGAGACTCGCTGAGTAGCTTTACTCGCCAGCCCTGACTTTCCGCATATCGGGAATACATCCGCAGCAAATCACCCGCCCAGATACCAGCTTCATCCCCGCCGGTGCCAGCGCGAATTTCCAGCATGATATTCTTATCATCATTCGGGTCGCTGGGCAACAGCAAAATCTTGAGGCGCTGCTCCAAATGAGCCAGTTTGTCCTCAAGCTCTTGCACTTCCATGAGCGCCATATCCCGCAACTGAGGATCGCTATTGGCCTCCTTCACCACCAGTTTGGCGCCGTTGAGTTCTTCCCCCGTTTGCTTCCACTGCTCAAACGTATTCACAGTTTCTTCCAGAGAAGACCGCGCCTTAGCCACCCGTTGATATTCCTTCGGGTCCGTGGCAATATCTGGATCCGCCAGTCGCCGAGTCAACTCCTTAAAAGTTTGCTCGACCGAATTGAGTTTATCAAGCAGGTATGTTTCCGCCATAATCCAGCCACTCAGGCTCAAAGTAGGGTTGATTGCTTAGGTTTTAGCGGCTCAGCTAAAGAAGTATTTTCGATGAGCCAATAATGGCGATAACTGTCGCCCTAACAGCTAACAGATCGCCGAGCTAAGACCAAACCGCTACTTTTTCGGCCCGTAGTTGTACTTGCGACGGAAGCGCTCCACGCGACCTTCCGTATCCAGAACTTTCTGGGTGCCAGTAAAGTAAGGGTGGTTCCCCGACCACACATCCACGTGCATTTCCGGCCTCGTGGAACCGACGGTCATAATCACTTCCCCGTTGCAGATAACTTTAGCTTCGGGATACCACTTGGGGTGAATTCCAGATTTTGGCATAGTCCTATATCCTGCTAATTTTCCTAAATTTTAACTCCAAAATGTCACTTGTCACTTGTCAAAAGTCACTTGTCAAAAGTCACTTGTCCCTTGTACAGGCGATTCGCTTTCTCGCCCCTACCAAATGACATTGGACAAAAGAATCCCTACCCAAGGACAAATGACCAAGGACAAATGACCAAGGACAAATGACCAAAGACAAATCACCGTTTGGAGTATTGAGGAGCCTTGCGAGCTTTGCGCAAGCCGTACTTCTTCCGCTCCTTAGCACGGGGGTCTCTGGTCAAGTAGCCTTCAATTTTCAAAGGCTGGCGGTTGTCTGGATCCAACTCGCAAAGAGCCCGAGCGACTCCCAAGCGAATCGATTCGGCTTGGCCAGTGAGCCCACCACCATGAATGTTGACCAAAACATCATATTCATTTTCCAAGCCCAAAGTATCCAAAGGTGCCTTGGCGGCTCCCAGATAAGCCGGGTTATTTTGGAAATAATCTAAGCCCTGTCTGCCGTTAACAAT
>JACCEE010308691.1_pt1 | contig 27828 bp, 20 predicted proteins | sample 7449931 | NCBI WGS metagenome assembly JACCEE01 (sample SAMN15323457, study PRJNA562643) | freshwater metagenome | isolation source: river surface water | place: USA:Blue River Watershed | collected 2017-08-19 | reverse complement strand
ACTATTTAATATTATTTAACAAACTATATTTGCCATACAAAAATGTGAGTTAAAAGATATACACACTTTTTGGGATACTATCTCCTTTTTTGTTTACTCCTTTGTGCAAAAGCAAGCTTTGCACTAGTCGTAAACAAAAAAACCAGGCTTTCGCCTGGTTTTTTATTCTTTTGCGGTGAGGGGGGGATTCGAACCCCCGGAACCCTTACGAGTTCGGCAGTTTAGCAAACTGCTGGTTTCAGCCACTCACCCACCTCACCAGTCAGCGGCAAACCGCAAAAGGACTGCAAATATACTAATTCTTTTTTATTGACAAAATAATATGTTTGCGTATGGGTATAATCGCTTTACTTAGCTTGTGGCTTTGCGATGTTTTCTCTCATGTCGGTATCAGCTTGTATATTGCGAAGCTTGTAGTAGTCCATAATACCTAGATTGCCTGAGCGGAAGGCTTCTGCGATTGCTAGCGGAATCTGTGCTTCTGCTTCGATCACTTTTGCTTTTGCCTCTTGTGCTTTAGCTTTCATCTCTTGTTCAATAGCTACCGCCATTGCTCTTTTCTCTTCGGCTCTTGCTTGTGCAATGTTTTTGTCGGCATTTGCTTGGTCCATTTGTAGAACTGCTCCGATATTTCTTCCGATGTCGATGTCTGCGATGTCGATTGAGAGAATTTCAAATGCTGTTCCTGCATCTAAACCTTTTTCTAATACTACTCGTGAGATTGAATCTGGGTTTTCTAGAACTGATTTATGTGATTCTGCCGAACCAATACTTGAAACGATACCTTCGCCTACTCTGGCTAATACTGTCTCTTCGCCTGCTCCTCCAACAAGTTGTTTAATGTTTGCTCTAACTGTAACTCTTGCTTTTGCAATCAGCTGAATTCCATCTTTTGCAACTGCTGTAACAGGAGGTGTGTTGATGACTTTTGGGTTTACAGACATTTGTACTGCCTCAAAAACGTCGCGTCCTGCTAAATCGATCGCAGCTGCCATCTTGAAGTTTAGTGCGATGTTGGCTTTGTCTGCAGATATTAGGGCGTTTACTACGTTTGGCACATTTCCTTTTGCAAGATAGTGAGCTTCAAGTTCGTTTGGATTGAGTTGTAACCCAGCTTTAGTTCCTGTAATCATTGCCATTACAATTGTTCCTGGAGGCACTTTTCTCCAACGCATCAGAACAAGTTGAATTAACGAAATTTTTACGTCAGATATCAATGCCTGAAACCAAAGGGTTACGGGGAAGAACCATAGCAGAATGATAAGTCCAACAAGGGAGATACCAATCCACATAAGATAAATTGTCATGCTTTCCATAATATGTTATTTAGATTTTGTGACTATAATTTTTGAGTGGTCAATTTCGGCGATTGTAATTGGTGTTGAAGGTTGTATTAGCCCCTCTTGACTAATTACCTCTGCATCTGTATTCCCAAATCTAGCTTTTCCAGATGGGTTTAATCTGCTAATTGTAACTCCATTATCACCTATATTAAGCTCTGTTGTCTCTTGTTTTAACTTTTCAGTTATTGTCTCTTTTAGAGTTATTTTTTTCCAAGTATCCGACCTTAATACTAGCCAGATAATTATTGATGTTACTAATATCTCTCCTCCAAGAGTATATAAACCTATTGTTTTTCCAAATTCATAAAAAGAGTAGGCAATTGACCCTAATACGCTTAAAAGTCCTAAAATACCAGGAATCCCAAAACCTGGAATAATGAGCATTTCTACTATAATAAGTATTAGCCCAATGACGAACAGTGTAATTACTAGTTCCATATATTATTCACTTTTGATTTCTTCCAGAGTAGTGTCTTTGACTCCTGAATCCTTAAGGATCGTTTCAAGTTTTTCTGCTTCGCTTCTTGAAGTGAAAGGACCTATGAAGTAGATAGTCTTATTGTTTATTACTCTTTTTGCAATGTCTTTCTCTGTGCTGTTCTTAATTGCTTCCATTGCAACATTTGTTATTCCATCAGGAAATCCGCTGATTTTAATCTGGTAACGGATCTCTTTTTTCTGTTTCTCTTCGAGTGATGAGGCTTCTCTAAGTGAAACAGTCTCTCTATTACTGTAAGCTACAATCAGAGCAGAGGGAAATCCTGATCTTTTAGCAAAGGCTAATCCCTCTTTTGCTTCGGCCATTGTGTAAAACTGACCAGCAGTATATAAAAACTTCCCTGTCTTTGTTCTAGTTTCAAAGATAGGAGATAATCCTTTAAGTTGTTTAGATTCTGCTTTTTTAGAGATTAAAAAAAGTTGAATTCGGTAAACTAATCCGTCTGGAATAGTCTGGTCGGGTGCAAAAATAGCTTTGTCTCCCTTTTTTAATTGATAATCGAATACTACTTCGGGTTCTTTGATTATCAAATTGTTTAGTACAATGGCTTGTGCCTTTTTGGGAATAAATTCCTGGGCAGTGTTAGTCGTATCGTTGTTTGTGGAGGGTTTTGTCTCGGTTCTTGGAATAAGAACTCCTTTGCTAAAGAAGTCCATTTCGCTCTTTTGAACCTTTTGATTTGTAGCTCGTAGTTCTTGCTGTTTTTCAAAAATATCTCGTTCTCTTTCAGAAATTGTCCTAATAATTAGCTGTTTATCAGCCTCGCTTGATAGTGTCTGAAGTAACTGTCTTGACTCTTTTAGCTCTTTTTCTATCTTTTCGATATCGGTTTGAATTCTCCTCACTTGATTAACTAGCATCGAGTACTCTTCTGACCCTTCTACAACAGGTCTTTTCTTTGATACATTCGTCCCGTTTGCAATTTGTTGGGCTACTGTTTCCATAGATGCTATTTGAGCGATTTCCTCAAGATTAGAAATTGATCTTCTAAGTGGGATGTTGTCGAACTCTAGTTTGTATATTGTTAGCTTATCTGAACCTTTTGATTTTCTGTTAGATGAAAGAAAAGTATATTTTCCATCGTCACTGTTTAAATATAACAGGTCGTCGAATGGCGTAGAATAGGGGAAACCTAGATTTTGTGGAAACGACCAAGATGATGTATTGTCATCCCATTTGCTTACATAGACATCAAAGCCTCCAACTCCAAAGAGGCCGTTTGATGAAAAGAAGAGCTCTTTTCCATTGGAGCTGAGTACTGGAAGAATTTCGTCAGCAGGTGAGTTGACAAGCTCGAGATTTTCTGGGGAGCTCCATCTACCATCATCGAGTTTTGTTATGAAGTATATGTCAGATCTGTTTGTCTTATCAACTGCAGAGAAGTATATTCTTTTATCTTTATCGTTATATACAGCGTAACCTTGAAATGTTCCTGTAGTTTTAAGTCCGCCAATTTTATCGGGTAGTTTTATCCATTTTCTTCCGTTTTCAAAATTGTAATTCAGGAAGAAATCTACATAGGGAACCTCTGCCGATCCCAGAACCTTTGGTGTTGAAGCAAAGCTCAACATGTTTGTTCCGTTTTCGCACTTCGCTATCAAAGAGAGAATTTCACGATGATAATTTGTATCTGAAGATTCCGAAATAATCTCTTTGTAAATGCCAGCAGCCTCTTTAAAACGATAACTCTTCCTTAGCTCTTCGGCCTTGGAAAATTTTCTGTCGATACTGCCGGTCTGACCAACAACAAGGCTACATGCTAGCATGAAAAACGGGAGTAATAAGACAGACTTATTCATACGCTATTTAATAATGAGTTAACAAAAGTACGAATTTCTTTATATTTTGTGAAAAAATACTACTTTTGTGTTCTATTTTCCGTAAGAAATATATAATTAAAACTGAATATTCCATGCAAAGTAAAGGCGCCATTCGTTTAGTGGCTATTTTGATCGCCCTGGCTTGTTTGTACCAGCTCTCTTTTACCTGGGCAACAAGGCATCAAGAAGGAAAAGCGAAAGCTTATGCGGAAAAAGCTGTTCAGGCTGAGCAGTCTTCTCCTTCGTTTAAAAGTGTATCCGATTTGGATAAAGCGTTTTATCTAGACTCTCTACGCTCACAAAAAGAGAGATTTTACATCGATTCAATAACTGCAGAAAAGGTTTACCTTGGATTTACTTACAAAGAGATCAAGGAGAAAGAGATCAATCTTGGTCTTGACCTTAAAGGTGGTATGAACGTTATGTTGGAAGTGAAAGTTGCAGACTTGGTAAATTCACTTGCTGAAAACAATCAATCACCTCAGTTTACTGCTGCGATGAAGATGGCCCAAGATAACATGGCTAGCTCAAGAACAGATTTCATAACTCTGTTTGCTGAGGCTTGGGAAAAGGTGGCACCTGGTCAAAGATTGTCTCAGATTTTCGGTACTTACGAAATGAGAGATAAAATCAAACCTGAAACTTCTAATGAAGATGTTATCAAGGTAATCAGGGAGGAAGCTGAAAGTGCAATTGCAAACTCTTTCAACGTTCTTAGAAATCGTATTGACAGATTTGGTGTTACTCAACCTAATATTCAAAAGATTGGAAATACTGGTAGAATTCTAGTTGAACTTCCTGGTGTTAAGGAGCCTGAACGTGTTAGAAAACTTCTTCAAGGAACAGCTTCTTTGGAATTCTGGGAAACTTACGAAAATCAAGAGATCTATCCATTCTTGATGGAGGCTAACAAAGCTGTCAAGATGGTTATCGAAACCGGTGTAGTAGCTGTTGCCGATACAAATAAAGTTGCTGATAGCACTCTTGTTGCTGCTGCAACAACTCCAGCAACAACTCCAGCAGCGACTCCTGTTGCTGATGCAAAAAAAGATTCGTCAGATAAAGCTAAGGCTGATTCTGCTGCCGCTACTGAACTTCTTGGCCAAATCTCAGGAAAAGACAGTTTATCGAACGAACAATTGACATTCGCAAAAGAGAATCCTCTATTTGCAGTTCTAAATCCAAATATTGCTCAAGGTCAAATTATCCCTGGAGCTTGTATTGGTAGAGCTCATTATAAAGATACTGCTAGAATTGGTTATTGGTTGAGACTTCCTCAAGTTAAGGCAGTTCTTCCTAATGACTTAAGACCTATGTGGTCAGTTAAGGCTATCGATCCTTCAAATGTTGTCTATGAGTTGATTGCGATTAAAGCTAATACAAGAGACGGTAAGGCTCCGCTTGATGGTGGTGTTATTACTGATGCTAGCAAATCATTTGGAAACACAGGTGGTAGTCCAGAGGTTGACATGAGTATGAATGCTGAAGGCGCAAGAATATGGGCTAACATGACATCAAATAATATTGGCAAATGTATTGCTATCGTTCTTGATGGAATGGTTTACTCTTATCCTAGAGTTAACTCAGAAATTACTGGTGGTAGATCTCAGATTACTGGAAACTTTACTATCCAAGAGGCAGAGGACTTAGCAAACGTTCTTAAGTCAGGTAAGCTACCAGCTCCAGCTAGAATTGTTCAAGAGGCTGTTGTTGGACCAACTTTAGGTAGCGAGTCAATCAATGCTGGTCTTATATCATTTGCACTTGCATTCCTATTGGTTCTTATATACATGGCGTTCTTCTACAACTATGCTGGTCTTGTTGCTAACGTAGCATTATTATGTAACGTTCTTTTCTTGTTTGGTGCTCTAACTTCATTTGGTGCTGTTCTTACATTACCTGGTATTGCTGGTATCGTCCTTACTCTTGGTATGGCAGTGGATGCAAACGTTATTATATATGAGCGTATCAAGGAAGAGCTTCGTGCTGGTAAGGGTCTTAGATTAGCGATTACAGATGGATATAAAAATGCTTATTCTGCGATTGTCGATGGTAACTTAACAACAATTATTACAGGTGTTATTCTTGCTATCTTCGGTTCTGGTCCGGTTCAAGGTTTTGCTACAACTCTAGTAATAGGTATTCTTACTTCACTAGTAACCTCAATCTTCATTAGTCGTTTGATTTTTGAAAGAAGATTAAATAAGAACAAACCTATCTCTTTTGATAATAAGTACACAAGAGATTTCTTACATAACACAAAGGTTGATTTTGTTCACTTAAGAAAATATGCTTACATATTCTCTATTTCAGTTACAGTAATTGGTCTTGCATTTATCTTTACAAAAGGATTTAGCTATGGTGTTGATTTTACTGGAGGTAGAACTTATGTTGTAAGATTTGATAAAGATGTAACCTCTTCGGAAATTAGAGAGGCTGTATTTAAAGAGTTCAACGAAGGTATCGAGGTTAAACAGTTTGGTGGCGAAAGTCAAATGAAGATCACTACTAAATATATGATCAATGATAACTCTCCTGAAACTGATAAAATTGTTGACGAAAAGTTATATAACGCTTTAAAGACATACTTTGCGTCTCCACTTACTTTTGAAGAATTTACCTCAACTACTGATAATCCAAACGGTATCATCAGTTCTGAAAAAGTCGGTCCTACAATCGCCGATGATATTAAGAGAGATGCTGTTGTAGCGATTGTCCTTGCTCTATTTGCAATCTTCTTGTACATTGCAGCAAGATTTAGAAACTGGTCTTGGGGTCTTGGTGGATTAGTTGCTCTACTACATGATGCTATCTTTGTAATAAGCTTCTTCTCAATCTTCTCAGGTATTCTTCCATTCAGTTTGGATATCGATCAAACATTCATTGCTGCAGTACTAACAATCATCGGTTACTCAATCAATGACAGCGTGGTAATCTTTGACAGGATTCGTGAGTATAGAACTTTATATCCAAAAAGAGATTTAGTATCTAATATAAATGAAGCTCTTAACAGTACATTGTCTAGAACTTTAAATACCGGAGGTACAACTCTAGTAACAATGTTGGCTATTGCTATCTTTGGTGGTGAAGTTATCAGAGGTTTCTCTGTAGCTCTAATCGTAGGTATTTTAATTGGTACTTATTCATCTATATTTGTTGGAACTCCAATCGTTTACGACTTCTATAGAAGAAAAGAGGCAAAGAAGATAAAAGAGTAATTTATACTTGATTAATATTAAAAACTCGCCAAAAATTGGCGAGTTTTTTTGTTTTGTAGCTTATTTATTACAACTTTGTATATAAAAATAAAAAATCATAACAATATGGAACTTCCTTTTGCAGAATCCTTTAAAATTAAAATGGTAGAGACCATTAAAAAGAGTACTCGTGAAGAGCGAGAGCGTTGGATAAAAGAGGCTAAATATAACCTGTTCAACTTAAAGAGTGACTATGTATTCATAGATCTTTTAACAGACTCTGGCACTGGTGCAATGAGTGACAAACAGTGGGCAGCGATGATGGAGGGTGATGAAAGCTATGCTGGAGCAAGATCATATTATAATTTGAAGAATAGTATTAGTACTATTACTGGATTCGAATATTTTTTGCCAACACATCAAGGTAGAGCAGCAGAAAATGTCCTTTTTTCGGCTTTAGTAAAAGAGGGAGATATTATTCCTGGAAACTCACATTTTGATACGACAAAAGGTCATATTGAGTTCAGAAAGGCACATGCGGTTGATTGTACTATTGATGAAGCAAAAGTGACTAATCTGGAGGTACCTTTTAAGGGTAATTTAGATATTGCCAAACTTGAAAAGGTATTGTCTTCAAATCCTAAAGAAAAGATCCCATTTATAGTGATAACTATCACTAACAACACAGCAGGTGGCCAGCCAGTCTCTATGGAGAATATAAAAGCAGTGAGTGCTGTTGCTAAAAAGTATGGGATAAGAATTTTATTTGATTCTGCTCGTTTTGCGGAAAATGCCTATTTTATTAAAAAACGTGAATCTGGTTACTCAGATAAATCCATAAAAGAGATTTGTAGAGAAATATTTAGTCATGGTGATTTTATGACAATGTCATCTAAAAAGGATGCAATTGTCAACATGGGAGGATTCATAGGATTCAGACATGATGAAGATTTTAGAGCGTGTCAAATGTACAATATTATGTTTGAAGGATTTATTACTTATGGTGGTATGTCTGGAAGAGATATGAATGCTCTTGCTCAAGGTTTAGATGAAGGAACAGAGTTTGAGTATCTAGAGACCAGAATTAAACAGGTAGAGTATCTAGGTAAAAAACTTGATGAGTATGGTATCCCATATCAAAGACCTGCAGGTGGCCACGCAATTTTTATTGATGCAAAGAAAGTATTAACAAATGTGCCTAAAGAGGAATTTGTTGCTCAGACATTAGGTATTGAGCTATACTTGGAGGCTGGAATTAGAGGTGTAGAGATTGGTGCCTTACTTGCAGATAGGGATCCAGAGACAAGAGAGAATAGATACCCTGAATTAGAATTATTGAGACTTGCAATTCCAAGAAGAGTATACACAAATAATCATATAGATTATATTGCCGCAGCTTTGAAGAATGTTTTTGATAGAAGAGAGTCTATAAAAGGCGGATATAGAATAGTTAAGGAGCTTCCAATCATGCGTCACTTTACAGTTGAGCTAGAACCTGTGAAGAGATAAGATAAGTTGCTTATTTAGAGCATTGTCTAGCTCTGTATAGAAAATTGTTTTATAAACAAAAGAAAATAAGGCACTTACAACATGGTTGTGAGTGCCTTATTTCTATGTAAAACCAGTTTATGTGCAGAAAATATGCTTAATTTTGCATCGAAAAGGTTATTAGTTGTGGGTATGGTCGGTAGGAGGTCATGATTTTAAAAAGTCGAAATCGAAGAAGGGGGGTTCTGAGATTTTTAGTTAAAGGGTTATCTTTTTATATTTCTTTTCCTACCGGCTCTATCCTTTTTCAAAGGAACTTCATCTTCCCAAATTAAAGAAAAATCCAATTGTTTTTGCTCAAGGTTAGATTTCTCAACTTTGATTTTTATTTTTTTACCTAGGAAGAAAACAACTCCAGTTCTTTTTCCTGTAAGCGTATAACTCTCTTCATTGAATACTAAATAGTCCTCTTTAATCTCTCTTAGGGATATTAATCCTTCAATTTTAGTCTCCTCAAGCTCTGCAAAAATACCCCACTCTGTAATACCAGAAACCGATGCTTCATAGATGTTTCCAATTTTATCTTGCATATACTCTACCATCTTGTATTTGATACTTGCTCTTTCTGCTTCGCTTGCAAGTTGTTCTCTTTCCGAAGAGTGCTTACATAAATCCTCGTAAAGACCTTTGTCTGCTGATTTTCCTTTATCCAGATAGTGTTCAAGAAGTCTATGTACCATCATGTCCGGATATCTTCGGATTGGTGAGGTAAAGTGTGTATAATAGTCGAAAGCAAGCCCGTAATGTCCAACATTGTCAGTTGAATATCTTGCTCTAGCCATAGATCTAAGCGCCATTATTTCTATAGCTCCGTTATATGGTGTCTCTCGAACTTTTTCTAACAGTTTATTAATTCCTTTAGATAAATCTCTTGCCTCATTTGAACATTTTAATTCAAATCCAAAATGTTTGATAAATGTACGAAGCGTGTTGATTTTGTCTAAATTAGGCTCTTCGTGTATTCTATATACAAATGTTTTTGCCTTTTTAGCGTCTCTTTTGGCAATAAATTCAGCCACCTCTCTGTTTGCTAGAAGCATAAATTCTTCAATCAACCAGTTTGAATCCTTTGAGACTTTGCTATACACATTAATTGGCTTCCCATTTTCGTCAACTTCAACTTTCATTTCTGGTCTTTCGAAGCTTATTGCTCCTTTCTTGAATCGATCTTCACGTAAAAGTGATGCAAGTTGATGAAGTTTTAAGACCTCATCCTTTAGTCTTCCCTCCTTTGTCTCAATTACTTGTTGGGCTTCGTTATAGTCGAATCTATAATCTGACTCAATTACCGTCTTCCCAAACCATCTATTTACAACCTTGCCCTTTTCTGTGATTTCAAAAACTGCTGAAAAACAGAGTTTCTCTTCATTTGGCCTCAGTGAACATAGCCTGTTTGAGAGTTTCTCGGGAAGCATTGGGACAGTTCTGTCTACTAGATAAACTGAAGTTGCTCTATCGGTTGCCTCTTTGTCAATGATTGAGCCTGGTTTTACATAGTGAGTCACATCTGCAATATGAACTCCTACTTCCCAATTACCGCTATCTAGTTTTCGGATAGATAATGCATCATCAAAGTCTTTTGCATCGGTTGGATCTATCGTAAAGGTTGTTACTGCCCTAAAATCTCGTCTGCTTTTTATATCTGCTTGAGTTATTTGGTCGGAAATTTTTTCTGCCTCTTGTTCTACGGATTTTTCAAATTTATAAGGAAGTCCAAATTCTGTGAGTATAGCGTGCATTTCGGTGTCGTTTTCACCAGGCTTTCCTAGGATGTCAATGATTCGCCCTATTGGCTCATTTGATTTTCTTGGCCACTCTTGTATAATTGCAGCGACTTTCAATCCGTTGTATTGTTTTAGATCCTCTGCATCTGCTATACGAATATCGTATGGCATATTTCTGCTTTCGGTGATAACCCAAGCGTTATTCCCAGCTATTTGGAGTACTCCGATATATGGTGTTTCTGAACGTTTAACTATTGCAACAACCTCTCCCTCTTGTCGTTTTGTACCCCCTTTTTTAACTGTAACGGCAACATTTACGATGTCGTTGTGAAGTGCTCCTCTAAGCTTTCTTGAACTTACAAAGATATCTTCACTAAAACCATCTCTGATTATGAAAGCGTATCCCTCTCTTGTCATACTTACCTTTCCAGTAACTTCTTCTCTTACTGATTTTTGTGATTGTGAGTGAGCTTTATTAAACTTTGAAGCGCTTTCTCTGTTTTTCTTTTTGTGCATATTTGTATAAATTTGCCGGAATTCTGTTTGCAACAAAATTAACTATAATTATCGAACAAGCACTAATCAATAATATTATGATGAACAAGAAGGTACTGTTAATGATCCTCGATGGTTGGGGAGAAGGGAAAAAAGATTCGACTAATGTGATTTACACTCAGGGCGAACCGAACATTGAAAAGATTAAAAAGGCATATCCATATTCATTCTTATCGGCAAGTGGCGAGGACGTAGGTCTTCCAGATGGTCAGATGGGAAACTCTGAAGTTGGCCATTTAAATATTGGAGCTGGAAGAATTGTATACCAAGATTTGGTAAAGATTAACCTAGCATGTAGAAATAATAAGCTATTAGAGAATCCAGAAATCAAAGCGGCTTTGGAATATTCTGTAAAGACTGGTGCTGCACTACATTTTATGGGTCTTGTGTCTGATGGTGGTGTGCATAGTTCTCTTGAACATTTGAAAGCATTTGTCAAAACAGCAAATGATTTTGGTGTGAAAAATATTTTTATCCATTGTTTTATGGATGGACGTGATACTGATCCAAAAAGTGGAGCTGGCTTTATAGAGGATTTGCAAGCCCATTTAGAGTCCAATGGAGGTAAAATTGCTTCAATTATCGGTAGATATTACGCAATGGACAGGGATAAGAGATGGGATAGGGTGAAAAAGGCATATGACCTAATTGTAAATGGAGAGGGAGAACATTTTACTAATCCTGTATCAGCAGTTAAATCTTCTTATGAAAAAGATGTCACAGATGAATTTATTGCTCCAATGGTTGCTGTTGATGGAAATGGGGCACCAATTGGAAAGCTTAATGAGAATGATGCAGTGATTTTCTTTAATTTCCGTAACGATAGAGCAAGAGAATTGACCCATGTTTTAACTCAAGAAGATATGTTGGAGCAAAACATGAAGAAAATGAATTTATATTACTGCTGTTTAACTCCATATGATGATAAATTTAAAGGCTTACATATACTATTCGATAAGGACAATGTAAGTAATACTCTTGGAGAGATTGTTTCAAAAGCAGGTAAAAGTCAATTGAGGATAGCAGAAACTGAGAAATATGCTCACGTTACATTCTTTTTCTCGGGTGGTAGAGAACAGGTCTTTGAAAATGAAAAAAGGGTTCTCATAAACTCACCAAAAGTTGCAACATATGATCTTCAGCCAGAGATGAGTGCCTTAGAGGTAAAAGAGTCTTTGTTAAAAGAGATTAAAGAAGGAGGTCACGATCTAATAGTTTTAAACTTTGCAAATGGCGACATGGTTGGTCACACAGGAGTATACGAAGCGATTAGAAAAGCAGTTAAGACTGTTGATGAATGTGTCGCTGAAATCGTTCCTGTTGCTCAAGAATTCGGGTACACAATATTAATAACAGCCGATCATGGAAACGCTGATAATGCAGTTAATTCTGACGGTAGTCCTAATACGGCTCATTCACTAAATCCAGTACCATTTATTGTTGTTGACAAAGAAATTAAAGAGGTTAAAAATGGAATTCTAGCGGATATCGCTCCGACAATTCTTAATCTAATGGGTATTGAAAAGCCAGAAGAGATGTCTGGTAAATCATTAGTCATGTAATTTTAAACTCTTTAACTCATACAAAATGTCATTTGTCCATTTACACGTCCATACTCAATATTCGATACTGGACGGAGCTGCTCCTATAAAAAAACTGTTTGAAAGAGCTAAGTCCGACAAACAGCTGGCTTTGGCAATTACCGATCATGGTAATATGTACGGAGTTAAAGATTTCTTAAAGACTGCTAAGAAATATCCTGAGGTAAAACCAATTGTTGGATGTGAATTCTACGTATCCAAAGAGGGTCGTTTTCTAAAAAGAGGTAGAGAAGATCAAAGTAGCTATCACTTGATTTTATTAGCGAAAAACATCAGGGGATATAAAAACCTGATCAAACTTACCTCTTATGCATTTATCGAAGGTTATTATTACAAACCAAGAATTGACCGAGAGCTGCTAGAAAAGTATGGCAGTGATTTGATTTGTTCTAGTGCCTGCTTGGCCGGAGAGGTTTCTAGGGCAATAGCTGCTGATAATATAAGCGATGCAGAAGAGACTATCGTATGGTATAAAAATCTGTTTGGGGAAGACTATTATTTAGAGCTTCAACGACATAAAACTGATTTACCAGGAGCAGATACTGAAGTTTACCCTCTTCAAGAAAAGGTGAATAAGAAGATCTTGGAACTCGCTGCCAAACATGGAGTAAAATGTATTGCAACAAACGATGTTCACTTTGTGGCTCCGGAAGATTGCGAAGCGCATGATAGACTTATCTGCTTAACTACAAATGCCGATTATGATGATCCTGACCGTTTAAGATATACAAAGCAAGAGTATCTTAAGACTCAGGACGAAATGGCAGAAATCTTTTCTGATGTACCATTTGTAGTTGAAAATACAGTTGAAATAGCAAATAAAATCGAGACTTATGACATTGATTCTAAGCCAATCATGCCATACTTCCCTATTCCAGATGAGTTTGCCAGTTCAGATGATTATCTTAAACATCTTACATATAAAGGAGCTGAGAGACGTTACAAAGTTTTAACTAATAGAGAAAAAGAGAGGATAGACTTTGAGTTGGAGACGGTTAAAAAGATGGGCTTTCCAGACTACTTTTTAATTGTTCAAGACTTTATTGCCGCAGCTAGAGGAATGGGTGTTTCGGTTGGTCCAGGTAGAGGCTCTGCCGCTGGATCGGTAGTTGCTTACTGCCTAGGAATTACAGATGTTGACCCGTTGAAGTATGATCTCCTCTTCGAGAGATTTTTGAATCCAGACCGTATATCAATGCCCGATATCGATATCGACTTTGATGACGATGGAAGAGCAAAAGTTTTAAAGTACGTAGAAGATAAGTACGGAAAAGACCATGTTTCTCATGTAATAACATTTGGAACAATGGCGGCGAAGAGTGCAATCAGAGATATTGCTAGAATTCAGAAACTTCCGTTGAGTGAATCAGATAGGCTAGCAAAATTGGTTCCTGCGAAATTCCCTGATAAAGATGGTAAATCGCAAGATGTTACATTAGAAAATTGTTATAAACTAATTCCTGAATTTCAAGATGCATTAAATTCTGGCGACCCGTTATTAGCTAGTACTTTGGAGTATGCAAAAAAACTCGAAGGAACTGTAAGAAACGTAGGGGTACATGCCTGCGCAATCCTAATCGGACGCGATGATTTAAGAGAGTATATCCCAATTTCAACCACAAAGGATAAGGAATCTGGGGAAGATATGTGGGTGTCGCAATATGAGGGTTCATTTATTGAAGAGGTAGGAATGCTTAAGATGGACTTTCTTGGATTAAAGACATTGTCTATCATTAAGGATACGCTCAGAAATATTAAGCTTTCTAGAAATATAGAACTAGATATAGACCACATTCCATTAGATGATCCTGCAACATTTTCGCTTTTCAGCAAAGGTGACACAGTTGGAACGTTTCAGTTTGAATCGGATGGTATGAGAAAGTGGCTTAGAGAGCTTAAGCCAAGTCGATTTGAAGATTTAATTGCAATGAACGCCCTATATAGACCAGGACCAATGGACTATATTCCTGATTTTGTTGCAAGAAAACATGGAATTAAACAAATTGAGTACGATCTGCCCGAAATGGCAGAGATACTTCAAGATACTTACGGAATTACCGTATATCAAGAGCAGGTGATGTTATTGTCCCAAAAACTTGCTGGCTTTACTAAAGGAGAAGCCGATGGTTTGAGAAAGGCAATGGGTAAAAAGATCAAGGAGATGATGGACAAACTTAAGGTTAAGTTCATCGAAGGAGGAGGAAAGAATGGACATCCTGCAGAAACCTTGGAAAAAATCTGGAAAGATTGGGAAGCGTTTGCTCAATACGCATTTAACAAATCTCACTCGACCTGCTATGCATGGATTGGCTACCAGACAGCCTACTTAAAAGCAAACTATACTGCAGAGTATATGGCGGCTACTTTAAGCCGAAACCTTAACGATATAACTGAGATTACCAAATTGATGGATGAGTGCAAGAGAATGGGAATTTCTGTTTTAGGACCAGATGTAAATGAGAGCTCAGATACATTTACTGTAAATAAGAACGGAGATATCAGATTTGGAATGGCAGGAATTAAAGGTGTTGGTGGTGCTGCAGTTGAATCAATTGTTGCAGCAAGAGAGACTAGCGCTGATGGATTTGTGTCAATCTTCGATTTTATTGAGAGGGTAAATTTAAGTTCTGTAAATAAGAAAACGATAGAATCACTAATCTATTCTGGAGCATTTGATCGTTTTGAAGTAAAAAGAGAGCAGTTTTTTGCGCTAAATTCTAAAGAGGAACCTTTTATTGATGCTCTGGTAAGATATGGGAACAGATACCAGTCTGATGTTATCATGGGAGGAAACTCTCTATTTGGTACAGGCGAAAGCATAAAACCAGTACCGCCAGAGATTCCTGCTGCTCCTGATGTAGATAATCTAGAGCTATTAAAGAGAGAAAAAGAGCTTGTTGGGATGTATCTTTCATCACATCCATTAGACCAATATAGTTTTGAGGTTAAGTATTTTACTAATACATCAATCGCAGAATGTGCTGATATGGTTGTAATGGCGGTTAATGATACTTCTTTACAAGGGAAAGAGTGTATAATTGCAGGTATAGTTACAAGTGTAAGGGTTTCATATTCTAAAAGTAGTGGAAAGCCTTTTGTAAACTTCACGTTAGAAGATTTTAATGGCTCAACCAGTTTTACTCTTTATGGAAAAGATTATGAAAATTTCATGAAGTACACTCAAGTAAATCTTCCATTACTTTTGAAATGTGTAATTCAGCCAAAATTTGGATTTGGAGGAAATAAAAATGGTGACCAAGCTCAAAAACCAATGGATTATGAGTTGAAAATTAAAAGTATTCGCCATTTAGCAAATACAAAAGAGGACTTTATTCGCCAGATTACTCTAAATGTACCAATCAAAAGAATTGATAAATACTTTAGAAAGAGCTTGGTGGATGCACTAAAACATCACAAAGGTCCTGCAACTGTAGTCATCAAGGCTCTTGATTATGAAAATCAGATTGCTGTTGAGTTTTTCTCAACTAAATACAGTATAACTGTAAGTAAAGAGTTGATTGAATACTTAGAGAATAATTCAATTGATTACTCATTTACTCCAACCTTGAGCTTTTAGCTCCAATTCAAGACCATCTGGAGTTACAAGAACGGTCCCTATTTCGGGAGAACACAAATGACCAATTACGTCGAATTGAGGTAACTCTTTTTGAATTTTCTCGTATTGAGATAAAGGAATAATAAAGATAAATTGAACATCTTCTCCTCCATTGATTGCAGCCGTCGTTGCATCAATATTGATCTCTTCGGCCATTCTGAATGTTTCAGATGCGATAGGAAGCTTGTCTAAAAAGATTTTTGCCCCAAGTTCGTATCTGTAGCAGATCATTTTTATTGCAGAGGCTAAACCTTGTTCTAAAAATTCTCCATCTGAAGGAATAACCCCAGTTTGATTAATCTCTTCAATTAGAGACTTATTGATCTCTGGATTTAGGTAGCTTTTAAGGATATACTTGTAATTTCCTAAATCAGGCTGAGCAGATGTCGACTTAAACACACTCTTCTCTCTCTCTAACAATTGAAGCCCCATATATGCCGCGCCAATGTTTCCAGTAAGGCAGATCAGATCGCCAGAGGAGCACTTTTCCCTTTGAACAATAGTACTGTTTTTTTGTTTTCCTTGAGCGGATATAGATATGGTGAGGCCGGTTAATGATGGTAGAAGTTCTAGAGAATTGACTTTAAGTTTGTACTCCTCTATCGCTGCTTTCATCCCAAGCCAAATCTCTTCGATATCCTCTTTGAAGTATTTTTTAGAAAGCCCAATTTTGACAGAAATGTGATCAGGAGTGTAACCCTTTGCGAAAACAGGACCAAGAGAGAATATGACAGTTTTATATCCTAAATATTTTAAAGGCATGTATGTAAGGTCGAAATCAATGCCTTCGAGGAAAAGCTTATGAGAATTTATCCAAGTAAACCCCTCTTCTCCACCAAATGACGGAGAGTCAGAGAGAGAGCAATCTACCATGTTAAGGAGATTTTCAATTAGCGTAATTCTTCCAATATCTGATACTTGCGTCTTCTTTGCTTCCTTTTTGTCTTGGTTTTCCATTGTAATAATTTTTTACAAAAATAATCCAAAATGCATTAACTTTGCGCCACGATGAGTGAAAATGAAAATATAATACAAAAGGTGACGGAGTCGGAGTACCAACATGGTTTCGAGACTTCGTTAGATCAAGAGTTCATCCCCAAAGGGCTGAACGAAGATATTATCAAACTAATCTCTTCTAAGAAGAATGAGCCAGAATGGATGTTAGAGTTCAGACTAAAGGCTTTTAATAAATGGAAGACGATGAAGATGCCAGAATGGGCTCACTTAAAGATTCCAGCAATTGACTATCAGGATATAATATACTATGCTGCTCCTAAAAAGCAGATAGAGCACGGGGGAGAGATAGATCCTGAGTTGCAGGCTACTTTCGATAAGTTAGGGATTCCACTGGATGAGAGAAATGTTTTAGCAGGAATCGCAGTAGATGCCGTCTTTGACTCTGTGTCTGTAAAGACAACCTTTAGAGAGAATTTAGCCGAAAAGGGAATAATATTCTGTTCATTCTCCGAGGCTGTTAGAGATTATCCCGATCTGATTAAAAAATATCTGGCAACAGTAGTTCCATATGGAGATAACTATTATGCAGCATTGAATTCTGCTGTGTTTAGCGATGGCTCATTTTGCTACATTCCGAAAGGGGTAAGATGCCCGATGGAGCTGTCTAGCTATTTTAGAATTAATGCGAAAGGGACAGGGCAGTTTGAGAGAACACTGATTGTTGCCGACGAAGGCTCTTATGTTAGTTACTTAGAGGGGTGTACTGCACCTCAGAGAGACGAAAATCAACTGCATGCTGCAGTTGTTGAGATTATTGTCATGCAAGATGCTGAGGTTAAGTACTCAACAGTCCAAAACTGGTATCCGGGCGACGTAAATGGCAAGGGTGGAATCTTCAACTTTGTAACCAAGAGAGGTATCTGCAAGGGTGCTAACAGTAAGTTATCATGGGCTCAGGTCGAGACTGGATCTGCAATTACATGGAAATATCCAAGCACAATTCTAAAAGGAGATAACTCAGTGTCCGAATTCTACTCTGTTGCAGTAACTAATAATTACCAACAAGCCGATACTGGAACAAAAATGATTCATATTGGCAAGAATACAAAAAGCAGAATTGTAAGTAAAGGTATTTCTGCCGGAAGAAGTGAAAATAGCTATAGAGGTCTTGTAAAAATATTACCAAATGCCGATAATGCTAGAAACTACACTCAGTGTGATAGCTTATTGCTAGGAGATAAATGTGGGGCGCATACCTTCCCTTACATAGAAAATGAAAATGAAACGGCAATTTTAGAACACGAAGCAACTACTTCAAAAATAAGCGAGGATCAGCTATTTTATTGTCTTCAAAGAGGTATTGGGACTGAAGATGCGATTGGACTAATTGTAAATGGCTATGCTAAAGAGGTTTTAAATCAATTGCCTATGGAGTTTGCAGTTGAGGCTCAAAAACTATTACAAGTAACTTTAGAGGGAAGCGTTGGTTAATATGGATGGATTATTCAGTATAAAATACGTGTTGTTTACAATTGGTGGCCAGAATGTAAGTTTGATAGAGCTGCTTGCTGTTGTTTTTGGTATATCATGCGTCTATCTTGCAACAAGAGCAAAAGTATTGAACTTTTGGGTAGGCTATGCTTACACAATCTTTCTGTTTTTCCTTTTTTTACAAAAGGAGCTTTACTCGAGCATGTTGTTACAGCCTGTATCTCTTGCAATTAATATGTATGGTCACTATAGATGGACACATCCAAAAGAGGGCGAACAAAATCAAAAGAATCAACTAAAGATAACTCTAATGACTAACAGGGAGAGGATAGGAGCAGTAGTTTTGATTTTAGTAATTGCCTTTATTTGGGGAATGTTTCTTTCAGAAATTCATAATGTTTTTCCTGACGTCTTTCGTCAAGCAAGGACTCCTTATCTGGATGCCTTTGTTACAATTGTTATTTTAGCAGCACAATATCTATCTGCACAAAAGAAATTAGAGTGTTGGGCTGCATGGTTTACTGTAAATATTACAAATATTACACTATATATACTTGCCGGACTGGTATTTATGCCAATGGTAAGTGCCTCATACCTTGTACTTGCCTTTTTTGGTTTTTCAATGTGGCAAAAGCAATGGAAGGCGAATAATTAATTAATGAAATATTGAAATTATGTTAAAGATAAAAGATCTAAAGGCATCTATCAACGGAAAGGAGATACTCAAAGGTATTAACATAGAAGTTAAAGAGGGTGAAATACATGCTATTATGGGGCCTAATGGCTCTGGAAAAAGCACTCTTTCTGCAGTTCTTGCTGGAAGAGATAACTTCGAAGTTACATCGGGCTCTGTAGAATATAAAGGTATTGATTTATTGGAACTTGCACCTGAAGATAGAGCTCGTAGTGGAGTGTTCTTAGGATTTCAGTATCCTGTAGAGATTCCTGGAGTAAGTAATGTCAATTTTATGAAAACAGCTGTAAACGAACAGCGAAAACATAGAAATCTACCCCCTCTTACTTCTGCAGAATTCCTAAAGCTTATGCGTGAAAAAATGGAGATTGTAGAGATGGATAAATCATTCTCTACTAGAGGAGTGAATGTTGGATTCTCTGGCGGAGAAAAGAAGAGGAATGAGATATTTCAAATGGCAATGTTAGAGCCATCTCTTGCTATTTTAGACGAGACAGATAGTGGACTAGATGTTGATGCGTTGAGAGTAGTCGCAACGGGCGTAAATAAACTTAAGAGAGCCGACAATGCATTTATAGTAATCACTCACTACCAAAGGCTTTTGGATTATATTGTTCCAGATGTAGTACATGTTTTGTACAACGGAAGAATTATTAGAACAGCCGGAAAAGAGCTCGCTCTTGAAGTAGAGACCAGAGGATATGACTGGCTAATAAAAGAGACAGAAAATGAAAATCAGTAATTACAAATACTCTCCCGACATCCCTGAAGTTTTCAGATGTAGGGTTCCGTTGGCAAATACCATTCAAACTTATGTGGTGAATGGATTTCTCAGCGAAGAGCTGAGTGCTGAGCAATTTTCATTGGTAAGAAAGAGTTGTGCTGGTTTTGATCTTAAGATTAATAAAGAGAGCCAGCCAGATCAAAACATACAGATTATCAGTTTTCGCAATTCAGAATATTTGGAAAAACTTGAATTCGAAAGCACAATTAATGTCGCCGAAGGCTCTTCGTGTAAAGTACTTCTTTGTACACACACTCTATCTATGGATAGCTTTGAGACAAATGAAATAATCAATATCAATGTAGAGAAGCAAGCTGATGCAAAGTTTGTATTAATGCAAAATGAACACAACCAATCAAAACATTCAATTTTGCTTAATATTAACTTAGAAGAGGATTCGAAATTTAAACTCTCGGTTATCTCTCTCCATGGAGAGGCGTTGACCAATGAATTTGAATGTAATCTTAATGGAGAAAATGCTTATTGTGAACTCAATGGTCTTTATTTAGTTGATGGTTCACAGACAATAAGCACAAAGGTTAATATGAGGCATAATAAGCCAAACTGTAAAAGTAGCCAACTCTTTAAGGGGATTCTAGATAATAGCTCCAAAGCCCTTTTCAGTGGTAAAATAGTTGTGGCAAAAGACTCTCAAAAGACAGAAGCTTATCAAGCTAACCATAACCTACTTTTATCAAAATCAGCGAAAGTATATGCTCAGCCCCAATTAGAGATCTATGCCGACGACGTGAAGTGCTCACACGGTGCCACAAGCGGTCGCCTAGACGAGATGGCTTTGTTCTATATGCGATCTAGGGGTATTGGAAGAGAAGAGGCAAAAATTCTTCAGCAATTAGCGTTTGCCTATGATGTTTTAGAAAAAATTTCAAATGAAGAGTTAAGAGCGAGACTATCTGATTTAGCAGAGAGCAGGCTTAGAGGAGAGTTTAGTCACTGCTCGAATTGTAGTATGAATTGTTGTTAATTAAAACTCAACTAATATGAAAAAGTTATTATTTACCTCACTTATTATTTTAATGAGCACAATGCTTCATGCTCAGCTATCGAGAATTGAGGGTAAGTGGTTTACTATAGACGAAGACGGAAACAAGAAGTCGCTAGTCAAAATAACAAAAAACAGTTCAGGTGTTTACGAAGGTGTTATACTAAAACTTTACACTGGAAATCCTGATAGAAAATGTGATAAATGCCCGGGTTCACAAAAAAACATGCCGATAGTAGGATTGAAGATTATTACCGACATGAAAGTTGATGGGAAAAAAATCTCAGGCGGATCAATTCTAGATCCAGCTACCGGAAAAATTTATAGCTGCACAATATCATTCGACCAAGACAAAGGAAAGCTGAAAGTACGTGGTTCTCTGGATAAATCGGGAATTATCGGACGTACTCAGTATTGGGAATTTGCAGGGAGTGTTGATTAGTGTGTTAATAACTAAATAACCCCACTCGGGAGATAGCCCTATTTTAATATAATTTTGTTTGTAGGTAGAAGCACCGTTTTTACCTTCTGGGAAGTTTTGTCTAATAACATAATATAGCTTAGGCAACTGCAGATAATCTCTGTGGTTGTTTCGGCGACTAAGAAAAGGAAGTACTATTATGAAAACATTTACCTACGAAGAGGCATTGGCCGCCAGTTTGAATTATTTCAATGGTGATGAACTAGCAGCCTCAGTGTGGATCAACAAGTATGCTATGAAGGACTCGTTTGGGAACCTTTATGAAGCATCACCTGACGACATGCATCGGAGGATTGCGTCAGAGTTTGCACGAATTGAAAAGAAGTACGACAATCCGCTTGGCGAAGAGCAGATTTACGAACTTCTAAAAGATTTTAAATTCATTGTTCCTCAAGGAGGTCCAATGTCTGGAATTGGCAACAATATGCAAGTTGCTTCATTATCAAATTGTTTTGTAATTGGTCACAAGAAACCAGCTGACTCATATGGAGGAATCATGAGGATTGACGAGGAGCAGGTTCAGTTGATGAAGAGAAGAGGAGGAGTTGGCCACGACCTTTCACACATCAGACCCGCAGGCAGTGCGGTATTAAATAGCGCTCTAACATCAACAGGGGTTGTTCCATTCATGGAGAGATACTCAAATTCAACAAGAGAGGTTGCTCAAGATGGAAGACGAGGAGCATTGATGCTTTCAATTTCTATCAAACATCCCGATTCTGAAGACTTTATTAATGCGAAACTTGAACAAGGGAAAGTAACAGGTGCTAATGTCTCTGTTAAGATTGATGATGAATTTATGCGTGCAGCATTGCATGGAAAGAAATACAAACAGCAATTCCCAATTGAGTCAGACAATCCTAAAGTAGTTAAGGAGATTGATGCCGAACCATTATGGAAGAAAATTATTCATAATGCATGGAAGTCAGCTGAGCCAGGTATCCTATTTTGGGATACAATTATTAGAGAATCGATACCAGATTGTTATGCCGATTTAGGATATAAGACTGTAAGTACAAATCCTTGTGGAGAGATTCCACTATGTCCTTATGATTCATGTAGATTAATGGCAATCAATCTGTTTTCATATGTAGAAAATCCTTTTACAAAGAGCGCAAAGTTCAACTTCGAATTATTCAAGAGTCATGTAAGAATGGCTATGAAGCTTATGGACGATTTGATTGATCTAGAGATGGAAAAAATCGAAGCGATCATTGAGAAAATAGCTAAAGACCCAGAAGATGAAGAGGTAAAACAAGCAGAGCTAAATCTGTGGAATAAAATCAGAGAGAAGACTCTAGGAGGAAGAAGAACAGGTCTTGGCATTACAGCAGAAGGCGACATGTTGGCAGCTATGGGTCTTAGATATGGTACAGACGATGCGATTGACTTTGCAGTTGAAGTGCAGAAAACTTTGGCAGTAGAAGCATACAGATCGTCAACCCTTATGGCTCAAGAGAGAGGACCGTTCCCAATTTTCGATTCATCAAGAGAGCTTAACAATCCTATGATTGCTAGGATCAGGAAAGAGGATGAAGAGTTATATGACATGATGGTAAGACATGGCAGAAGAAATATCTCTATGTTGACAATTGCTCCTACAGGAACAACAAGCTTGATGACTCAAACAACTTCGGGAATTGAGCCAGTGTTCCTTCCTGTGTACAAAAGAAGAAGAAAGGTTAATCCAAATGACAAAAATGTCGTAATTACATTCTGGGATGAAGTTGGCGATGCATGGGAAGAGTACTACGTATTCCACCATATGTTCTTGACTTGGGCAGAGATGCAAGGGATTAAAAAAGAAGAGGTATATAAGATGAAGTGGCAGGAGGTTGAGGCACTTGTTGCAAAATCTCCATACTACAAAGCAACTTCGAACGACATCGACTGGGTTGCCAAGGTTAAGATGCAGGGAAAGATGCAAAAGTGGGTAGACCACTCTATAAGCGTGACAGTAAATCTCCCTAATGATGTTACAGAGGAGCTCGTTGCTGAGGTTTATAAGACAGCATGGGAGTATGGCTGCAAAGGTGTAACAGTTTATCGTGACGGATCAAGAGCAGGTGTATTAGTCTCAGCCAAGGATTCAAAAGAGTCAACGATTTCTAAAAAAGAGAGACCAAAATCTCTGGATGCTGAGGTTATTAGATTCAAAAATGGTGCTGAACAATGGATTGCGTTGGTAGGTATGATGAATGGTGCACCATACGAAGTATTTACAGGTCTATTGGACGAAGATTCAAGAAGTATTCCTAAATCTGTCACAATGGGCTACATCGTGAAAGAGAAAGACGATGCTGGAAATACTAGATACGATTTCCAATACATCGATAAATATGGATACAAAAATACTGTTGGAGGTATTTCTCATATGTTCAACAAAGAATACTGGAATTATGCAAAGCTTATTTCTGGAGTCTTGAGAAATGGAATGCCAATCGTAGACGTAGTGAACCTAGTGAGCGGACTTCAACTCGACAGCGAGGCGATCAATACATGGAAAAATGGTGTTGAGCGTGCACTTAAGAGATATATTCCTGATGGAACAAAAGATGATTCGGGTAAAAAATGTGAGAAGTGTGGATCTAATGAACTTGTATATCAAGAGGGATGCCTCACTTGCAAATCATGCGGTTATTCAAAGTGCGGTTAAATGATACTTTATCCAAAGGCAAAAATTAATATAGGTCTTCAGATTACAGAAAAACGTCAAGATGGTTTTCATAATCTGGAGACCTTCTTTTATCCAGCCGACATGACGGATATATTGGAAATTGTGGAATCCAATACGCTATCTATTACCCAAACAGGACTTGAATATGATGGAAAGCCCGAAGATAATTTATGTGTAAAAGCATATAATCTTATTAAAGAGAGATTCAATATTCCTCCAGTAGCAATTCATCTCCATAAACAAATTCCAGTTGGTGCAGGTCTAGGAGGAGGATCTTCAGATGCAGCCAATACATTAATAATCATCAATAAAATGTTTAACCTAAACATAGAACTTGATGAACTTACTAGAATCTCTGCAAAACTCGGTAGTGACTGTCCCTTTTTTGTGTTACTCTCTGATTTAAAACAAGGAGAAGGCGCTTATGCTACAGGCAGAGGAGAGATTTTAGAAAGAAAGGCAATTAAGGAACTCGATAACTATGTTGTAAAAGTTGTCAAACCTCCTGTTTTTGTCTCAACCGCTCAAGCCTATTCAGGAGTGACTCCTAAACGCCCCAATGTCCTTCTACGCGATTTACTAGAATTACCAGTAGAACAGTGGAGGGATAGGATTGAAAATGATTTTGAGAAGACAATTTTTAAGCAGTTCCCAATCATTGAAGAATACAAGCGTAATATGTATGAAAATGGAGCTGTATATGCGTCAATGAGTGGAAGTGGTTCGTCTGTCTTTGGGCTGTTTAAAAAGGGTTAAAACTGTCCAAAATAACCTTGAATAATATCTGGATTATTTGTCTTCATTAAAGACAACATAAGTAAAATTCTAGCCTTTTGTGGACTCTTCATTGCCGAAACTGGAATAGTTTTGTCATATTCTTCTGCCTCATTATCTACTCCACCTCTAAATATACGAGAGGATCTCACTACAATGATTCCTTTTTGTTTTGCTTCTTTGATTTTTTGATCAAAAGCTCTATTGTAATTTCCGTGACCAACACCCGCGATAATAATTCCATCTACGCCACTTTCTAATAGTGCATTAAATGGAATGTCCGATGCAAAAGCGTATGCATAAAGGATTTCAACTTTTGGTAGCTTTTGCCCTTTCCTGACTTCGAAAGGAGTTTCAACAGTATTCTTAGTTAATGACTCTCTATAAAAACGAGGTTTTCCACCTCTCATCATTCCCATAGGACCAAAATTTGGAGACTCAAAGGCGTCTGGGTTAACTGTATTACTTTTAATTAAGTCATCTGCTGAGAATATGTAGTCGTTCATTATTGCCATAACTCCCTTTCCATAAGCACCTTTATCGGCAGCTAGTGACACTGCATTGAAGAGATTAAAAGGGCCATCTGCACTTAATGAGGTAGAAGGTCGCATTGATCCAGTTAAAACAATAGGATTTTTGTGTTTTACCACTAGGTTTAGAAAATATGCAGTCTCTTCCATTGTATCTGTACCATGAGTAATAACTATTCCATCGCACAAGTTATTGCTAAACAATGAATCAATTTTACAAGCTAGTTGAATCCATATCTCTTCTGTGATATTTTGGCTAGAGATATTGCATACCTGGATACCTTTTAGATCGCAAATTTTGTTTAGGTCAGGAACAGATTTCAAGATGTTTTCTATACTGATCACACCTGGCCTATACGACGCTCCTGTTGCACTTGGTGCAGCACCTGCAATTGTTCCTCCTGTTGCTAAAATAACGATTCTTGGCTGTTGTGAATAGATCGAACTCGAAAATAATAACAATGATATGATTGCTAATAAAAGTCTCTTTGACATAGTAATTTGGTTTAGGTAGAACAAATATAGAAAAAAGGCTGCTCCCCCGCTACTGAGAACAACCTTATTCGTACTAAAACCTAAACCTACATATACAAGATGCAGTAAGGTAAAAAATCGCTGCACTATTTTTTAAAAATAGTACTGTCTATTATTATTACAGGAAGTCTTGCAGCTAAGTATCCTATTGCTCCAACACCTACAACAGTAATTAAAATGTCGTAAAGATTTAATACTACGGGATATGAATCAACTATGAAGTTTCCAGGCATTGGAATAACTCCGAAGTATTGTTGAATTAGGCATAGTGAGACGCCGATTACAACACCAATTATGATTCCAGAGAGAGATATCAGCCATCCTTCGGTTATAAATATCCGTTTGATTGTTCTCTCTCTTGTGCCGATTGCTCTGAGAGTTTCAATGTCTCCTCTTTTTTCAAAGATTAGCATCGAAAGACTACCAAATACATTACAAGATATTATTACTAAAATAAAGATCAAGATTAAGTAGATAGTGAGTTTTTCGGACTTCATCATTTTATAAAGGGTCTCATTTTGCTGAAATCTGTTTTTGACCGAAAAACTTGGTCCTAAAATATTCTGAATCTCTTGCTGGACAGCACTCTCGTCAGACCCTTTCTTAAGAAAGATCTCTATCGAAGTGACATCATCATTGTATTCTAAAAGTCTTCTAGCTACTGAAATAGGGACAAACATCAATTTTTTATCAATATTCTGTTCAATTGAAAATACACCTGATGGAAATAGCTTTTCTTGATTAAATGTATTGGTTCCAGAAAAGAATGAGATATTACCCGACTTGGATGGATAGTACATGTAAATTGGATCTATAAAGTGAACTCTTAACCCTATATTTACAGCGACACCTCTTCCTGGGATTGCTTGTTCAAGATCTCCTTGATAGAGCTTAAAATCGCCATCAATTATAAATTTACTGATGTTGGTTTTGCTTCCATAAAAATTATCTACACCCTTGATTGTTGCAACAGACTCTTCGTCACGGTATCTTATGAATACATTCTCTTCAAGAACTTCTCCAAAATAGGCTATTGAACTTACTCTTTTTGTCTTGTCGAAACTCTCGCCGACTGGACTGAAAGTCTTTGTAGAGTCGGAAGTTATTATCAGATCTGGTTCGTATGAGTTATAGACAGACTTAATCAATCCTTCGAATCCATTGTATACAGACAAGACGACAATAAGCGCACAAGTGCCTACGGTTATTCCGCAAGCACTTATGAGCGATATTATATTTATCACATTATGCGATTTCTTTGCAAACAGATATCGCCTCGCTATGAAAAATGGTAGATGCAATCAACCTATTTTTTAAGTAATTCGTCAATTCTTTCAACATAGTCTAGAGAGTCGTCTATAAAGTAGACAATCTCTGGTACTATTCTTAGTTGTTTTGAGACACGTCTTCCCAATTCTCCGCGAATTGTCTTTGAGTGGTCTTGTACTATTGCTAATACCTCTTTTGCTTTTGAAGATGGAAAAATGCTTAAATGTGCCCTAGCTAAGGAGAGATCTGGACTCACCCTCACTGAGGTAACAGATACCATTGCACCACCAAAGGCAGACATCCCCTTTTCTCGAATAATCTCAGCCAAGTCGCGTTGCAACTGTTTGCCTACTTTCTGTTGTCTGGTACTTTCTCCTTCCATTTTATTTTATTTTAATTATGAAGTAATTCTTTTTGCCTTTTTGAATAAGAATATATTTGTCATTCAAAAGGTTATCTTTATTAATCGTCTGTTCAGCAGACTCGCATTTGTCTTTATTAATGCTTACAGCACCTGCTTGAATCATCTTACGACATTCGCCTTTAGATGGGAAAACTGCTGTTTTAACAGCAAGAAGATCAATTACATTGCATGGAAGATCATTCTCTTGGTCGATTTCGAATTGAGGTACTCCATCGAAAACAGACAAGAATGTCTGTTCATCAATCGATTTTAATGCGTCTGAAGTCGATTGTCCAAAAAGAATAAGTGAAGCGTTTACAGCTTTATT
>JACCEE010521985.1_pt1 | contig 27862 bp, 29 predicted proteins | sample 7449931 | NCBI WGS metagenome assembly JACCEE01 (sample SAMN15323457, study PRJNA562643) | freshwater metagenome | isolation source: river surface water | place: USA:Blue River Watershed | collected 2017-08-19 | reverse complement strand
GATAGATACGACGTTTATATTCAGCCACTTTCCTGCGTCCTTGTAAGAAATTCTTCTGGCTTTATTCTTGTTTATGCCGTTACAACTGATGATAATACCATTTAGTTTAAGTCTCTAGGGTAAAATCTAACGATAAATTATTGCCTACAGACTGAGATCTTTACTCGGGTATTTTTTGCGAAGGAGCAAAAATGAAGACGGAAATTTGGCGCTTGCTAGAAAGTATTCAAAACCCTTTTACTCAAAAAAGTTTGGGTGAGGAAAAACGCATTATTGATTTAGATGTACGTCAGGAAAGTTTAAAAATTCGTTATGATCGCGAAGGGATACCATCGGACCATAAAAAGAAAGTAGAACAAGAAATGCTTGAGCGTTTAGCGAAGTTTTATAAGGCAGAACAGGTGAATATTTACTCCAGTTCTCAGGCCCCTGTTGTTCCAGAAATGAAAACGAACAAACACATTCCCGGCGTGAAAAAAATTATTGCTGTAGCCTCTGGGAAAGGTGGAGTAGGAAAATCTACTGTGGCCTGCAACTTGGCCATCTCCCTCAAGCGTACTGGACTCAAAGTCGGTTTACTTGATGCCGACATCTATGGGCCTTCAGTTCCTATACTCCTCGGACGTCGTCATGAGATGGCCCAGGGAGATGAAAATGGACGCATCTATCCTCTGGATGCCCACGGTTTGCGCTTTATAAGTTTTGGTCTCTTTATTAAAGAATCTGATCCTGTGATTTGGCGCGGTCCTATGCTTGCCAATGTGCTTCGTCAGTTTCTTTTTGATGTGGAGTGGGGCGAGCTCGACGTGCTCGTTTTAGATCTTCCTCCGGGGACAGGCGACGTACAACTTTCTCTCTCACAATTTGTCGATCTGGATGGCGTGGTGATCGTTTCCACTCCTCAAGAACTTGCTCTCTTGGATGTGACGAAGGGCGTACAGATGTTTAGACAAGTGAAGGTTCCTATTGTGGGAGTCGTGGAGAACATGAGTTCTTTTGTCTGCGATAGCTGCGATAAAGAGCATTTTATTTTTGGACCAAGTCGCGCTGAAGAACTGGCCAAGCGTTTAGAGACTAATCTTCTCGGACGCATTCCTCTGGAAAGTTCCTTGCGCGAAAGTGGCGACGAAGGACATCCCTACATGGAAAACGAAGAGCATCAAGGGCGCGTGGCCTGGAATGCCTATCTAGAAATTGCAAACAAACTTGGTAGTATAGTGAAATAAGTTCATCCAAGGAATTTGCGTGGATCTGATTAAGATCATCGAAGAACAAACGATCTTTGCTTTCACTGGAAAGATTAATGTTCTTCAAAAAACGAGCAATCAGTACTTAGGCGCCATCTGGCAAAAAGATGGCGTCATTGTGAATGCTCACTATGCAGATCTCAAGGGAAAGAAGGCTCTTTTACGTATTGTCTTTGAAGATTTAGAAAATCCAGATCTCATGAATTTTGTGGTTGAGCCCGAAGTGGTCGCTCAAGAAATGGTGCTCTTTGAACTTCAATACGAAAGTTTTTATCGCGAGCTTCAACGCATCTACAACGACTACCAGCAGAGTAAGAAATTGCGTCCCCCCGATCATCTCAAATTGGCGGTGAGTGGGGATTTTATCGTTGAGGGGGCAGGGCTTAGTTCTGAAGAATTCGATTTACTTTGTTTAATTTCAGACTATAACCAAGTCTCTGAACTCTACGCCCAAAGTCCACTCTATGACTTCGAAATTACTAATCTTTTGGTAAGTCTGCGAAAGAAGAAAGCCATTATTGTCGTCAAATAATTAGTCAGTGACCTGACTGAGTTTTATGCACAGCTTTTAAACACCCTGTCTATTTTTTTGTCGCTTCCCCTTCTCCTGTAAGTAAATAAAATACATTTCGGTCTTTAGTTTTCGAGTATTTAGCCTAAGAAAGGGCCCTTCTTTTCCCTGTTCCATGCTCTTTGACGCTTGGCATTACCCTTGCATCTTAAAAGACAAAACCGAACAGAAGGTGTTTTATGAAACTTGCATCAACAACCAAAAAAATCATCATCGCAACTTTCGCTTTGACTTCAGTTGTTGTTGTAGCTGGTACCATGAACGACATGCAGTTTAACTCTAAGTCTTTCATGAACGAATCTAAAGTAGAAGTAGTTGAACGCCTCGACGATAATGGCCGTCACGTAGCTTCTTTCGAAAATGCTCCTTCTGTTTTAGCTATCGAAGTAACTGAAGAGAACATCAAAAGAATTAACGGTATCTGGAATATCTATAACATTGTTGGTGACGAAGAGAAGGTTAACTTTAATGCTAAGTTTGAACTTGTTGGTAAAGGTCTTGTTAAAGTTGGTGGTGAACAAGTTTATAAGATTTCTTTCCTCTCTGACTTAAACACTATCGCTCTTTTCAAGGAAATGAACGATGGTAAATATGAAATCATCGAAGCTCGTAAAATTGAAACTCAAGAGCAAATGAAGAAGATTGTTGCTGTTCAAAAAGTAATGGCTCAAGAAGGTTTAACTGTTAATGCTAAAGAGATTGACCTTTCTATCAATGCTACAGCTACTAGACTTGCTGAGAAGTTTGCTTCTAAGAAAGTTTCTGGTTCAATCCGTATCTCTAACGGTCAGATTGTTAACTTTGAAATGAATCTTAACGGTGAACATGCCATCTCTTTTGATGAAGCTGTAGAAATCAATGATGGTGGTGCAATCGTTGCTCAAGCTAACATCGGTTCAACAACTGAAACTATCAGTGGTATCATTATTAACAGCGGTAAAGAGTCTTATACTTTAAGAATTGCTACTGGTGAATATCAAGGTACAACAATTGTTTTCGATAACGCTTCAGAATCTGTTGAAGTAAATAATAGCGAAGTTAAAGAAGAGCAAGTTGAAGAAGTTCAACCACAAGTTGAAGTTGCTTCTGAACAAGTTCAAGCTGAAGTTACTCAAGCTCAAATGAGTATTCAAAATGAAAGAAGAGCTGCTATGGAAGCTATGGATGCTCAACTCGAAGGTCGTGCACTTAACGCTGATGAACAAGCTCAAGAAATTGCTCAAAAAGGTTTTTCTTTCGGTAACTAAAAAAAATTGAAAAGCTCCCGAAAGGGAGCTTTTTTTTTAAGATCTTTCAATTCTCCTTCGCAAAAGAAGCAACGTTTTGCACGACGTGAACAATCCTTCAGATTCTAGAAAATTGTATTCAGTGATATGTTTCGCAAACAAAAAGTTTTAAGATGTTTCAACAGTTCTCTACGAAGGAAAATAATGAAAAAACTAATCATGAGCGTGGTCTGTGCCACTGCTTCGTTTGCATTGCTTGCGACAGAATCGTCTAAATTGGAAGTTGTAACAGAAAATTACCCGCCCTTTAATTATTCGGAAGATAATCGCATCGTGGGGATTTCGACAGAGATTGTGAAACAGGTTCTGGATGAAACGAAAATCCCCTATTCCATTAATTTGTACCCTTGGACAAGGGCCTACAGCAAAGCTGAGCTGCAAGACAATGTGCTCATTTATACCCTCACTCGGACAAAAGAGCGTGAAGATAAATTTCATTGGTTTGTCAAACTCATCACTCCGACGTTTTATATCTACGCCAAAAAAGAATTAGAAATTCCTAAAGATTTTAAGAATCTCAAGGCCGTTTGTGTACGTGAAGATGCTGCATGCAATTTGTTTGCTAAGTACGGTTTCAGTGTTGAGAAGGAAAATTTATTTGTTGTCTCAGATGTTGAGGGAAGTTCTGAAATTAAAATGGTTTTGGCCAATAGGGTCCAGTTGTTTATTTGTGATTCTCTGTCATTAAGTTATCGCTTAAAGCAATTGGGTTTTTCTTCTTCGGATTTCAAACAGGTAGTCAAAGTGAAAGAGGGGGAAGGGTTTTATTTGGGGGCGAGTAAAAAACTTAAGCCAGAGTACGTTAGAGAGCTTAAGCGTGCCATTACCCGGCTGAAAAAGAATGGAAAAAGTCTGAGTATTATTTAATTGTTAATGATCACAGACAAAATAGTTTTCAAAAGAGCAGTGGCAACGCTTGATAGAATTATTTTTTATATTCATCTCTATTTCTAGAGGATAGGCCCAAGCTATTTTTTCATCATTATTTTTTAAAAAAGTCATTTCGAGATAAAGATGACATGAGGCTTTATTTTGGCAATCGGGATTGTTGTAAGATTGTATCGTCAAAAAGCGCAACTGACTTGTCGTTAAAGACCCCAGCTCTTCTGTTTTGAGTGAAATAGGAAGTGTTTTACCTTTCAGCTGGTTTTGGCATAAAACTTTTAAGGTTGAGAGCAACTGTCCTTTGCAGTCAATTTGAGAAGAAAGTCCAGCCGCTTGGTTGGAAAATGAAAGGAAGAAAATGATGGCCAAAATGAATAATCTCATAACTCGGAATCATTTCATCATTTGTTAAGAAATTCGATATAGGAAAACCGGTAATTAAATAGAAATTATTATTTTTTACCAAAAATACTATTTAAGTATTTTTAATTATGGCCATGCCTTCTTGGGCGTATTAACTATAATAAAAACTAAATTTTAAGACAGTTAAGGGAAGGACGTGGGAGAGGTTTCTTGTAGCAAGTTGTTCTTGGATTTATGTCGAAGTGGAAAAATTCAAGAGCTTTTTACTCTATTTAAAAAACACAAGCATGCGCTTATCAAAGAGTTAGGGCCTATCGCTGTTTACAATGAGTTATTGGCCAACGGTCTTCATGAGCTTGCCTTCTCTGTGATTAAGCGTTTTCGCTATTATGAAAATAGATTCAAATTAGGAAAGTCCCTGACATTTCGCAATGGCATTGTTTGGTATTATTGCCAAGAAGGGGCATTTGATCGGGCCCTTTGGTGGGCTCACGAATTTCTTAAAGAGGCTAACGAGGTGGATAAAAAAATATTCTATGGTGCTCGTGCCATGGTTTATTACAGTCTAGAGAATTATGAGCTTGCTTTGGAAAGTTATTATTTATCTTTGGGACATCCTAAAATTCGCGGTGGAGATACATGTGCCTGGATGCACATCGCTTGGATTTATTGTTTGATGGGAGATGTTCCTAAAGCTTTAGAAATTATCAAAAATGAGAAGTTATCACTGGATGTTCCACACTATCGGAGAACTTTTGAGTTGTTGAAATGCGAAATTTTGTTGAAAGAAAATAAAATTTCCGATCTTATTGCCTATGTTCAAGACTTTCTCAAGCAAGAGGATTTAACAGATTCAGAGGATTTTTACTACTATCTTGCCGAAGCCCATAAAGTGCTGGGCGATAAAGACAAAGCTTGTGAGTACTATCTTAAAACAACATGTGATCAAAATATTTTTTCTTTATATTGGAAAAACGCCAAAGCCTACAACAGACTATATCAACTTGGTTATGAATCTCTTACGATCGATAAAAAAATAGCAGGACTATGTCATCCCCTGCTCACTCAAATTGAATCTGAATCCGCAACTTATCTTGTAAAAGGTGAGATGATTTCAAAATGGAATGGGGACTACGATTCTCTTCAAGGCGTCATCTATGATTTTGTAAGTGGGCGCTTGATCATCAATGATAAAGTCACACTTCTTTCAGAATTGCAGGCAAAACTGTGCTTATGTGTCTATGGTTCGGGCTGTGTTGGAATATCGTTTGCTCAATTAGAGAAAAAACTCTTTGATACTATTTATCAAGATGAAGAAGTTGCTGAAAAGAGAATTGCCAATCTAATCATCTCCCTGAAAAAATACAATATAGAATTCCACAGAGAGAGAAGTGTACTGAAGGCCCGATTAAATCCGCAATTCAACTATTTGATTCCTACGCAAGGTGAGTTTCGAGGCTACCTTTCTGTCATTCCCCCCAAATCATCTTTTAATAGAAACGATCTTCAAAAGCTTTTATCTATCCAAAGATCAATGGCCGGGCTCTATATTCAAAATTGGCTCAAAGAAAACAAGATAGCCAAGCGAGGCCACAGTAAAAATGCCGAATATATGCGTCTTTAGAATTTGCTAAGTTTTTGTCGCTGTATTGCTGTCTTGAGAGAATTTTTCAATATAAGATGGGATATTTGTTCCTTGAGGAGGGCTAGGCGGGCCCTTCACTCCACAGGCACTTAAGATAATAAGGGTGAGAATGAAGGCGTAGAAAATAAGCTTAGAACTCAAGTGAGGCTCCTACGGCTAAAGTATCAGTCCCAAGATCAGCTCTTAAAAACCAACCAGGAACAATACGTTTAAGGGCGGTCACACCAAAAACGATGGTGTTCTTTTTGAGGTCATCAACTCTATCTAATTCAGCGGCGTAATCATCCGTTGTCATATTGCTTGTAGAATCTTCAACACCTGCTCCCGGACTGTTGGCATTAATCATTTGATAGCCAATATAGGGGAGAAGAAAGCTGTACATTGGGCCGGTCACTGCGTACTTGGCACGCAAGGTGAGATTGGTCACTTTGGTGTCTAGGCCAGGACTTGGGTAGTCGTTCATGATTCCTTGCCCATAACTGACTTCGCCCCAAGCATTATCAGTGAGCTGATAGGACCAACTTCCCATGTACTGACCAATTTTTGCAGATGAGCCATCGTTATTTTTTCCGTCAATCCAGCCGTAGTGGAGACTCACGATATTATCTGGTTTGATGGCGCGATTTTTATTTTCATCAAAGGTGGTGTCGTCTTCTAGACGTGTTTCATTGTAGAGATCATCTTCATCTTTAATTTTGCTATCGTCTTTGTCTTTCTCATCTTTTTTCTTAGGGGATTTCCAAAAACTGTCATCGCCGCGAATGATTTGTACATCCATTCCAGAATGAAGTTTTTGCCAGAGATCGTTTGAGTAGATTTTGACAATTTTGATACCAGCAAGATTATCAATTTGTTTCGCACAAATCGCTCTGGCCACAAGCTCGTTTTCCAAGACAAGAGTGATAAAGTCACCTTTACCAAAATCACCATTGGTGTTGGTGATAATGAAAATCTTTTGAGATTCAGAGATCTTTTGGATTTTTTCAGTAATGAGCTGAGCGGCAACACCGGTCGTTGCCTCTGTCGGGGCAGAATCGACTTCGTCATCTAAAACGGATTCAGCGCGAACCGCAAAAGACGAGGCTATAGTCAGGCAGAGGGCTATGTGTGTCATGGACCTACGAATCATGGCTAAATCATAACCTTTTTCTTCAAGTTTACGCAAATAATTGAGAGGGGTGGTCCGACAATATTCCTGACCATTTTTGATTTTTTTACCACAAATTTAAAGACCTGCTACAATAGCTATAATTATTGTCATTGGTTACCAAGGAGTGGTCCATGAAGTTTCTTCACGTCATCCTACTTTTATCTCTCGTGATGACAGTTTCATGTTCAAAAAAATTTAAACCTGATAGCGAAGAAGCCGTTCCTCAAGCTGAAATGAGTGCTTCTTCCGTAAATGCAGATGCTGATCTCATCGTTGAAGCAGATGAAGAAAAATCTCTTTTAATGGATGAGCCCATGACCTCAACGGAATCCATTGTACAGGTACAAGAACCTGGATTGACTGATGATCCAGCTGCGAAAATTGATATTCAGGAAGAGCCAATTGAAAAAGTGGCCTTAGCAGGGGGCATTGGTGAGTACAAGGTTGAGAAGGGTGAAACCCTTATGATGATCGCCTTTAAAATTTGGGGCGACTATAGCAAGTGGAGAGAACTCGCTAAGATGAATCCCAAAGCAAAAAATGTTGTTTCAAAGGGCATGGTTTTAAAATTCAATGCTCCTGCGGAAAAGTTTGTTTGGAACCCAGCAGGCGAACCTTACCTTATCAAGAAGGGAGATACTTTAGGAACTGTATCTAAAGAACGTTATGGTACTCCTCGTAAGTGGAAAAAAGTCTGGGAGAATAATAAGCCTCTTGTAAAAAATCCTAATTTGATTTTTGCAGGTTTTACCCTCTATACTCTTCCCGATAGTCATTTGGCTGAGGTACAATAAGCTACCCACTAAACTAGGGGCGTGAAGCGCCCCTTTTTTTATTTGAGACACATGAAGTTTCTTTGCCTCGCTTTCATTTTTACCCTTGTAGCTTGCAGTCGTATTCCTTTTCTAGGAAGTCGTTTGCAGGACCCTCCACAACATCTTAGAAAATATGAGCGCTATGAATCACAAGACTATCTCACTCATCTAAGAGAAGTGGGAAAAATCTATTTGTCGACACCGGGGGTTGAAGAGTATGAATTATCTCCTCGAGAAGAAGCTTATTTTATCAGTCTCTATAAACGCATTTTAACCAATAATGAACTTTTACTGAATCGTAGTCTTGAGCCACGTTTTCATATTATCAAAGATCAAGCTCCCTTTATTTTCAGTTTACCTCCCGGGGATTTCTTTCTTTCTTCCGGACTTCTTTCAAAGTATTGTCGAAGTGAAGATATTTTGTTCTCTTCTCTCACTCACGAAATTATTAAGCTTCATCGTAGTCTCTATCCTCGCACAACCATAGTTCCTATCGGCTATATCAAAACGGACAGGCTCTTAACTTTAGTGCGTGTGCCCTCAGAAACAAAAATCACTTTAAATAAGTGGTCATTCTATGCCATGAGAAGGGCAGGACTAGATGGTTATGCTTATTTGAACTGGCTACAGCTGCAGAACAAAAACGTTTTAGATTTTGGAATGATGCTAGGTGATACTCGCAGCATTTCTCATGAAGAGTTTGTCTTTAAAAATTTTATTGTTCAAGAAGGATTTGTTCTTCACAACATCAAAAAGTTGGAAACGAATTCAAGTCCGGAATTTTATAACGTGATTAATGGTTTAGAAAAAGCAAAAGTTAAAACATGGAAAAGCAAGCGATCTTGAGGGCCATTGAGGCCAGTCGTAGCAGAGGGATTTTTCCCACGAACCTTGAACCGGAGTGCTCTCTTTTAGCGGGAGATGGCTCCACTCGTTGTTATTGGCGTTTGAGACTTGGAAATGAGTCTGTCGTCATGTGCATTGATGAAAGCGAAAATCGTCAGACGATGGTCAAGAATATGATGGGCGTTCAAAAAGCTTATCAAGAAAATCGTGTGCGCGTTCCTGAAGTTTATGATTACGATTTTGATCTCGGTTATATTCTTCAAGAGGACTTAGGAGATTTTGCTCTCTCCCATACTCTGGCACAAGTCTCGGCTCCAACAGAGGAGTATGCTCTCTATCAAAGAATTCTTGATCAGCTCATTCTTATTCATGGCATTTCAGCTGAACGCTATGAAAAGCAAGCTTTTACACAGATGAGTTTTAATAGTGAAAAACTCATGTGGGAAGTCAATTTTACTCTTACTCATTTTATTCAAGGCCACTTGGGAGTAGAGTTGAGTGAGAAAGATAAAATTGTCATCCTAGAGACTTATGCGGGCATTTGCGAAAAATTGGCCAATGCCAAACACGTGGTCACTCATAGAGATTTTCACTCTCGCAATATTATGTGCAAGGGCAAAGATTTGGTGATCATCGATTTCCAAGATTGCCGCATGGGAATTCCCCAGTATGATTTGGTTTCCCTTCTTGATGACTGTTATTACAAACTCCATCCTGAAAACTACGCTCGTCTTAAGCGCTACTATTGGGATAAATTTATGAATCAGCGTGCCCTACAAACTTCTTGGGATGAGTTCATCTACTTATACGATATGATGGCCTTGCAAAGAATCTTTAAGGCCCTCGGAAGTTTTGGCTATATTTCTAAAACCAAAAACAACCCCAAGTTCATCCGGTATGTCGGTTATTCATTTGAAAATCTTCGTACGATTCTTTACAGGCACTCACAACTTTCTCCTCTGAGAAAAACTTTGGCAGGTCTCTATTATGGCGCTTGATCACGTCTTTATTCTTTGTGCGGGCTATGGAACACGTATGGGAGAGATTGGAAAAATTCTTCCCAAGCTTCTTTGGCCTGTCTTTGAAAAAAAGATGCTTGAGTTGCAAGTTCTTTATGCGAGAAGTTTAGGGGCGAAAAGAATCTATCTCAATTCTCATTTTCTTCATGAACAGATTGTTGAATTTGTGAATGAAAAAAAATGGACAGATGTTGTGCTCGTCCATGAACCTCAACTTTTGGATGTGGGCGGTGGTATATGCAATGTCGCCAGTTTTCCAGAGCTTAAAAATGTCGATAAGCTTCTCATTTTAAACGGTGATCAGTTTTATCTTTTTGATCAGGACTTTCTTATCAAGTCCGCTCAAGAAATGGGAGAGTCTCACGCTCTCTTGTTTGGCATAACTGTCGATGCCGGAAAAGGATACAATGCGACGATTGTTGAAAATGGCAAGCTGGTACGCATTGAAGGGCCCGCAGGAAAGCTTGAGCCTTATCAGACTTATTCCGGGGTTAGTATTGTAAATCTCAAAAAATTGAACAGGGTTGCAGGGCCATCAAAGTTCTTTGACACTGTTGCGCCTTTTAAAACTGCGTCGGTCTTAATGCGAACCCCACCTCAAGCTGAGTATTGGGATTTTGGAACGATCGAGCGTTATTTTCATTCGACTTATCGCCTTCTTCAGACTTTGTCTCAGGGACAGCAGAGTCGTTTTCTCAATTTTTGCCTAGAAAATGGAGTGTTTGCTGAGGAGAAGGTTCATCTCGAGCAGAATGCTTATGGCCAAAGGCGTTTTAAAAACACCATCAAGTTAGGCGAAGGGGATGTATTAAATTATGAATCCTTTCAGGCCATTTTGTTGGGGGATGAAGGCGGAGTATCGGTTGAGGGTAAGGGAATTTTTTATCAGGGGATCTATGAGCCTTTGCCTTGAGGAGTAGGAGCGTTGTCGTCAATGAATTTTATGGCATTGACAGGACAAACTTCGACGCAGATGTGGCACAGAGTGCAGGACCAAGTTTCGATGGTGTAAGTATTTTGTGTTTTTAAAATCGATGACTCGGGACAAAGAATAGCGCAATTGTCACAAGCGATACAACGATTAGTAATTTTAAGATGTGGTACCATAACTGTATTATAAAGCTGAAACTTTTTTTGTAGAAGTCTTTTATGAAATTAAAAATTCAAAAGCGTAGCCTCATTCTTCAACAGGTTGTTGCCTTTGTTTTACTTTCCCCTCTTTATTTGATGGCCTTGCAGGCTTTATCTACCGGCTATTCGCCTTTTTCGTCAGAACTTCTTTTGGACTATCTTAAGACAAATTTCTTAGTTGTTCCTTTGGCCATTTTTTGTGCTTGGGGAGTTTGGCATGGTCGGGCTTGGTCAGGAAAGTTTTTTGTTTTCTTCGTCATTTTGATGGGAGGAATCCTGTCAAAAGTCTATATGGGTTATCAAGATAAGACTGTCTTATTTTTGCTTTTCTTTTATTTGCTTCTCTCCTTAGGGGCCGCAGTCATTTGGATTGTCGAGCTTTCGCGTGTGATTTATCATCCTGGTTTTCATTATCGTGACTTAGGCTTAAAATCCGCGTATCCCATTCGTGTAGAATTTTGTTTTCCAACAAGAAGCATAGACACTTTTTATCATGGTTACTTAAGTAACTGGGATAGTGCCAATTGTTTTATCGTTCCCGAAGAAGAGTTAACTTGGGAAGGTCTTACTCAAGACTGCGTGGTCGAAATGCGCGTTGTCTATGAGAGCTATAATTTTGAGGGACGCGGCATGGTTATTTCCAGCTATGGAAAGGCTTTTGGAGTGGCCTTTTTGAAAGATATTGCCTCCTCAAGTGAGGCAGCTCGCTGGTCAGATTTTTATGATATTATGAGTGAACGTGGAATTATTCATTCTGTTTAAAAGGTAGAGCTTATGAAATATTTAGTATTGTTCCTTGTGATGGTACTGGCTTTTTCTTGTGATAAAAAATCTCAAGGTCCATCAGAAACATTAACTAGTTTCATTGAGTATCGTTTTTCAAACAGTCAGACTAAAGATGGCCTTTTGAAGTATATGACCGCTAAAGCCAGTGAAGAAATATCTAACTTGAAGGAAGAAGATTTAGCGGATCTTTTAAAAGTCGAAAAATATCGTAAAAGAAATTTTAAAATCGTGTCTGAAAAGTGTGACGAAAATAAGTGTTATATGACTTACGTTTTAGAATATGACGTATTGGCCGCCAATAGCACTCGGGATTTTGTGAGTGAAGTTAAAAAAATCGCTGAACTTCAAAAAATCGATGGGCAGTGGAAAGTGGCCAATATTGATAATATTAAAACCTTCATCGATGCCACTCGCCCTATAGACGTCAAGTAACTTTTGTTGAGAAGGCGACCTTATGAGTCGGCTTTAGGCAATTTCTTCCCTCCCGCTCTTTACTCTTTAGTCTCTCTTTATTATTCCGAAAAGTGGGACATGAAACACGGGGAAAAAGACGACATTTTTATTAATCGTATGCTGGAAGAAACTCTTCGTTTTCTTCCTGAGCGTGAAAGTGGAAAGATGTCCACTGACCTGCTGGCTTATTATATTAAGCAGGATGCGCTCACAAATTTTTCTCCCAAACTTGATGCTGTTTCTGTCTTCGAAGAGCTTTCTTTAGAGTATGTTCGCTGGGAGTTTTTGGAAAAGACTTCTTGCTTTAGATTTACTATTGGTTCAACCGTTTTAGATATTCCTGCCAATTGGTCTTTCTTTAATAAAATTTTTGTTTCTTATCAAACTGGACGTGAAGATTTTTACTTCATGACTAAAAAGAGTGAAGAGTCTCATTTCGTTGAAGTGGTGAATCTTTTGACTCCTTATTTTTGTGATTTGGCTTTTTGGGTAAGTGATCAGAAAATCTTTATGGTGATGATTCCCGAAGAGAAAAAAGCCATTCTTCCTGAGCTACAAAAAAAATTGGGCCTAGAAAATCTAAGCCCAATCAAGAAAGCTGCTTAATTTAAAAATCGCTTAGAGTGCCATGTAATAATCTTTGAGCATTTTGGCATCTTCTTCCAAGTTCGGGCTGTTACAAACGACATAACCTTTACACTCATGCTTTTTGAGAGCTTGCATAAGTTCACGCCAATTAAAATCACTATCTTCAAGGTTCATATGTTTGAGATCGCCCTTAGAGTTAGAGCTGATACCAGAAATATGAATATGCATGTTGTTTAATGCATTTTTGCCAAGCTCACCTTTAAGGCTTGTGAGGATTTCATCGAATTCTGCGAGGCTGTTATATTTTCCAGCGCGTGCATAAAGATGAGAGAAATCCATACAAGGAGAACAAGAGTTCACACTTTTAGTGAGGGCCACAAGTTCTTCCAAAGAACCAAACTGGGATGTTTTACCAGTAAGTTCTGGACGAAGTTCAATTTGGATATCGAGACGGTTGAGACGCTCTTCAATCACCATGAGACTTTTTTCGACGAGATCGAAAACATCATAAGGTGAATCTTTCATATAGAAAGCAGCGTGGAAAGTCATAGACTCAGCACCACAAAGATCAGAGATCTTAGCTGTCTGAATGATACGCTCTACTGAAGCATCAATCTTATCTTGCTCACGAGCATTAAGGTTGATGTAGTAAGGGCCATGAGAGGTAAGAGGGATACCAAGCTCATAGGAGATTTTACGTAAACCTGAAGAAACTTCTTCCTTCATGCGTACGCCGTGAGCAAATTCCAACTGCATACAGTCTAAACCTAATGCGTGGATCTGTTTCACACCTTCGATGGGGTTGTTTTTCTTTTGAGTGCTATTAGGAATTCCGGCGGTACCAAAGAGAAGGCGATCAAAACGCATAGTTTCCTGCTCCTTTCTGAATACTTTATATAATTCGTAAACTATTTAAATCTTCATAACATGAACGCTCAGAGATAGACATAGCCTAGCCTTAGACATTATCATTAGGACGAGGCAGCTTCTTCAAGCGTTCTGCAGTGTGCTTCGGGCTTATAACGTGAGTCCGAATTGGAGTCCACACATTTAATGACGCTCTTGAAAAAATGACAAATGCTGCGCAGAGTCCGGGTGACTATAGGCCAGGGAGTGGCTAGCTAATATGATGATTTTATTGCTTTTAATCTTTTTTATTCCCCTGGGCTTTCTATGTTTTTTTTATTTTCTCGGTCTGTTTGGGACCCTGGTCTTAGGATCAATTTATTTAGTTTTTCTCCTCTTAGCTCTTTATTTTGCTGATCGTGTCATCTTGGCCCGGGTGCGTGCTCGCGAGTTTTTTTGGTATGAGCCCTTAAAAAGTACTCTGGGACAAGTGGCTTTCTCTCTCAAGATGTCTCGTCCTAAATTTTATGAAACAAAGCTTCTCTCTCACGGCTTTTATGCCTTTCAGGGACTGAATAGAGAAAATTATCTGCTTATAGGAAGTGAATTACGCACTCTTCTGACTGAAGCAGAGCTTAGGGCCTTGATGACCTTGGCCTTGATTCGTCTCAAACACGATAATAAAAAAAATCTTTTTCCTTCGGCTTTTCTTTTGGGGCTTCTAACCTTTCCTCGCTTTGGAAGGAAAAAGGATTGGATGAAATTATTTTGGGCCTTCTTTTATTTTCCCCTAGAGCTACTCATGCGTTGGCTCTTTGTTTCTGAAAAGAAAATTTATCTTAGTGATGAAGAGACAGTTAAGCACTTAGCTTATTCAGGTGATCTCATCTCAGCTCTATATAAACTAAAACATCTTGAGGAGAGTGCTTGGGATTCTCCTTTGGCATCTTTCATCTTGCCTTATTTTTCTTTGAGTTCAAATCAGCATCAGAGCGTCTTGCGCTATATCTTAGGAGATGAGCAGTTCGTAATCTCTCGCTATGAGAAAATGACCTCAACTCTTGGGAGAAAAATATGAAGGCCAGGCTTAAAATAATTTTTGAGCATATGGGACGAATTTATCCCCTATTATTCTCGATTATATTTTTGGCCATCATCTTTCAATACCCCTTTAATTTTCTCGAAGCTATTTTTTATGATCTTCGCGTGAAGTATGACTTTGGCTTCACAGCTAAAGAACATATTGTGGTTGTCACTCTTGACGAAGAAAGTGATGAGTTCTTAGGAGAAAAATTTCCTTACACCTTTGCCAGTCATGAACGCATGCTTCACCGTTTGATGAAAGATAGACCTCGCAGTGTGGGGTATTTGGTTCCTTTTACAGAGCCCGAAGGTGAAGAGGCCCGCAAAGGCTTACAAGATTTTAAACAGGCCATACGTGATCTTCGTAATGAAGGAATTTCTTTTCGTTTTGGTTCTGATATGGATCACTGGGGAGAGGTTATTCCCCCTCAAGAATTACAGGAAATTGGTTACTCTCTTGCCTTGCTGAATATCGATAATAATACCTTTGCTCGTGACAATATTTCCCGTAAAGCTATTTTGAATATCTCCGGTGAAGATTCATTTCATCTCTGGATGGCCAATGAAGAGCGCCATTCCTTAGGAAAAGAAATCCTTGATGCGGGAAAGATCAAGGGGGCCAGTTATAGTCGTGAAGCTGATGCCAGTTTTACTCTTTTCCGTTACGGGTTTTCTCCTGTTGATACAGCGACTCAAGTCAAAAGTATTGCTTTCCACCGTGTTGTGGTTGGTAATTTTCCCAAAGGTTTTTTTGAAGGGAAGACGGTGCTGGTTGGATCAAATTATATTTCCAATCCTTCAGACTATATCAACACCCCTTTTACTCGTGACACTAAAACTTCTCCCAAACTCATGGTTCATGCGGCCATCATTGACGCCCTTGTAAACGAAAAAACTGTTTATCCCATACCTCGGGTTGTCACTTCAGCTCTTTGTATTTTGCTTGCTGTCTTTTTGTCCTATCTTATTGCTCGGATGAAGCCAACTCATGGCCTGACTGCAACCCTGGCCATGACCTTTGTTGTTCTCTTTGCTTCTTGGTGGCTTTTTGCTTTAGGAGGACTATGGCTTTATAGCGCCCATCTCATCCTTACTATTTTTATTGTTTATTATATTTGGGTTCCCTTCCGCGCCATTAAGGAATATCAAACTCGCTTTCACATTCAAGAAGAAAGCAAGATGATGAAAAAGGTCGAAGGACTTAAGCAGAACTTTATTTCCCTCATGAGTCATGACCTTAAAACCCCCGTAGCCAAGATTGCTGGAATGGCCGATGTGATGTTTCATCAGTACAAGGCCGATGAAAATTTGGCCAAGGGCCTGAAGGCGATTAGTGATTCAACGAAAGAGCTTAATCACTTCATTACTTCCATACTTGATTTGACCAAAGTTGAGTCACAAAATCTGAAACTCAACTTAAGTTCTAAAGACGCCAACATTCTCGTCGAAGAAGCTATACAAGAGTTGCGCTTTAATGCGTCCACCAAAAAAATGGAAATGCATAAGGATCTTTCTCCTCTCTATCCGATTTCAATGGATGTCATTTTAACCAAGAGAGTGATTTCCAACTTGATCGAAAATGCCATTAAGTATGCTGGTGAGGGCAAAGCAGTATGGGTTAAATCTTGGGACGATAAGGATTGGGTCTATATTGAGGTGCGCGATAATGGGGTGGGAATACCTGAAAATGACCTCGAACACGTTTTCGAGAAGTTTTATCGCGTGAAAAATGATGCGACCCATAGCATAAAGGGCACCGGTTTAGGCCTTTATCTGGTAAAATACTTCGTAGAATTGCAAGGCGGTCAAATCTCTGTAGCTTCGAAGCTAGGAGAGGGAACGACCTTCCTTGTTAAGTTTAAAAACGCATAAGGAGCAATTATGCATAGGGTGTTAGTTGTTGATGATGACAAAGTTTTGCAAGAGTCTGTTCGCCAAGCTCTTCAGTTTCATCACTTCGGTGTAGATGTAGCTGATAATGGTCGCCAGGCCGTGAGTGCCGTCTATCGTGAGAAATATGATCTCGTGGTGATGGACGTCAATATGCCAGAGATGGATGGTATCGAAGCGTTGGTTGAGATTAAAAAATATGATCCCTCTATCATCGTGCTCATCTTGACTGCTTACTCCAATGTGCAGGATGCGGTTCGTGCCGTGAAGGAAGGGGCTTATAACTATCTTGAAAAGCCCATCTCTTCAGATAATCTCGTGGCCCTCATCAAGCGTGCTCTTAAGGCCCGCTCATTGGTCGAGACCTCAGCTTTTTCTGCCCCTGTGCTCTCACTCGGTGGAACAAATAATGACAAGTTCGTCGGCGAATCTGATGCCATGAAAAAAGTTTTCAATGTGATCAGTCGCTTGGCTCAAGTCAACACTCCCGTTTTGATTCGTGGTGAATCAGGTACAGGTAAAGAGTTGGTGGCCAAGGCCATTCACTACAATGGTCCTCGTAAGGATGGAAAATTTGTAGCAATCAATTTAGGAGCTATTCCTGATAGCTTGATTGAATCAGAGCTTTTCGGTCACGAAAAGGGTGCCTTTACCGGTGCTACTGAAAGGAAAACTGGTAAATTTCAATACGCTGATGGAGGAACAATTTTTCTTGATGAGATTGGGGATGTTTCTCCTCCTATGCAAGTGAAGCTTCTCCGCGTGCTACAAGAAAAAAGTTTTACTCCTGTCGGTTCAAACCGCGATATCAAAGTTGATGTGCGTATCATTGCTGCCAGCCACAAGCCTTTTGAGCAGATGATTAAAGATGGGACCTTTAGAGAAGACCTTTTCTATCGTTTGAATGTTCTTCCTGTATATCTCCCCCCTCTTCGTGAGCGTCAGTCAGATATTCCTCATTTGATTGAGCACTATCTTCGCTATTTCAATGGCGTTCATAATTTGCAAATCAAAGGGCTTACTGATGATGCTATGAAGCTGATTGTGAACTATGGTTTTCCAGGGAACATCAGAGAGCTTAGAAATATCATTGAACATGCTTTCATTATTGAATCCTCAGATCGCATTGGAGTGAATTCTCTTCCTGAGGCTTTGAGAAAGAATCTTGTCACCAAAGATGAGGAACATGAGGAAGAAGATCATGATCAATCCATGATCGATATTCAAGAGATTAAAGACTCTGTCCTTGATGTGCCAATGCATACGGCAAGCACCGATGGTTTTAAATTTAGCTTCGCTTTCGAAGGTGAAGGGCAAGATCCCAAAATGGATTTTCAAATTGCCAAAGATCTTTTTGAAAAAGAGTTTATTGTGTACGCTCTCAAAGTAAATAAAGGGCGTATCAATCAGACGGCCTTGAAAGCGAATATTCCGAAGAAGACTCTTCTTAGAAAAATTGAAAAATACGAAATTAATCCTAAGGAATTTTACTAATGAAACGTGTTGGTTGGCTCTCACTTAGTGTTTTACTTCTTATTGTTTTAGATCAGATCACTAAATTTGTGGTTCGTACTCATTTTTACCCAGGAGAGAGCAAAGCTGTTTTTGCTTCTTTTTTTAGTTTTACCTACGTAAAAAATCCGGGGGTGGCTTTTGGTTTTCTAGCTGAAGCCCCAGAGGCTTGGCGAAGACCTTTGTTACTTGCGATTCCTGTGATTGCTTGTATCTGGCTAGCTGTGCTTATTTGGCAAAATCGCAAGAGTCCCAATTGGCTTTTAGGTTTGGCTTACGCTTTAATTTTTGCTGGAGCTTTTGGTAATTTAATCGACCGTTTCTTTTTAGGATACGTGGTGGACTTTTTTGATTTCTATTGGAAGAGTAGTCACTTTCCTGCGTTTAACATCGCTGATAGCTGCATCAGTGTTGCTGCCGCTCTTCTTATTTTGGATTTCATTCTTGAGTATCGCCGCACCACTAAAAAAGGTAAGTGCGGATGTTGCCAACACTAGGCGAATTTTTCGGCATAACTCTTTTTACTTATCCTCTCATGATGGGCTTAGCTTGGGGCTTTGCCTATCAGATGGGTGGGATGGTCTTTGAAAAAAAAATCTCTCACCTTTCATGGAATATCTTTTTTTGGGGAACTTTTCTTTTAGCCTGGTTGGGAGCCAAGGCTCTTTTCCTTTTGACTACAACTGAAGAAGGTCTTGTCACCAGCTCTTCATTTTGGTTAGGTGGAGGCTTTGTCTTTTACGGGGGGCTAATCGGGGCCTTGAGTTTTATTCTTTGCTTTTGCCTCTTTCATCCTACATTTAAGTGGCGTGATTTGAGTTTGCTTGTACCTATTTTGCTATTTTCACATGGACTGGGTCGCATTGGATGTTTTCTTGCTGGTTGTTGTTATGGCAAGGAAATGGTGCATTTTCATGTCCGTCATCCTGTTCAACTCTATGAAGCCTTTTCGCTTATGATTCTTTCTTTTGTTTTAGGGAGAGTTTTGAGACGAGGAAAAAAAGAAGAGTTGGTGATCGGCTGTTATTTTTTAGTCTACGCCCTCTTGCGTTTTTCCTTAGAATTTTTTAGAGGGGACAGCGTGCGGGGAGTTTATGGCGTTTTTTCCACTTCGCAGTGGATTTCGCTCATTCTGCTTGTTCCTGCTTTTGTCTTTTTGTTTTTAGCTCAGAGGAGAAAAAAATATGGGATCTAATATTTATACTCGCGTGGGTGATAAAGGAGAAACTTCACTTTTGAGTGGAACTCGAGTAAAAAAAAGCGATCTTCGCTTGGAACTTTATGGTTCTGTCGATGAGCTCAATAGTTGGTTGGGTCTTGTCATTTCTCACCTTAAAAAGAAACAAGCCCTTTTACAGGAAGAGGAGTTTCTAGAGCGGATTCAATGCTCTCTCTTTGATTTAGGTAGTTTGCTTGCTTGCGAAAAAGATAAGCGTGAGCAATTTAAGTTGCAGTCTCTTTCTCAAGAGCAAGTTCTGGAAATGGAAACTCGTATTGATAAAATTGAAGAAATTGTAGGGGCCCTTAAAAATTTCATTCTCCCCGGTGGAGCTGAGGATGCCTCCTTTGTTCATATCACTCGAACAGTTTGCCGACGTATTGAAAGACTCATGGTGGCTTTTGAAGAGGTGCATTCTGGAGACCTGCCGGAGCATTCCTTAATCTATATCAATCGCCTATCAGACTACCTCTTTAGTTTAGCCAGACTTGTGAACAAGGTTGAGGGGCAAGAAGAAATTATTTGGAAGAAGGGTTAAGCTAGCTACGGCTTACTTAAATTTGGGAAGTTTTCCGTTCTGAGAGAGAATGAAAAGGAATTCTTTGGTCTGAACTTCCTTGTCGCTCACCCATTCGTTGGTCCAGCGCATGGCCTTCATCACGTTACTCTTATGATCGCGCTCAATTAGAGTGCAGTCATCACTACAGTCATGGCAAACCTGCATCAGTTCATCAAAGGTAGCGCGTCCCTGGTTGTTGTAAGAAAGTATCATATAGGGAGCAGGGGAGTTCTTTAAAAGTTTTTCAATGGCCTCCACAGCAAGAAAGCGTCCTTTTTCAGAACGACGGAATTCTTCAAAGACTGAGGCAGCGACTGTGTCGGAGACGTCTTCACGGCGATTCACTACACCCACTAAATTGGGCTTGTCATTTCTGACGATGGTAGTCCAAAGGTGATAGTAAGAGGCATAGCGTATGCGAGAAGGAGGCATCTTTTCATTAGAAGATCCATAAGGGGGATCAAAATAGAAAAGATCGTACTCATTCTTTTTCAAAGTAGAAAAGATATCTTTTTGTGTCACGCGGTTGCGTGAATTTTTCTTTTCGATAAGCGCTGGGACTTCCATGCGCATGGTATTGAAGGAGCGTGGGGCCCATTCGCGTAAATAAGAAGCTTGATGGCCTACGGTGCTATCGACTTTATCCATAGCAATGATAAGGCTAGTAAGAAGCACAGCTCGATCAATGGGATCATCAGCTATATGATCTATTTCGTCACGAATGGCATCGAGTTTTTTGGTGTTGTGAACTTGCCAGATTTTCTTTCGACCATCGTCTTTATCAGAGTAAACATAATTGCCGCTTCCTCCATAGTTTTCAGTAAACCAACCCTCTTTCCCTTTTAAGGTATTAAGGTGGTCAATGAGGTTTTTGTAGTAAGCGTAAGGTTGTTTACTTTTAAGATAACATTGTCCAAAGACATACGACCAATCGGCGATGTCATTGGCCCAGACCCGGAAGCCAGCCTTGGCAAAGGCCTGGGAGACTCGTGTCGTCCCTGAGAAGCCATCGAACACGGTTTTAACTTCTAACTGTTTGGCAATGGCCAAAAGAGTAGGAATGATTTCTCTCTTTGAGCCAGCGTACTTAATCCCCTCCGTTTCGTAAATTGACGAAAGGACTTTAGTCTTGGTTTTCCAAGGTATGAGATCAAGTTGTTCCATTAAAAGCAGTGTAACAGGCCTGAAGCGAAAAGTCTAAGGGTCTAAAATATTGGAAATATTGAATTTTTAAAAATATTTAATTGAGAATACTAAACTGGTGTATAATTATACATGTGATTAATAATGTTTTGAGGAATTCATGAGACCATCGAAGAACACAGATAAACAACTCTTATTGGCCGCACGAGAACTTCTTATGGAAAAAGGCTCTATGGATATCGGCATGCGCGAGGTTGCGGCGAAGGCCGGGGTCAATATGGGGATGTTTTATTACCATTTTAAAGATAAGGATGATTTTTGGTGCCACCTCCTTCAAGAGTTTTATGAGGAATTTTTTTCAGATTTTCAAATCGATGCTTCTTCTTCGGACTCTGCTATTGATAATTTAAGAGCCGCTGCACTTTATATTGGAAATTTTGCTGTCAAACACAGAGTGCTGGTGAGTGCGCTTTTTTTGGCTGGAGCGAATGGCGATGAAGCAGTCAGAAAGTTTTTTAAGAAAAATTTTGTGAGGCACCTACGTATCATTGTGGATCTTATTAAGCGTGGGCAGAAGGAAGATAAATTAGTTTCTTTGCCTCCTTTGACGATCCTTGTGATGTTGATGGGGGCCATCAATGCCCCAACCTTTGTGTTTCACAGCTTTTCAAAAAACCCCTTTGGTGTTGCAAAAATGCGAATGATGGGAGCGAGTAGAGAAAGTATTTTAAGTGCTGAAGCCGTATCAGAACGAGTCGAAATCATGATTTCCGCTTTAAAAAAGAGAGAACGCAAATGAAAAAGTTTGTCTTTTTAATTTTGAGTCTTACTAGTTTGAGTTTGTGGGCTGTTCCCCTTTTGCAAGTCGACTTAGCTAAAGGTATGGCCGAAGCACTGGTCTATTCGAAAAAAGTGGAAGGTAAAGAGGCTGAGTATCAAGCGGCTTTAGGTCGTGCTAAAAGTCTACGCTCAGATTATTTCCCCAGTCTCTTTATTGATGGGCAGTATAAAAAAGTGAGCACCGTCCCAAGTATGACCCTTCCAGCTCCTATGAATAGAACGGTGGAATTGGGTCAAGAGACAAACTATTCAGCGGGGATCAATATTCAATACCTCCTGACCGACTTTGGTCAAACCTCTAAAACAGTGAGAGGAGCTGATGAAGAAGCCCTCGCGCAAAAAGCTCAGCATGACTTGAGCAAAGAAGAACTTGCACTTAATCTTAAAAATGTTTTTTATAAACTCCGTTTTCAAACCTCACAACTTCGTTCTCTTCTGAATGCTTGGAATCTCGCAAGCGAGCAGCAAAGGGATATGGACAGGCGCTTTCGTTCAGGAACCTCTTCTCGATTGGATCTTTTGAATGCCACAAAGGAAACCCTGAATTTCAAGCTTAAGTTTTTACAAATGCAAAGAGAGTTTTCTTCAACCCTGCAAGATTGGATGACTTTAACAGGAGAAAAAATCTATAGCGAAAAACTGGTGCGACCTCTCCCTCAAGAGTTAGAAGGGCATGAGGAATTGGCTGCCACATTAAGCGTAAAGGTGACTGAATTTGAAAAGGCTCCATTAATTAAAATGGGGGTCAATAAAGACCATCCTGCCCTTCTTCAACTCGAGCATTTAAAACTCGCGCAAGAATTTAAAAGTAACGCTACTTTTAAAAGCTATTTCCCCAAAATTACTCTAGGGGCCAGAAGCTCAATAGAATATCCTTTGGGTGGTAAGGACGAAAGTTATCATCAAAATGCTTTCTATGTGAGTTTAACGATGCCTCTTTGGGATGGGGGAAAGCGTTCTGGTCAGGGAGGAAGTTTTGATGAAACTCAGAGAGCTTTAAGTCTTCAGAAAAAGCATATGGAAGATGAGTTTGAAAATAACTTGAACCGTTTGCATAACATGTCTTTGCAAATTAAAGATGAAATTAAAGTTGCAGAGGAGGGAGGTAAGGAAGCAGAAGCCTTAGCTAAACTCACTTATCAAAGTTATGTTAATGGGCGTAGCAACTATCTTGAAGTACAAAGTGCCAATTTAAAAGTTCTTGATTGGAAAACGCAAACTGATTCACTGAAATATGCCTTTTCTCTTGTCGAGGCCCAAGCCGCCTATTTAGGAGCTCAATAATGAATAAGAAAAAAATCATCGTCGTTGCTGTTCTCACTCTTCTTCTTGGGGGAGGGGGGATTCGAATTTATCAACACAAAATGATGGAAAATGTTTATAGCGGAACAGTGGAGGCCACAACCATTGATCTTTCTTCTCAGGTGAATTCTCGAGTTGAAGATTATTTGGCCAAAGAGGGAGAGGATGTCGAGGAAGGTAAATTGGTCGTGCGTTTGCAATGTGAAGACATCAAGATTTCTTACACTCAAGCCGAAAGGGATTATCTGCGCTCCCAAAAACTAAGAAAGGAAGGGTCTGTCTCCCAAGAAAATTATGAACATGCCCTCAGCCGCTTTGAAGATCTTAAAGTTAAAAAATCTTGGTGTGAGATAACTTCTCCTCATCGTGGAACAATTCTTTATACCTTTAAGGAGAAAGGAGAGTTGGTTCTTCCTGGACAAAAACTTCTAAGCCTTGCCGATCTGAGTGATCTCTGGAGCTATATATATATTTCGGCTTCTCATATGGGAAAAGTAAAGTTGGGGCAAGAGCTTGAGGCTTATCTTCCTCAGTTAGATGAAAAAATCACTGTTAAAGTGATTCATATTAATGCTCAAGCTGAGTTTACTCCTAAAAACATTCAAACCCGTGAAGAGCGTGAACGTTTGGTTTATGGTGTGAAGGTCAGTTTTAAAAATACAGAAAGAAAAATTTATCCAGGTATGAATTTAGAAGTAAAACTTCATGAGTAAAGCACAAATTAAGCTCCAAAGTTTAAGCAAAGATTTTGGAAACACTCAGGCCCTAAAAAAAGTCACACTCAATTTTGAGCCTGGGCTGATGCATGGCCTGATTGGTCCAGAGGGAGCAGGAAAGACGACTCTCATGCGGCTGATGGCTGGACTCTTGAATCCAACACTGGGTGCCGTAGAGTATCAGCTTGAGGGGGACAGCGTTGCCTTCGAAAAAATACGTCCTACGATTGCCTACATGCCAGAAAGACAAAGCCTTTATGCCGATCTTTCCATCGCTGAGCATCTTGATTTTTTTGCTCAGCTTTATCATTTAGAAAAAGAAGATTATAAGAAAAAAAGAGAGCGCCTTCTTTCTATCACTCGTCTTGATCGTTTCGTTGAAAGACCAGCAGGAAAACTTTCTGGGGGGATGTATAAAAAATTAGGACTCATTTGTGCTCTTCTGCGATCTCCACAAATTCTTCTTTTGGATGAACCAACCAACGGGGTTGATCCTATTTCTCGTCGTGAGTTTTGGGAAATGCTCTATGAATTAAAAAAAGAACAGATTCTCATTATTGTTTCAACGGCCTATATGGATGAAGCTGAACGTTGTTCTAAGGCTCACCTCATTCAAGAGGGGAACCTCTTAGCAACGGGAGTCCCTTTTGAGCTTTTAAAGCAGTACGGCGTGAAAGACTTTAACGAACTTTTCATCAAAAAACAAAATGAACAGGGAGGGCTTCGTGCTTAAAGTGGAAAACCTTTCTGTGTATTTTGGCGATTTTGCTGCTGTCAAAAATGTTTCATTCGACGTGCGCTCTGGAGAGATCTTTGGTCTATTAGGGGCCAATGGAGCCGGTAAAACGACCACTATACGTGTGCTCTGCGGACTTCTGAATCCTAGTGAGGGCATGGTTCAAATTGGAAGTACACGCTTTGGAAAAAATGATGACAAGGCAGAAGAAATTAAAAGTCGCATTGGTTATATGTCCCAGAAGTTTACTCTCTATGATGATTTGACTGTCGATGAAAATTGGGAGTTCACGGCGAGTCTCAGGCAAATGTCGCGAAAGTCATTTAAAGAAAGACGCGATTATCTCAATGAGTGGTTGTCTTTAGGCGACAAGCGTAAAAAATTGGTGGGGTCTCTTCCTAGTGGACTCAAGCAACAGGTGGCCTTAGCGGCTGCCCTTTTTCATAATCCTGATTTGATTTTTTTAGATGAACCAACGGCCGGAGTGAGTCCCTATGCTCGTTTTCAGTTTTGGAACCTCATAAAAATACTGGCGTCTGAAGGCAAGGCCATCATTGTCACGACTCACTATATGGATGAGGCAGAAAATTGCGAGCGCTTGGCACTTATGCGTGCAGGAGAGGTGATCGCCCTTGATGCTCCAGCCTCACTTAAAAAATCAACTTTTCCTCATAAGCTTTGGCGCCTTCATGAAAATCATATCTCGCCTCAGTTGCATCAAGCCTTTAATAGACTTAAGACCGAAAAAAAGCTTAATTTTTGGGCCTGTGGTTTAAATTATCATGTGGTTCCTGAAAGTTTAGAGCTTTGGGAAAAACTTCCTCAGGAGTTCAAAGAACTAGAGCAAGCGGAAAGAGTCGATCCTTCTTTAGAAGATGTGTTTTTAGAATTAGTCGAAGGGAGGGAGAGATGAAATTTTTACGCATGAGGGCCATTGCCTTGAAGGAAGCTACCCATATACGCCGTGACCCTTTTACCCTCGCTATGGGCGTAATCATGCCTGTGATTTTGGTTGTCTTATTTGGTCTCGCTCTCGATCTGGATGTCAAAAATATTGAAATAGGAGTGGATGACCGCGATCAAAGTTTTTCTTCAAGGCGACTCATTTCTATCTTCAAAGAAACTCAATCTTTTATCGTGGCCCGAGAAGGGCATTGGACCGACTTAGAAAAAGAAATTCGTAAAGAAAAAGTGAAAGCCATTTTGATCATCCCTCAGGGCTTTGAAAAAAATATCAATCGTGAAGATCCTCCCTCTGTGCAGTTTGTTGTCGATGGATCGGATAACGCTATTGTGGGGCCCGCTTTGAGTTACCTCTATGGGATACAACTAAAGATGCGCCAAGAGTTTGTAGAGCGTGAATTTAAGCAAAATCTCAATATGGAAACACGCTATCTCTATAATGGAGAACTCAAAAGTTCCTACTTTGTCATCCCTGGTCTTATCAGTGTCGTGCTGGCCCTGATTTCTATTCTTCTGACGGCCATGACGATTTCTAAGGAATGGGAAAATGGCTCTATGGAACTTTTGCTTTCGACGCCTACAACGCCTCTCGAATTAATCTTAGGTAAAATTCTCCCTTATTCTGTCATCGGTATGTTCGCTGTGGTGCTTGTCTATTTAGTCGCCCGAATCGGTTTTGATATCCCCTTTAGAGGAAGTCATCTACTTTTTATTTTTTCGTGTTTTATTTTTTTAACAGCCTATTTGGCTCAAGGAACTTTGATTTCAGTAGTGGCCCGCTCTCAGGCTGTGGCCATGCAAATGGCGATGGTTTCAGGCTTTCTTCCCACTTTTCTTCTCTCTGGATTTATTTTTTCTGTTTCTAGCATGCCGACTTTCTTTCAGTATTTTACAATGATCTTGCCGGCGCGCTGGTTTTTACAAATCATACGAACCCTCTTTTTGAAGGAAGCCGGACTACAAGAAGTTCTTATTCCTCTAGGAGCTTTACTACTTATTAATTTAGTTTTAGTGAGAGCCGCTCTTACTAAGTTTAAAAGAACCTTGGAGCCATAATGAATTCGCTTTGGGGATTTATAAAAAAAGAAACACTACAAACTCTACGTGATCCACGAATGGCCATTTTACTTTTCGGAGTACCAGTTATTCAGCTCATGGTTTTTGGATTTGCCATCTCTAACGAAGTGAAAAATATTAAAATTGGTTTTGTTCAAAAACCTATCGATGCCAAGGTCCGTGAACTCGAAAGAAAAGCAGAAGCCTCCGGCTGGTTTGTGCCCCAAAAGCTTTCGGCCTCAACAGAAGAAGCCTATGAGTCATTAGCAGCTGGAAAAATTGAGGCCCTCTTTATTCCGGATAGTAAGGGGCTTGGTTACACCATGGGGCGCGAGACAGGTAAGGCTCAGCTTCTTTTGGATGCCACTGATCTTCTGCGTGCCCGCAGTGCTGAACGTTATCTGATGAGTATAGCTCAGGAGCTTAATCCCCCAGAAGAAATGAAAGCCAGTGGGATCGACGTCAAAATTCTTTATAACCCATCTCTCTCTAGTGCTTATCAAATGGTGCCCGGGGTGGTGTGTATGATTGTCTGTATCTTCACCATCATCTTGACCAGCATGTCGATCACTAAAGAACGCGAGCGAGGAACTTTAGAGATGCTTCTTGTTTCTCCAGTCAAGCGTTATCAAATCATCGCTGGAAAAAGTGTGCCCTACTTTCTCATTGGTCTTATCAATATCTTTATAATCATTTCCGCGGGGATGGTGATTTTTGATGTTCCCTTTCGAGGCCCAATCTTTTTTTATTTTATGAGTGCTATTTTCTTTTTGATTGCCACCGTTGGAGTGGGGCTTCTTATTTCTACTCTCGCTCAAACACAGCAGCAGGCCATGATGGGGGGATTCATTTTTCTTTTTCCCGCTATGCTTCTTTCTGGAATTATGACCCCGGTCACCAATATGCCAGAGTATCTGCAGATTCTTGCAAGCCTTAATCCCTTGACTCACTTTGTGACCTTATCAAGAAATATTCTTTTAAAAGGTGGAAGCCCAGAAGTTGTTTTTAAATATGTGGGAATTTTAGCCTTGATGGCCGTAACGATTTTTTCATTTGCTATCTATCGCTTTCGAAAGACTCTTTAAAAAAAGCAACCACCCCAGCGACATATTTCAATCCCTGAGGTGGTGGGCTTAAAGAAGGGCCGTCCGCATTGCGTACAGACGACTCATCAACTTTTAAACCGTATATATGTAAAAGAACGTATCTGTT
>JACCEE010090341.1_pt1 | contig 27876 bp, 25 predicted proteins | sample 7449931 | NCBI WGS metagenome assembly JACCEE01 (sample SAMN15323457, study PRJNA562643) | freshwater metagenome | isolation source: river surface water | place: USA:Blue River Watershed | collected 2017-08-19 | reverse complement strand
TTGGTTCTGCCAGATGCTGATCTTGATTTGGCAGCAGATGCCGCAGTTAACGCCGGGTTTGGTTCGGCCGGAGAGCGCTGCATGGCGATTTCCGCACTGGTTGCCGTCGAACCCATCGGTGATGTGTTAATCGCAAAGATTGCAGAACGTATGAGTGGTTTGAAAACAGGTGATGGAACCGCCGGAAGTGATATGGGTCCATTGGTAACGGCGGTACATCGTGACAAGGTTGCCTCTTATGTTGATGCAGGCGTGCGTGAGGGCGCCAAGCTTGTAGTTGATGGCAGAAATCCAAAGGTAAATGGAGCTGCCGAGGGTTTCTGGCTAGGGCCGACCTTGTTTGATCAGGTAACTCCTAAGATGAGCATTTATCAAGAAGAGATCTTTGGTCCAGTTTTATCTGTAATTCGAGTAAAAAGCTATGAAGAAGGTCTGGATTTAATCAACCGCCATCAATATGGGAATGGCACCGCAATCTTTACTAATGATGGTGGCGCTGCACGTAAGTTCCAAAATGAGGTCCTAGTTGGAATGGTGGGTATCAATGTTCCGATTCCGGTACCAACCGCTTATTACTCATTTGGCGGCTGGAAAAACTCATTGTTTGGCGATACCCATGCCCATGGAACTGAAGGGGTGCACTTCTTTACCCGCGGCAAAGTGGTAACAAGTCGGTGGTTAGATCCCAGCCACGGTGGAATTAACCTCGGTTTCCCCCAAAACCGTTAGCTACTTTGAGCAGTTCTAAAGCAGCGACTGTTGCATCAAAACCTTTATCCTCTTTGCTGCCTGGTACACCACTTCTAGCTGTTGCTTGATCAATAGCATCAACAGTCAAGACGCCAAAACCAATCGGTTTCTTGCTTTCTAGCGAAACTTTCATTACGCCATCAGTCACACCCTGGCAGACATAATCAAAATGCGGTGTCTCACCTCTAACTACTACACCGAGAACTACAGCCGCATCAAAGCCAGCGTCCAACGCATACTGCGCAGCTAGTGGTAATTCGAAGGAGCCAGGAACATAAATCACTGGCTCAATCTTCACCTTTGCTGCATCCAAAGCCCTATGCGCCCCTGCCACCAAAGCATCACAAATTTCTTTGTGCCAACTAGCTGATATGACCGCAACTCGAAAACTGCTCATATCCTCTAACTTAATCTCCGGAGCTACCCCTGCCATTTTCTTTTCTCCTACTCGTTCACTTCCTGGATTTCTGCTTTCCACTTACTTTCAAATTTCCTAAACTCAACTAACTTAACGGTGTCCTAATCTCTCTTGCTTAGTCTTGATGTACCTTTCATTAAAATCATTTATCTCCCCAGGCAGTGGGGTGCTCTTGGCACTAATTCCTGCCGTCATTAGGGTCTTTAACTTTTCCGGATTATTTGTCAGTAGTTCGACCTGATTAATCCCCATCAGCTTTAGAATCTCAACGGCATCATCAAACTCCCGTTCATCAACATCATGTCCCAGCGCCAAATTTGCTTCAACGGTATCTAATCCCTGGTCCTGTAATTGATAAGCACGAATCTTTTCGGCTAAACCAATACCTCTTCCCTCTTGATCGCGCAGATAGATCACAACTCCGCTACCGGCAGATTCGATTAGTTGCAATGAGGTATTGAGTTGAGAGCCGCAATCGCAGCGCAGTGAACCAAGAACATCACCTGTTAGGCATTCGGAATGGATTCTCACTAGGGTTGGTTTAGCTTCAGATATTTCGCCAAGTTGAAGAATGGCATGATCAACACCACCCCGGCCGATATAGCTAGAAATCTTCCATTTTTCTACCCTTTTATCTTGAGCTGAGGTTCTAGGAAGTAAAGCCCAGTGGAGCTTTTGCGCTGCATCATTTCCTGCAGCTCCTCGCACCTTATTGCCTGATTCCGCAAAATTACTTGCGCTCTTACTTACCAGATCAAGATTAATTCGCTCAAGTAAAGCTGCGATAGTCACAATCGGAATATCGTGTTGTTTTGAAAACTCCTCAAGCTGCGCACCTCGCATCATGGAGCCATCCTCATTTACCAACTCGCTGATAACTCCAACCTCACTTGCGCCAACCATTCGACACATCTCTACTACAGCTTCAGTATGACCTTGTCTTGCCAGTAATCCACTTTCATTTGCAACAAGAGGAAAGATATGTCCGGGGCGTACAAAATCCTCAGCCGTCGCAGAGGTATCACCCAAAGCTTTAATCGTGATGGCGCGTTCTTCTGCGCTAATTCCGGTAGTAATCCCATGTTTAGCGTCAACGGTAACTGTAAATGCAGTGCGTTTGTTGTCTTGATTGTTCTTTACCATCAGTGGCAGATGGAGTTGACGTGATCTCGCCTCTGTCATAGCTACACAAATAACCCCTGATGTATAGCGGATCATGAAGGCTAATTTCTCAGTAGTTGCAGCACTGGCCAAAAGGAACAGGTCGCCCTCATTTTCGCGGCCCTCATCATCTGTAACAATTACAAAACCGCCATTTTGAAAGATTTTCAAAGCTGCATCAAGTTGAGGATTTGTCATCTCTCATCTCCTGCAGCGCTATCGTTGTTGAGAATCGGCGAAAGATTTTGAGCCTGAACTAGCCGTTCTACATACTTCGCAAGTACATCAACCTCGATATTCACAAAATCCCCTGCTTTTCTTTGACCTAACGTGGTCTTCGCCAAGGTTTCTGGAATTAACCAGAGTGTCACCAGGCTAGTCCGGTCTTCAATCTCTCCAACCGTTAGCGAAACACCATCTACGCAGATTGAACCTTGATTCACGACATACCGGCGTAGTGACTCTGGAATCTGCACAACAAATCTTTGCCATTTATCTCCGGGTTCGCTGGCAACAACCTTTGCCACTCCATCAACATGACCCTGCACTATGTGACCACCCAATCTAGCGTCGGCTCTGGTGGCTAACTCGGTGTTGACCTTGGATCCCGAAACTAAACTTCCTAGAGTGGTCAACTTCAAAGTTTGCACCATAACATCCGCGGTGAAGCTGTTTTCTTTTACCTCGGTTGCGGTTAGACACACTCCATTTATAGATATTGAATCTCCCACCGCTAAATCCGCTGCCAAATCACTGGCAAAAGTAATAAGAGCTGAGTCTTGCGCTTTAGCAATCGCGATAACCTCGCCTACTCCCTGAACTAATCCCGTGAACACTTAGTGTGCACCTCCCTCTTTTGAGCGATTCCCAATGGCCGAAAAACTGGAATGAGAACCAGTAAATATCTGAAGTTTCATATCAGGACCCACTCTTTCAATCTCTCCAAAGGAAAGCTCCATACGATCAGTCAAGGTGGTTATCCCTAAATCGGATATGAAATTGGTGCCGGATCCCAACAATGCCGGAGCGAAATAAAGCTGTATCTCATCTACTAAACCAGCCTGCAAAAGCGCGGAATTCAATCTATTTCCAGCTTCTACCAGTATCTGATTCCAGCCTTTTGTACTGGCCAACTCTAGAACTGCAGCAAAATCATGGGTCTTTAGAAAATGGGTTGGAGCTGTTGCATCATGAACATTAAAATTGCTTGGAATTGAGGTGTTTCCAATAACAATGCGCTCTGGATTGGAGTTCCGTCCTGATGGATTTCCTGCATCGTTAAACCTAGGGGTCAATTGCGGGTCATCTGCTAAAGCGGTGCCAGTGCCGGTCAATATGGCATCGGATTGATTACGTAATACCGCTACATCAGTCCGAGACTCTGCCGAAGTTATCCATTTGGAACTTCCATCCTGTGCCGATATTTTTCCATCCAAGGTCGCAGCAATTTTGCTGATAAACCAGGGCCGGTTCTTTTCAACTTTACTTAACCAGGCTCGATTAGTCACAGCTACTAACTCTTTTTGCACTCCAGAAACAACATTGATTCCAGCGCTAGAAATCTTCGCTGCTCCCCCGGTAGCTATTTCATATGGATCATCCACTGCAAAAACAACGGCAGCGAATCCAGCGTTGATAATGGCATCGGAGCAAGGCGGGGTTTTCCCAAAGTGATTACATGGTTCTAAAGTTATAAAGATTGCACAATCAGTAAAATCAGTTCTGCCAGATTTCTTTGCTGCCTCAATCGCAACGATTTCAGCATGTTTGCCACCGGCATGAAATCCCGAGGCAATTTCATTTCCCTCTGAATCAACAATAACTGCGCCCACTATGGGATTGGGGGCTGTGAGGCCAAGACCACTTTTAGATAACTCATTGGCACGCAACATCACACGATCAAGATTGATCGCCGAGGTATCAAATCTTTGCTTCAATTAAACGCGCCCTTCGGTTAAAAATAATCCGGGGCGAAAAACGGGATATCCCAAACCGACTCCCTCCGAACACGTCAAAAGACATGACAGAAAAGAGTTCAATCTAGTGCGCCCAAAAAGCGCAAATAGAAAGTACCCGCGTTCCCTCTCATCCGGACTTTAACCGTCGGTCTTGGAGTTTCACCAAGTCCACCGTTAACTGGCTGCCAACGGGTCGCAGACTTTAACTGCCGGTTCGGAATTACACCGACCCCGGAAACGACCTACTAAGTCTACTTAATTGCCATCCCAAAGCGCCATTTCCCGCTTAAAGGGATCAAGGCCCATCGGACCCAAATTAAGTGCGAAGGAGTGAAACTTCTTGAGTTCAAATTTAGAACCCAATCTTTGTTTTGCCGCCTCGCGGCACTCCATCCAAAAACGTTCTCCGACTTTGTATGAAATCGCCTGTCCTGGCCATCCCAAGTAGCGATCTACCTCGCTGCGCGCTGAGATTTCATCCAACAAAGCACGTTCATGAAGTAGCTTGAATGCTGACTCAGCGTTCCAGACCTGTCCATCAAAATCGGTGTATCCGCAGTGCATCCCGATATCAACAACGATACGTGCCGCTCTTAATCCTTGCGCGGAAAGATAACCCATTTCATAACCTGGATCTTCAAAGGCACCTAATTCATCCATCAAACGCTCTGCATAAAGCGCCCAGCCTTCACCATACCCGGAGACCCAAACTCTATTTCTCTGGAAACGATTTAAACGATCAGTGTTAACTTTTGTGGTGGCAACCTGTAAATGATGTCCAGGAACTGCTTCGTGGTACCAAGTAGAAACAATATTCCACCAACCAAAAACTTTTCTACCCATAGTTGGAAACCAAGTTGTTCCAGGTCGGGAAAGATCTTCACTAGGCCCCATGTAGTAGGCAGCAGATGCACTACCCTCTGGCGCTAAACGCGCTTCGCAATTCTTAATTCGAGGATCAATATCAAACTCTTTGCCATCTAATCTTTCGACGGCTGCTGCAATGAATTCACGTAATTTCTTAAGTAACTCTTCTTCGCCTTCAACTGTATAGCGAGGATCTTTGTCTAAACGATCAGCTACTTCACGAAGCGAAGTCGCATCAGGATATAGCTTCTTAGCGGCTACCCACATGCGATCATTAATCATCTTCAACTGTTCGATGCCCCACTCATAGGTATCCCTGAGATCTAAATCCGCTCCAGTGAAATGGCGGGCCCACATCTGATAACGCTCTGCGCCAACGCCATCTTTAGGATCGCTCTTTGGAGCATATTCATCGCGCAACCACTTTGCTAAATCACCTGAGGCTTTTTCAGCGCGCTGAGCAGCTGCGGTTAACTCTTGATTTGAGCCGGATGGATCAAATTTCCTAGCTACTGCGGTGAAAGCGCCTTTGGAGAAGGTATCCAGCTGCCCTGCTGTTGCCAAAACCTGGCGCTGGGAATTTACCTTTCCTTGTTCTGCGGCAAAGGCCAAAGCGGAACGCCAACCGGTGAAAGCCTCCTCAACAGCATTCAATCGCTTGATAACGTTTGCAATCGTTTCCGGTTTTTCCTTATTCATCATTTCAAATACCTGACGAACCCTGGTGACCGGTGAAGCAATCAAATTAAAAAGAATGTTGGACTCTAAACTCTCGCTTAACTTTATCTCGGAGGAAAGTCGCTCTATCGCTACATCCTTGGCGATTCGATCAAACTCATTGATTGGAGTTTCGGCCTGAATCGCTTTGAGAGTGTTTCTGGCTAACTCTTCTTGTTTTTTGTATCCCGCCATTGAAAAATCATCAAACCTGTCATCATGCCCCGGCACACCAAGCATTGTCGCGCCAATTGGAGAGAGCTTGATTCCCTCTTCAATGAAGTTATCTAGAATCTTTGAGATTGGGCTATTTGACATGCTTGCTCCGTTTCTGTCTTACTTTCTGATTTCGTCTTTGATTTTCATATCTGATTTACACCAGGAATTACTTGATATAGAAAACTACTTTGAGCCATCCTCTAATTCGACAAGATCAAAGTTGCCCTTTCCAATTTGACCTTGATTTCGGTACAGCTCCAATTTGGCACGGGTATCAGCGATATCCAAATTTCTCATGGTTAGTTGTCCGATGCGATCTGTTGGTCCAAAGGCGGCTGAATCGGTACGCTCCATAGATAATTTTTCGGGGTGGTAACTAAAGCCATCTCCCTTTGTGTCAATAATTGAGTAATCATCTCCACGTCGCAGACGCAAAACCACTTCGCCAGAGACCGCAGAGGCAACCCAGCGGGTTAGTGACTCGCGCAGCATCAAAGATTGCGGATCTAGCCATCTGCCCTCATAAAGTAAACGTCCCAAGCGTCTTCCCTCAGCATGATAATTGGCAATGGTGTCTTCATTGTGAATCGCTGAAACTAATCTTTCATAAGCGATAAATAGCAGCGCCATGCCAGGAGCTTCGTAAATCCCTCGGCTCTTTGCCTCAATTATGCGGTTTTCAATCTGATCAGACATGCCAAGACCATGTCGGCCGCCAATTTCATTTGCCTCTCTCATCAGCGCAACCGAGTCTGAGAAATCTTTGCCGTTAATCGCTACTGGACGACCTTGTTTGAAGGTAATACGAACATCCTCTGGGGCGATTGAAATGCTTTGATCCCAAAATGCCACACCCATAATTGGTTTTACAATTTCGATTGAAGAGTTTAACTCCTCAAGTTGCTTTGCTTCATGGGTGGCACCCAAAATATTGGCATCAGTTGAATAAGCCTTTTCTACACTATCTCTATAAGGCAGCTTGTGAGCAAGCAGCCACTCCGACATCTCTTTGCGGCCACCAAGTTCAGATACAAAATTCTCATCCAACCAAGGTTTATAAATCTTTAGATTTGGATTTGCTAATAATCCATAACGGTAAAAACGTTCAATGTCATTACCTTTATAGGTTGAGCCATCTCCCCAGATTTGCACACCATCGGAAAGCATCGCTCTTACTAAGAGAGTTCCAGTAACAGCTCGACCCAGTGGAGTTGTATTGAAGTAAGCACGCCCGCCGGTTCGAATATGGAAAGCACCACATGCAATGGCAGCTAGGCCCTCTTCAACTAATGAACTCTTGCAATCAACTAACCGGGCAATCTCTGCGCCATATTCTTTAGCACGATCGGGAATGGTTTCAATATTTCCCTCATCATATTGACCTAAATCAGCTGTGTAGGTACACGGCTTTGCGCCTTTACTGCGCATCCAAGCTACAGCGACCGAAGTGTCCAATCCTCCGGAGAAAGCAATTCCAACTTTTTCTCCAACTGGCAATGAAGCTAAGACTTTGGCAGACATTGGATAAGCCTAACTGAGACCCTTGCCGACCCGCGCCTGCTCCAGCTCAGTACGCAGCAAATCCATGAGTTTTGGCTTTATTTGCCACTCTGTAATCATCCGCTCCAACTCCTGGAACTCATTTGATTTCTCTGTAATGCGCTCAACAGATTGTGATTTGGAGGACCCTTTTCCCGAATCAGATCTAAAAGCTCGAATCATCAGATTTCTTGGGGTGTGATCTCCAGCAATAAATTCAATAATCTCAGTTCTATAACCAAGGATTCGTAACACCTGCGCTCGGATGGAATCGGTAATTATGTCTCCAACTCGTTCCTGCAAAATGCCATATCGAGTTGCTATCTCCCATGGAGCCGGCGAGGTACGCATTTGTTTTTGAATATCATGGTGACAACAAGGTGCTACCAATATTACTTTTGATTCACTTTTAACCGCCCAGGCGATGGCGTCATCGGTCGCGGTGTCACAGGCGTGAAGTGCAATCGTTAGATCTGTTTTCAAGGTAGGCATATCTGAAATCTTGGTAGCGGAGAACTTTATCTCTTCGGGAATCTTAAGCAATGTTGCGATAGAACTGTTCCGGTCTCTACTTTCCTCTCTTTCATCTACTCCGAACACTTCCGTTTTAAAACCTATTTTTTGTGCCAAGCGATGCGCTGCAAAGGTGAGATAAGCATGACCACAGCCAAGATCAACTATTCGAAAACCCTTGTCTGTCACTTGGCTCTTGCTTTCGCGCTGGACAAATTCGATAGCCAGCTGAATACTCTTCAAAAATTCTTGAACCTGTTTAAATTTATCACTACGCGAGGGCTTTACCTTTCCATCTTTATCGCTGATTCCAAGATGGCGGAATAACTCCTCGCTCTCCTCTAGGTATCTATTCTTTATTCGATCGTGAGAAAGTAGATTCTCTTGATTAATCGGGTTCTGATCACTTGTCCGTGAGGGCTTTCGAGTGTTTAGCTGGGCTTGACCTGATTTCGTCACCCGCAGAGTGAGCTCCTCTTGATCACTTTCAATTAGAAGGTTTGCAAATCCACTGTCGAAGAACCCCTTTAACTCAAATTCACCGGGCAGTAGGTTCTTCGTAAGGTCTTTTTTACCGTCATGGCTAACTACCTGCCAGTGGATTACCGATTTGATCAGGACCGGGCGGATATCAACCCGAAGATATGGAGGGGAGCTATTGCGCTGTTTTCCAGATATCACAATGCGGCGAATCGATTTGGGTACATCCAATAGAGACTGAGCTTTGACAATTCCTTCTGCCAAATCGGAAATCACTCGGTTAGTCTACGGTGGTGAGAAGTACTCGTCCTATTTTTTGGATTTTTGTCCCAGTGCTGGCTGCAATTTCAGCCCTTTCAATATGGGGAACCATTCATTTTGGGCCGATTGGAAAACCCTCACAAGAGGCTGCGGAGTGCAACGCAGTACGAGAGTTGATAATTACCGAGGAGATTTCCGGTAAAGCTGCCTGGAGTGAGTATCGCAAGCTGGTTGATGATTTTCTAGCACTTCCACCTGAATCAAGTCAGCGGATAAACGTGATTGAATCGATGGCAATTAAAGTGGTTGAGGTACTAGGTCACGATTTAACTATCTACGAGGAACTGAACAGTTTTCCAAAGTGTGTGACACAGAGCAAGAGGGATCAAATTCCGGGAATGATTGAAGAGACTCAATCTGCAATCAACTTTCTAAATGGAAGCACGCCAATTGATGGAAACTATTTTGATCCAAAGGTTGGCACCTGGAACGCCACCTTTTATGAAGAGTATTTGAGCGCCGTAGATTATTTAAAGCCGCAATTTAGAAATCAGCCCAAATCCGCCGATGTTTGATCTAAAGAATTATTAAGGAATTAGAACTGTAATAACAGTCAACGCAAGGGCTAATGCTGCCGCCTGAAACAGAATTGTAAGTGCGGTCTTGCGATCTGCCTTACGGTCCTCAGGGCTTTGCACCCGAGAAAGGTCGCCCAATTTACCCAAATTGAAAGTTCCCATAAATCCGTAAGCCAAGCAAAACTTTCTGCGAGATTGAATGAAACCAATTGAGAAGACCATCAAAGGAACAAACATTCCCCAGCGGGCTGAGGCAGGAGCGTCGCTACCAACTAAACCAACAAAGGTTGATATTGAAAGAATTAAGCCCAGAAGTGCAACGAGTTGGCGACGTCGAATTTCCTCTTTTCCAAGATTGCAGCTACCTGGAATATAAACCGGTGTATTGGCTTGGCTCATTAGAAAGCTTCTTCTAAATCTTCTTCACGATCTTCATCATCATTCCAAACCGCTTGAGATTCATCCTGTTTTTCCACCCAAGACAAAAATGAGAGAACCCCTTTAAAGGCAACCACCAACAAGGTTACAAATGCCGTTAATCTACGCAGGGCCTTAATCACAAGATGAAGCCTACGCCAGTTGAGTAAAACTTTCCAAGGCGGCCATCGCTGCATTATGACCAGCTATTCCAGAAACTCCCCCACCTCGAACTGCTCCTGATCCAGCGATAAATATTCGCTTTGAGTTTGTCTCGACTCCCCATTTTCGTGAGTCATCCTCAGTTTTCCAAGGGAATTGTAAATCGCCATGAAATATGTTTCCGCGCGGTAGACCAAGTGCATTTTCAAGCTCCTGTGGGGTCTTAGCCTCTATACATGGATGCCCATCGCCATCTTTTGCCAAGTAATCCTGAATGGGCTTTTCTAAATACTCATTCAATGAGCCCAAAACTCTCTTTACCGCAATATCTTTGACCGAATCATGGTCGTTATCAAATAAAGAAGCTGGTAGATGTAGTGCAAATAAAGTTAAGGTGTGAAAACCCTGTTTGACCAAGTTTTGATCCATAATCGATGGATCGGTAATAGTATGGCAATACATCTCAGCCGGTATCTCATCGGGAACCTTTCCCTGCAAAGCCTGCTCATAAGCTCTCTCTAGTTGATGATAACTTTCATTAATTCTAAAGGTGCCGGCAAAAGCCTTCTTTGGATCAATTCCACTTTTAAGCTTTGGAAGCTCCCGTAACACCATATTTATCTTTAATTGCGAACCATCAAGCAGCTCTGGAGCGGGAACTCCGGCGATTTTCTCAAGTACTCTTGGTGCGCAATTTGCGAGTAGCACTTGGCTAGTAAAACTCTCCCCAGCTCTAGTTTTTATTTCTATAGAGTCGGTGTTTTCAGTAACGGATACAACTTCAGTCTTTGTTTTTATCGAAACACCTAACTCATCGCAACGCCTCTTTAGCTCGGCAACTAGAGCTCCCATTCCCCCTTTGGGAACCTTCCACTCACCGGTTCCATTTCCAACTAGGTGATAGAGAAAACAGATGTTGGCAGCATGATTGTCAGCAGTTGTAAATGTTCCGATTAATCCATCCGTTAAAACTATTCCCTTAACTAGATCGTCATAAAAATTATCATGCAAGGTTTGGCCCAAGGTATTTTCAACCAACTCGACCCAAGTTAAGGGATCGACCATTTCCTGAACCTCTGAAGCTGTAGGAAGTGGCCGTAGAAATGTGGGGGCTAAAACGCCTGCAAACTCTTGTACCGCAGCGTAAAAGTTAATCCAGGCTTGTGCCTCATCTCGGCCACCGGTCAACAACTCCATGGATTCATGACTTTCTTGATCAAAGACTCTGTTAATGATCAAGCCTTGATCCGTTTCATCATAATAGGGAGCGTAAGTGGATACAGAGCGACTCAAACATTCAAAATTCAATGATAGATCAGCGATTATCTGATCTGGGAGCAATGCCACTAAATAGGAATAACGGGAAAGCTGGGCATTAATCCCTTTAAAAGCAGAGACACTGGTTGTGGCCCCACCTACATAATCATTTTTCTCAAGAATTAGTACCCGCTTGCCAGCCTTTGCTAAATAGCAGGCTGCTACCAAACCGTTGTGACCACTTCCCACAACTATCGCGTCGTAATCTGGATTCACAATTTCTTACCCTATTACTTTTGCTCTGCTATAAGCTTTTTTGAATACGATGGAAGGCCTCTGTGATTATCTCTGGACTGGTTCCGAAATTAAGACGGGCAAAGCTCGTATGTTTTGGGCCATACATAACTCCACCATTTATGGCCAACTTTCCCCGCTCCAAGATTAGTTTTGTGGGATCTTCACCTAATCCAAGATTTGAAAGATCTAACCAAGCAAGATATCCAAAATCTGGAATCCGATAGCCGATTGCCGGTAATTGAGTATCAATTAGCCGTCTCACGAGATTACGGTTCTCATTTAGAGCTGCAATTACACCATCCAGCCAAGCCAAGGAGTCTCTAAAAGCCGCTGTTGCTGCGACCGCACCGAAAAGCGAGGCGCGAAACGCCACCGAAATTGGCATGGAGTTGATCTTCTCTTTTAGCTCTTGGGAGCTAGTAATGATTAATGCACACTTCAACCCAGCCAAGTTAAACCCTTTGCTAGCGCTGGTTACGGCAATCCCCACCTCGCGAGCGGCATCACTGACCGCTAAAAACGGCGAAAAGGTTTTAGGTTCATAGACAAGTGGGCCATGAATCTCATCGCTAATTACTTTGACCTGATATTTAACCGCTAGATCAGCAAGCTTTGCCAATACCTCTTTAGAGAAAATTACCCCGACTGGATTATGAGGATGGCAAAGTATGTGGACCTTAATTCCCTTTTTATATTCGAGCTCTATCGCATCTAGATCAAGTGAATATTCAAGGTTGTTCTCCTTAAGTGGGACATCAACCAAGGTGGCTTTTACCTCAGCAACCCAACGCCACATATTGTCGTAAACCGGAGAGTTAAGCATCACCCGATCTCCCGGATTAATAAGGGTACGTATTACCTCTACAGTTCCAACCCCTACGTCGGTAGCAATTCTCATCTGTGATACGTCAACAATCCAATTCCATCGTTGCCTAGCAAATTCGGCAAAAGCCTCGAACATCTCTGGAAATGGCCCTAGATACCCAGTATCAGATCTTTCAATCATGTCTCTTAAAGCAAATTTGACCGGTTCAGCAATTGGAAAATCCATCTCTGCAACTGGAAGTGGCAGCACATCAGATGGAAATTGTCGCCACTTAACACTTTTTCTATTTCTCAGGTCTTGCAGGGACATAGCATTTACTGAATTAGCCATAACCTGCAGTATGCCACTTTACGGCGATAACTTTAAGTAACTTTGAAGGGCTATCCCTTAACAGATCCTGCCAACAATCCCCGCACAAAGTACCGCTGCAGAGCAAAGAAGACTGCTACCGGAACCAGTATTGACACAAATGCTCCAGCGGTGAGGAGCTCCCAATCCCCACCTCGAGTTCCAGTCATTTCAGCCAATCTCACCATAAGCGGCGCAATTTCTCGTTTTCCGCCACCAAATGTCAAAGCAACTAAAAGATCATTCCAAACCCAAAGAAATTGGAATATGGCAAATGATGCAATGGCCGGGACGCTAAGTGGTAGCACAATCTGACGGAAAAGTTTGAAGTAATCAGCTCCATCAACTCGAGCAGCTTCAATTAACTCTCTTGGTAATTGAGCGATGAAGTTGTGCAACAAGAAGATAGCTAAGGGAAGTCCGAACATGGTGTGTGCCAACCAAATAGGTATGAAGGTGCCGGTTATTCCAAAGCTTGGAATCAGGGTAACCGCGCCAATGTGTAATCCACCTGAAAACAGCTGCAAAAGTGGAATAAGTGACATCTGAAGTGGAATTACCTGCAGCGCAAATATTGAGAAAAATAAGAAGTTGCGACCTTTGAAGTCAAACCAAGCGATTGCGTATGCAGCAAAAATCGCAATGGTTATTGGAATTATTGTTGAAGGCACAACAATGGCGAAAGTATTTAAGAAATATTGACTTAAAGGCGGAGTTGCTCCCCTGCCTTCAAATAAAACTCGGGAGTAGTTCTCAAGTGTGAATTCTGGCTGGGTGAGTACGGTCCACCATCCAGAAGAGCTAATACCTGAACTTGGCCTAAATGAGGTTACAAACAAACCAAAAGTAGGAATTGTCCAGATTGTCGCCAACAAAATAGCAGCAAAACTTGCCCAGGGACTAGAAAGATGGGTTTTAACAGACTCGATATCTCTTACTCTATTGCGATTAATAATCTTCATTATCGCTCCGCTCTCTCACGACGCAGATGGATAACGTTGTAGACAACCAATGGGAGCACTCCAATAAACAAGATAATCGCTAAGGCGCTGCCAGTACCGTAATTCAAAGCTCTAAATGATTGGTTATACATTTCATTTGCAATTACACTGGTTTTGAAGTTACCACCAGTCATCGTTCGAATGATATCGAAGACTTTTAATGCACCAATCGTGATAGTGCTTAGAACCACGATAATAGTGCCCCTAATCATTGGGACAGTTACCTTGCTAAATCGCTTCCAGCCACTAGCTCCATCGAGCATGGATGCTTCGAGTATTTCGTCAGGGATAGCTTTTATCGCCGCTGATAAAACCACCATAGCAAAACCGGTTTGAATCCAAACAAATACGATTATCAACAAGAAAGTATTTAGCGGAGAGGTAAGAATCCAGTTTGTTGGCACAAAACCCAACCACTCTGCAATTTGGCTCAATAGGCCGATCTCAGCTACTCGATCATTGGGCTGAAATTGATATACAAATTTCCAGATAATGCCCGCCCCGACAAAGGAAATGGCCATTGGCATGAATATCAATGATTTAACAATTCCGGGGCGGCGCATTCGATCGGTTAAAACCGCAATAGTTAAACCAAACCCTGTTGACGCTACAGGGGCAACCACCATCCAAACTCCAGTATTTTTTAAAACCTCAAGGATTTCTGGCTGCGTAAAGGCCCATTGATAATTCTCCCAACCTACAAAATTCTCTCCCCTAGCATCTCGAAATGAGAGGTAGAGAGTTCGAAGCGCTGGGCCTATCAAACCAATAAACAAAAAGATAAGAGCCGGCGTTAGAAAGACGAGATACTTTATATAGCGCTGCACTTTTTCAGAGGTGCGCTCGGCCAACCAGAATGCTGCAATCACAAGTAGTGCGAAAAGAATAACCGTGACAACTAAACCAGTTAACTTTGAAAAAGCTTGTTCGAGTTGGGTTTGCCGAGCTGCTATTTCAAGCATTCCCACTCCTTTGAAAAATCATGCCTACTTTATTTTCTCGCCGAATTACTTTTCTGATGAAGAAATTTACTGTGCAAAAGAGGTGCGGTGTTAGACACCGCACCTCTTTCTAAGCTAGCTAATCAACTTTCTAGTTGACTCTCTAATCTTTAGGACTTTGGCCATGACTTCTCGATTGCATCGAGAACAGCCTTGTCAGACTTGTTCTCAGCAACCCAAGCGGTCATTTCCTTCCAGAAGGAACCAGCACCAACTGCAGCTGGCATTGCATCTGAACCATCAAAACGGAATGTCGTTGCATTCTTTAGAATCTCAACAGCATTCTTGTTAACAGGGTCAGCTACATTTGCAAGATCAAGACCCTTGTTAGCTGAGAACCAGCCACCAAGTGCAGCCTTCTTGTTGTTCCACTCTGGAGATGTGAGGTATAGCTGTACTGCCTTTACCTCTCCACGATCAGAGAATGCGCCAACGAACTCGCCACCACCAAGAGCCGGACGCTGATCAGCGGTTACGCCTGGGAAGTAGAAGGTGGTAATTCCGCCCTCTACATCAGTGTCTTCTGGGGTAACAATTGTTGCGCCCTTATCAGCAACCAAAATTCCACCAAGGAATGATGCCTGTCTGTGCATTGCGCAAGATCCATCAACGACTCCATAACCGCCCTCTTGGAAGGTGGTAGTAGCAATCGCCGAAACGTTACCAACATACTTTGGATTCTTGAGAATCTTTCCAGCTTCCTTCAACACTGCTGCAACTTTTGCATCGTTGAATGGCATAGTGTGATTAACCCATGCATCATAGGTAGCTGCATCATTAACGCGAAGCATCAAGTCTTCCATCCAGTCAGTTCCTGCCCAACCGGTGGCATCACCTGATCCAAAGCCAACGCACCATGGTTGAACTTTGCCTTCAGCTGCAATCTTGTCTGAGAGTGCAAGTAGTTCACTCCAAGTTGTTGGAATGCTCCAACCATTGTCAGCAAAAGTCTTTGGTGAGTACCAAACAAATGACTTCACGTTTGCACCTAGTGGTGCTGCATAGAAGGTACCATCAACGGTTCCGTATGCCTTCCAGTCTGCGCCGTAATATTCATCAGCAGCGGCAGATACTTCGTCAGAGGCAACAACCATCTTTCCGGTTGCGACCATTGCTCTTAGCAAACCTGGCTGTGGGAATACAGCTAGATCAGGTGCGGTGCCACCTTCAACACGAACTGGAAGTTGAGCTTCAAACTCTGCAGTTCCATTCCAGTTGATTGTGATTCCGGTGCACTCTTCAAACTCAGCAAAAGATTCCTGATAAATCTCTGCCTCTGGGCTGCGGATTGAGGAATAAATTTCAACCTCAGTTCCATCATGTCCCTGATATGCCTCATACGCATCGCAGTTAGCTCCACCAGCAGAGTCATCTGAACTTGAACATCCGCTAAGAATTAGAGTTAACGCAGCAAAGGCTGATGTCGCCAAAACAAATCGACGACGCCGCAAAGTTGCGGTCATATAGTTTTCCCCTTTCGAAAGGACTATAAAAATCCTCAGATTGCTCTGAGGAATCCCGCACAGTCTTCTCTCAGCCGCGAGTTAGGGCAAGGGTTAACCCATGTAAAAAAACTGCAAATGATTAACAGTTTGATTAACTAAAAACGATTTCAGTGGGCTCGAAGGGTGCTTACTTGAGCCGCTTTACCCAGGTCGTACTGTGCGGCGGCAGGAGGAGGCTGGCTTCCTGCAAACCTCGGGGCTGTTGTCGAGGGGCCGAGCAGAGCATGATTTCGAATGCCGCAAAGTACTCTGGAAGCGTCACTTGAATCTCCTGCCCGGAGGTATTTGAATAAATCGCGTACTGGCTGCCTCGAGTAAAACCAATAACATCATTAGTGCGAGTCAACCAATTAAAGTCTAAAGAGGCAAAAAACTTTCTTAATCGAAGAGATTTTTGATAAAGCTGTAAAAATGAAAGGTTGCTCTCTTCGGTAAAACTCTTTTGTGCCTCTACTGTCTTGTCACTCCAATCAGCAGGAATTGGTAACCACGGCCTTCCAGAGGTGAATCCAAAATGTGTTTGTGAGGTGCTCCATGGCAAAGGTGCTCTTGCACCATCACGTCCTTTATCTGCACCTTTGGTTCTAAAGAAAACCGGGTCTTGTCGATCTTCATCAGATAGCGGCGCATCGGAAAGTCCCAACTCCTCACCCTGGAAGACATAAACCCCACCTGGAAGGGCATGTGTCAGCAGTGCAATAGCTCTTGCCTTTCGCTCTCCTAACTCCTCTCCACCCATGCGACTCACTAAACGAGGTGAATCATGATTGGAAAGTACCCAGGTCGGCGGTGCTGAAACTGCAGCAACCTCTTGAAGTGTTTTATCTACAGCATTTGCCAAGAACTTCGCATCCCATTCGGCAATTAGAAAATCAAAGTTAAAGATCTGGTGTAACTCATCCGGTCTTACATAAAGTGTTGCTCTAGAGCTAGGGTGAACCCAAGCCTCCGCAACGCTCATTCGATCGCCAGGGTAAGAATCAAAAATCCTGCGCCACTTGCGATAAATCTCATGGACACCATCACGATCAAAAAACGGCACATCAGATAGGAGTGATTCTCTCTGCGCTCGTGGCATATCGCTAACATCGAGTCGCAAAGCGCGGGTTAGTCCTTCAGGATCTCGATGATCTCGCAATATCTCATCTTTGACTAAGCCATGCGCCACATCAATTCGGAAACCATCTACCCCTTTATCGAGCCAGAATCGCAAAGTTTCCTCGAAATCTCTATTTACCTCTTCGTTGTTCCAATTTAGATCCGCTTGGGTTGAATCAAATAAATGTAAATACCACTGGCCAGGTTTCCCATCTGAATCTTTAACCCGACTCCAAGCTGGGCCTCCAAATATCGAACACCAATTATTAGGCGGTATCTCTCCATCTTTACCTCGGCCATCATAAAAATGGAAACGGGCGCGCTCTTTAGAACCAGGCTTGGAATCAAGCGCCGCTTTAAACCAGAGGTGCTCTGTGGAAAAATGATTAGGAACAATATCAACGATAACTCTTAAGCCAACTTTGTGTGCCTCTTCAATCAGTGATACCGCATCTGACATTTTGCCAAACCTTGGATCCACGTCTCGTGGATTTGAAACATCGTAGCCGCCATCTTTGTTTGGAGAGACATAGAAGGGACTTAACCAAATCGCATCCACGCCCAACTCTTTTAAATAAGACAATCGGGAAATAACACCAGGTAAATCACCTTCACCATCACCATTGGAGTCTTGAAAGGATCTGGGATAGATCTGATAAATAGCGGCCTCTTGCCACCACAACTTTGATTTTTTAACCGCTGAACTCATCTTTAAACTCTTAACTCTCTAAACGCCGAGTCGAGTTTCTAACTACTAATGTGGTTGGCAAGGTCAAGGAGTGAGACTCACTTTTGGGAGATTTCAACTTTTCCATGATCGACCATGCCGCCATTTCTCCCATCAACTGAACGGGTTGCTCAATCGTTGTTAAGTCGGAAAACTCAGCCATTTCATGTCCGTCAAAGCCGATTATTGAGATGTCATCCGGCACCTTCAAACCATTTCTGCGGATTGCCTGTAATGCGCCCAAGGCCATTTCATCTGATTGAGCAAAGATGGCTGTTGGTCGATCTGGTCTAGCTAATAAATCATCCATCGCCCGACTGGCGCCATGCATTGTGAAATCACCGTAAACCTCGCGTGATGGTTTCCACTCTAAACCACTCTCAGCCAGCACCTGCATAAAGCCATTTCTGCGATCCTGCGGAACACTAAATCCAAAAGGATCATCTGGGCGACCTGAGATCAAACCAATTTTCTTGTGACCAAGATTTACCAGATGTTGAGTTGCGGTTCGGGCACCTGCAACATCATCGATTGCAACACTTGAGCAATCCACATGATGCATTCCCACCAAAGCAATTGGAATGCCAAGGCCCAGCATCGACTCGAACTCCTCTTCGGTGGGCGGCAAGCTAATAACTACCAGAGCATCAACACGACCCTTTAGTAATTGATGTTGAAATAACCTTTCCCGGCCCTTCATTTGTGAGAAGTTGTAAAGCAACAGATCAAGGCCAGCTTCACGCAATGCCTGCTCAGCACCATTAATAACCTGGGCAAAGTACCAACGAGATATATATGGAGCTACAACTCCCACTGAGTTGGTGCGGCCAAAAATGGATTTAGCGCTGGATTGCGGAATCGCATAATTTAACTTTTCGGCAGCGTTAAGAATTTTGTTTCTGGTCTCTGGATTTACATGATGCAAACCTCGCAAGGCGCGGGAAACGGTGGCTATTGAAACCCCAGCCTCGGCCGCTACCTCTTTGATGCCAACTTTTCCGGCATTCATGACTCACCTCCATCCCTGCAAAAGCGTTTTTTAGTTCTGCAATTTGCTGCAAGTGGCTAAAAATAGAGTGCAAAACTGAAAATGACTAGAGGTTTTTTGAAAATTACCACTGCTAATCTGCGGTTTATGTCTCAGGCCCTCCCTAGCGCACGGAAAATCGCCTCCCACATCATCCAAATAAACCCCAGGTTTGAGGTCGTAATTGAACGGGCCGGATTCTGCACTATCGGCGCCAAAACTGATGGGCGATCAGTTGTCGGTGGAACAAAATCAAATACAGGAAAATCAAGAAAAGGCAAGGGTTCAAACTTTGCCTCCCTAGCCTCATCGATTCTCTCTCAACAACTTTCCACTAAAGCTGCCGCAACGATAATTGGCCGGGTAGAAGAAATCTGTGGCGGTACTTTGCAAGCCAAAAAACTGACTGAAATTTCCGCCGCAAAATTACGGGCAGCAGGCTGCTCTAACTCGAAGACTCGCGCGGTAAGAGAGTTAGCAAGAGCTAGTGTCACTAACCAGATTCCAATGAAAAACCTGCATCGTTTAAGTGATGAGGAAATAATGCAGCATCTGCTGCCAATGTACGGAATAGGCAAATGGACTGTCGAGATGTTTTTGATGTTTCAACTGGAAAGAGTTGATGTTTGGCCCGTTGGAGATTTAGGGGTTCGAAGAGGTTGGGAACGAATTCATCGTATGCGAGGCGAGATTACCCCTGAGGCTTTATCCAAATTAGGAGCCTCCTACGCTCCCTATCGCAGCCATGTAGCTTGGTATTGCTGGCGAGCAAATGAGGTTCTACCCACAAAAGGTTAACTAGCCAAGGAGGCTATTTACTTTTTGGCTCCAAAACCAAAGCGACTGAGTTTATGCACCAACGCTGATCGGTTGGAACCGCATATCCCTCACCCTCAAAGACATGACCAAGATGTGAGCCACATGCGGCACAGCGAACCTCAGTGCGAATCCGCGGCGCAAGTGAGCGATCCTCTAAAAGGATTACCGCATCATCCTTTGTTGGCGCATAAAAAGAGGGCCAACCGCAGCCAGAATGGAACTTTTCATCACTTCTAAACAATTCAGCATTGCAAGCTTTACATTTATAAACACCGATAGTTTCAGTTTCATAATACTGACCTGTGAAGGCAACCTCGGTCCCCGCTTTGCGCAAAACCTCAAAAGAAAGAGGATCTAACTCCTGCTGCAATTTTCCATCATCAACCTGAACTGGAAATGGCTTACCGGTTAAAGGGTTGATTTTTGGCAAATCTGCACCTGGTTGCATCTTCTCTCTCCTCGTTACTTTGCTACTTTGGGAAATGGCACCCCAGTTGAAGAGTGGCAGTCATATCCATTTGGATTTTTCTCCAAATATCTTTGATGGTGCTCCTCGGCGGGCCAGTAAGTATGGGGTGCAGAATCTTGAATCTCAGTAACAATTTCATCGTAACCCAGCTTCTTTAATACATCGTTATATAGCTCGCGGGTGTTTACCGCTGCAATCATCTGCTCCTCGGTTGTTGTGAAGATTGCACTGCGATATTGAGTTCCAATATCACCGCCCTGTTTGTTAAGTGAGGTTGGATCATGCATAGTCCAAAACTCTTCTAGCAATCTTTCATAAGAAATCTGAGTGGAATCAAAAACAACTTCGACGGTTTCGGCATGATTTGTTGTGCCAGTGCAAACTTGCTCGTAACTAGGTGAGGGTCTCTTGCCCCCCATGTATCCAACTGAGGTTGAAACCACTCCTGGTAAGTTCCAGAATCTGCGCTCGGCGCCCCAGAAGCACCCGGTGGCGAAATAGGCTCTCTGCTTCATTTGCGAATCTTCGCATGAACAAACACTGATAATCTTGTCGAAAGCGCCCCCGTAGCTCAGGGGATAGAGCACCGCCCTCCGGAGGCGGGTGCACAGGTTCGAATCCTGTCGGGGGCACTCTTCAATGGCGTAATTCACCCTTAATTTCCTCAAATTTCCCTCGCAATCCCTTGAGTTAAAAACTTTGACGCGGGAGAATTACGCAGTAATTAAGCCCATTCGGGCATCAAGCTCAAACGTTTGATTGCGTTGGCTTGCTGCCTGCTGTTCATGAAAGAGGACATATGACAATGGATTGGCGTCATCGCGCTGCATGCCGCGATGAGGATCCTGAGTTGTTCTTCCCAGTTGGAAATACTGGGCCGGCGATTGCACAAATTGAAGAGGCTAAGAAAGTTTGTGTGCGCTGTGAAGTACGTGAACCATGCTTACAGTGGGCTTTAGAGAGTGGTCAAGATTCTGGAGTCTGGGGTGGGTTATCCGAGGATGAAAGACGTGCCATGAAGCGACGTGCGGCAAGAAATCGTGCCCGACTTATGGAGAACCAACTTAACGACTAGCGATTGATAGGAAACTTGATTCGAAACTCACTTCCTTTTTCCAATTTGTTTAACTCCAAAGCACCTGCCAATTCATTTTGAGTAAGGGTCTGCACAATCTGCAGCCCTAGATTCACTTCATTTAAAGTAAACCCTTCCGGAACGCCAACCCCATCATCAATAATCGCTACCTGCATAATTTGAGCATCTCTTACAACATGAACCTCAACCTTTGACCCTTCAGTAGATACTCCATGTTCTAGGGCGTTGTGAACTAGTTCAGTAACAACCAGGGCTAAAGGTGTTGCCACAAGAGCTGGCACCAAGCCGAAATCCCCAACTTTTGATATTGAGATTTGATTTGGTCTGGTACTTAATTCGACCGCGCTCTGCAAAATCTTGGTTATAACTTCATCAAACTGCACCGAGTTTTGGGCGGTATTTGAGAGCGTTTCATGAACTAGTGCAATCGAAGCTACGCGCCGCACCGCCTCTTCAATAGCAGCGCTGGCGGCTCCATCCTCTATACGCCTAGCCTGCAATCTAAGAAGCGCCGATACCGTCTGTAGGTTGTTTTTTACGCGATGATGAATCTCGCGAATAGTTGCATCTTTACTTATTAGGGCACGATCTTTTCTGCGCAGCTCGGTGACATTGTGCACCAAGACAACTGCTCCGATGCGATTGTCACCTTCGGTGAGTGGAATAGCCAATAGATCAATAACTCCCCCGGAGTTTTCAAATTCAGCACGTCGCAAAGAGCGACCACTCATAGTGACTTGCCAATTTTCTTCACGGGGTTGCAGACCTTCACTCTTTAGAGCCAACGAATCAAGTACCTCACCTAATTTGTGGCCCTCAAGATCTCTCTCCCATCCAATTCTGGCAAATGCAGAGCGAGCATTTGGGCTGGCAAAAATAATTGAGCCTTCAACATTTAGCCTTACCAGTCCATCACCAACTCGGGGTGCGGCTTCAGCTAAATAAAGAGAGTCCTTAACTGGAAAGTTGCCTTCTGCAATCATGCGATAAATATGATTTGCAATTTCGCGATAGTTCAACTCCAAACGAGAAGGAGTGCGCATAGTCTCCAGGTTACGGTGACGAGAAATCACCGCAATTACTCTTTTTCGAAATAAGACCGGAATGGTTTCCTCTTTGATTTTTAAATCACCAAATTGTTGTGGTTCTGTCTCTCTAACAATTTCACCGGTTGACAATGAGTGGTCCAAGTTTGGTCTCATACCCCATGCCACCTCTTCACCGATAACATCATGGGTAAATACAGTCGCAGCGGTCATGGGTCGGATTTGCGCAATAGCTTTATGCCCTTCTGGCCAACTCTTCTCATCACTTCTTTTCGGAATCCAAAGCACCAAATCAGCAAATGAAATATCGGCCAATAGTTGCCACTCGGCAACAAGCTCGCCCAGCCGTGTGACATCCTCAGCAGAGAGCGCGTTTGAACCCTCAACTAGATGACGAAATGGCATGGGCAGAGCGTACTCAAAGTTATTTGTTCAGATAAACCGCCAGCTCTTGGTATGCCCGCCGCAGGGCACTTCGTGGAGAAACCTCTAGAACCGATGCGAATCTTCCTTGTGCCCTATCCATAAGAGAGTAATCAGCTGGGATTAGAAAGCTCCTACCTTCTGAGTTGAATTCATTTATCTTTTTTTGAAAACTTCTCCGAACACCCTGTTGCCTTGAGGAAGAACTTAGCTTGTTCAATACATAGGTAATCTTCATATTGGGAACCATCGCTTGTAACTGCAGGGAAAATCCCTCCATCTGCTGCAAACTGTGACTCTCCGGGCCCGTTACAAAAACCAACTCTCTACAGCTTTGCATGAATTCAGCAAAGTTTCTCCCGGCAGCTCTCCTATCACTTAAGGAGACTTCAAGATCTGGTGCGCTACCTAAATCTAAAATGCTTAAAGTATTTGGATTCACCAGTAGAGCTTCATCTGAACTATCGGGACGATGATCTACTACAGATAGATGTTCATTCATCTTCACTTGATACTGATCCCTCTTCATACCCAATAAATGCATCAGATCCCTGCGGTACGGATTAACATCATTTAGTGATACGTGACGAGATAGCGACAATTCCGCTGCCAGATTGAGTGCCACCGAAGTAATACCAGGTGATGCCCAACTTCCGGTAATTCCAATTGCATTTCCCAATGTTTTAATAATCTGGCTGCTCTTTACCGTTTCAACTCTCCGCAGCCTTTGATATACCAACTCAAACAATAGCTCTGGTTTTGGAGCAGTATCCCCATTCAAAATTAAGTAAGAGATACTCTCCGAGAGATACTTTCTAAGCTCCCCAAATTTCGAAGCGAACACTTCATCCATAACCAGCAAATAACGGTGCTCAACCTGACAACCTTTCAAGACGGTTTCTAGAGAGCTAAAAGTCAAGGCCCGAAAGTGAAGCGTGAACTCCCTTTGGGTCAAGCTCTCGATAACTGAATCTTCTACCTGAAAGTTTGAAATTGCAGTGATTAGTTCAATTCTCATAAGGTTTTAACTAAGACAAAATCATTTTTGGGCATCGAGGAAATTATGTCGCCTACCAATTGTTCTGGGACCAATAAGGTAACCGCTATCTCTCCACCTAATTTGCCAGACTCTGAGTCAATGCCAGAAATCCCTACTGAAGAGAGCAATAAATCCGCTTTTGATTTTAGGTTTTCTTGAGTTACAGAGAGCTGCTCTTTAGGCACCGCATATACATCTACTATTTGACCGGTTTTGATTTGGTAAGGCAAACGATTTACTGGAATTGATATCGGAACCTCTCTCAAATCGGTATTTGGCTCGGTGGTGACCGCATAAGCTGGAATCAACTCTGCGGCTCCTATGGGACGAACCACATAACTACCAAGAATTGAATTCATTCCATCTAGATAGTACTGAGCATTGTTGGGCATTAGAACCTGAGTCTGTTCAATATCCTCATCTTGAATTACAGAACCAGGAGCTAAATCCTTTGTTGCACTCCAAACTGTAACCATGCGATTTGTAGAGCTGGAGATTAAATAGGCCGAGACAAATGATGTGCAGATCAGCAAAATTCCAAAAGCTAGCCTGAGATTGAAGTTAACTCTTATTTGAGAAAGAGATCTAATCTGATTTACCGGTTTGTCATTTTTGAGTTTCTGCTTCATGGCAGATAAATACACTGCCAATACAGCCTAGAAAGAGTTATCCACAGATCTCTTGATTCATTAAGGTCTATCTCATACTTAAGTATGAGGTATTTAAAAACCTGTTGAGCCACGCTGAGCCGATGAACCATGCTGATCTTTACTTAGAAAATAATTTGGATGACTTCATTCCACACCCAACTCTGCAATTCTTCAATGATTCACAAGGTGGCCCAGATATTTGTCAACGCTCCAACAAGCTTTACCTGGTTCCCACAACTCACGGGGAGAGCTACGACCCTGATTTTGCTCCAAACCCCTCATCACTTGCCGAGCTTCCCAATCTAGAGCGTTGGACTTTGACCTATGTAGTAAGTGCAATCGAAATAATGGCTGGGCGGCGTCCAGTACAACAACTGGCGCGCTCCACACATCGATTTACCTACAACTCTTTACTTCGAAACATTGGATCGGTTTCAGATTTACCGAAGATAAAACGTATACATAGAAATCAACCCATTGAAGGTGTTGTTGAACTAACCGCAATCTTGTCTTTCAAAGATCGGGTGCGCGCCCTCATAGCTAGGTTTGAGGGCGTAGATAAGAAGTGGCTGTGTACCGAGCTTGAGCTGTTATGAGGCGCCGTGGCAACGCTTGTACTTTTTGCCAGAGCCACAAGGACACGGTGCATTTCGTGAAGTTCCACCATCTCCTGCAGCACCACTCGCTGTAGCGACTCCACCGGATTCACTTGGAGCGGAGTAACGCAGAGCCTGATTTTGATTTGGCTGAGCTACACCTTTGGCCTCTGCCTGTTGATTTTCAATCTTCACCTCAACATTAAATAGGAAACCAACCATCTCCTCTTTAATAGCATCCATCATCGCGGAAAATAACTCGTATCCCTCTTTTTGGTACTCAACAAGTGGATCACGTTGCGCCATTGCGCGTAGGCCAATTCCCTCTTGCAGATAATCCATTTCATAGAGATGTTCGCGCCATTTGCGATCGAGAACTGACAACAAAATCTTGCGCTCTAAATCTCTGGTTACTTCAGCGCCGAGCTCCTGTTCTCTCTTCTCATAAGCAGCGAATATGTCATCGATAATCCGTTGGGCTAGATACTCTGAATCCAAACCAGAGCGTCCACCTGCTTCACTCTCTAACTCTTGATAGGAGAAGGAAATCGGATAAGTGGATTTGAGAACGGTCCAGAGTTGTTCGAGATCCCACTCCTCTGGGAAGCCCTCGCTGGTTGCGGCAGAAACATATCCGCGGATTGTGTCCTCGATAAATGTTGCTACCTGCTCTTTGATATCGGCACCTTCAAGAACTTCGCGGCGTTCGCGATAAATAACCTCACGTTGACGATTCATTACATCGTCATATTTCAAAACATTTTTACGCATCTCAAAGTTCTGTGCTTCCACCTGTGTCTGAGCAGATTTGATGGCGTTAGAGACCATCTTGGACTCGATTGGGGTGTCCTCCGGAATACCTGCTGCGTTAAGGAAACGCTCTACTAAGGCAGAGTTAAAGCGGCGCATTAACTCATCTTGCAGAGAGAGATAAAAACGTGATTCACCAGGATCGCCTTGGCGACCGGAACGACCTCTTAACTGGTTATCAATGCGACGAGACTCATGTCGTTCGGTGCCCAAAACATAAAGTCCACCAAGGGCAACGACCTCATCATGTCCTTTGGCGACCGCAGCTTTTTGTTTTGCTAACTCCGCTGGCCAAAGAGATTCATACTGTTCTGGATTATCAACTGGTGAAACTCCTTGACGTTGCAAATCATAATCCGCCATGAATTCAGGGTTGCCGCCCAACATAATGTCAGTTCCGCGACCGGCCATATTTGTAGCAACAGTGACCGCTCCAGCCGTACCGGCGCGGGCAATAATCGCAGCTTCACGCTCATGCTGTTTGGCATTGAGAACTTCATGCGGAATACCTTTGCGGCGCAAAGTTTGTGACAACAACTCAGATTTTTCTACGCTAACAGTTCCGACAAGTACCGGTTGACCCTTACGGTGGCGCTCAACAATGTCATCGGCTACCGCCTCAAACTTCGCAGCCTCAGTCTTGTAAACCAAATCTGGTTGATCAATACGCTGCATATTCTTATTGGTAGGAATTGGAATTACACCCAACTTGTAAATCTGCAGGAATTCCGCTGCTTCCGTCATTGCGGTACCGGTCATACCTGCCAATTTGTCATACAAACGGAAGTAGTTCTGCAAGGTAATAGTTGCCAAAGTTTGGTTTTCATCTTTAATGTCAACTCGCTCCTTGGCCTCTAAAGCTTGGTGTAAACCCTCGCTATAACGTCGCCCTGATAAAACACGGCCAGTGTGTTCATCAACAATTAATAACTCGCCATTCATGATCACATAGTCGCGATCCTTTTTGAATAGCTCCTTTGCTTTGAGGGCGTTATTTAGGTAGCCAATCATCGGCGTATTTACTGATTCGTAGAGGTTTTCAATGCCTAGCATCTCCTCAACTTTGGTTACGCCGGCATCTAGAATTCCAGTGTTTCGCTTCTTTTCATCGACCTCATAATGCTCACCGCGAATCAGGCGTTCAGCTACCTTTGCAAACTCCACATACCACTTGGTGGCTTTATCAGCCGGACCGCTAATAATTAGAGGGGTACGGGCCTCGTCAATCAAAATTGAATCTACTTCATCGACGATGGCGAAGTTATGTTCGCGTTGCACGCAATCAGCTAAATTCCAAGCCATATTGTCACGCAGATAATCAAAGCCAAACTCATTATTTGTTCCATAAGTAATGTCTGCGGCATATTGCATGCGGCGTTCTGCTGGGGTCATTGACGCCAAAATGACACCAACTTTTAGACCTAGAAAACGATGAATACGTCCCATCCACTCGCTATCACGCTCTGCCAGGTAATCATTTGTGGTGACGATATGAACCCCAAGACCAGTTAAAGCGTTTAGATATGAAGGAAGTGTTGCCACCAAAGTCTTTCCTTCACCGGTGCGCATTTCGGCGATGTTGCCGCGGTGTAATGCGGCACCACCCATGATCTGAACATCGTAATGACGCTGACCTAATGTTCTCTTTGAAGCCTCTCTAACTACCGCAAATGCTTCAGGAAGAATGTCATCTAAATCCTCACCTTTATTAAGACGGTCTTTGAACTTATCGGTCATGGCGCGCAATTGCTCATCACTCATCGCAGCAAAAGTTGCTTCATGAGAGTTAACTTCTACAACA